>Ga0256832_1001618_pt1 | contig 15348 bp, 11 predicted proteins | sample 134614metaG_FD_190534 | JGI IMG/M metagenome (GOLD analysis project Ga0256832, IMG submission 190534) | Hydrothermal vent microbial communities from Lau Basin, Pacific Ocean - 134-614 | ecosystem: Environmental > Aquatic > Marine > Hydrothermal vents | place: Pacific Ocean: Lau Basin | collected...
GGAAGCTTTATCACATCAAGAGCAAGAAGCTTTTACGGTTATTTTGGTTGATATAATGAGTATTCCCAATATGCGTGAGCCTATTTTAAAAGCGTTAAGAAACCCTGAACGATCAAAGCAATTATCTAAACGAATTGGTGGATTTTTAGGTGGCTTTGCTAAGTAGCAGCTTATGCATTCCCACGCTGGAGCGAGAATAAATTATCTCAAAATAGTCACTAAGTCTTGTGCATGCTCAGCTGCTTTACGGCCTAAATCGGTTAGGTAACCACCGTCATGCTGTGAGATTAACCCTTTATCATGCAAACGTTTAGCTGCTGCAATAATGCTTGGATTTGCATCATGATGAATTTTAATTCCATCTTGCTCGTTCTTTAAATTGAACCGTAAAAGTAGATTGACTTCGTCGCTCAGCTTCGTATCGAAAGGCATAATATTCCTTATTTTATTTGGATTGATTGGGTACTTCTATTTTAGCACTATTTTCTTTTGAGTTTAGTATTCAGAATATAAACCCAAAAGGGGATGCTAATAGCATCCCCTTTTTTAAAAACTAATGAACTTAAATCAGTTTAAGAGATTTTTTGATCTAGCTCACCAGATGCATATTTTTGTGACATTTCATCAAGAGAGTAGATTTTACCAATCTTACTTGCCATTCCCGCCGAATTAAACGCTTCATAACGTGATTGACAAATATCTTTCATTGCATTTGTAGCTTCTTTCAAGAACTTGCGTGGGTCAAAGTTTGAAGGATTATCTTTCAAATGTTTACGAATTGCACCAGTAGATGCCATGCGTAAATCGGTATCGATATTAACTTTCGTTACACCGTTCTTAAGACCTTCAACGATTTCTTCAACGGGTACACCGTAAGTTTGCCCCATATCACCACCGTAGTTATTGATGATTTCTAACCAGTCTTGTGGTACTGATGATGAGCCGTGCATAACAAGGTGAGTATTAGGAAGACGCGCATGAATTTCTGCAATACGGTCGATACGTAAAATCTCACCCGTAGGCTCTTTCGTGAACTTGTAAGCACCGTGAGATGTGCCTATTGCAATAGCAAGCGCATCAACATTGGTTGCTTTAACAAAATCAGCCGCTTCTTCAACAGAGGTTAATAGCATATCAAGGTCTAATTTACCTTCTGCTCCGTGTCCGTCTTCTTCGCCCATTTCGCCTGTTTCGAGAGAGCCAAGACAACCTAGCTCACCTTCAACAGAAACACCACCAGCATGAGCCATTTTTACAACTTCAGAGGTTACAGCAACGTTATATTCAAAAGATGCAGGTGTTTTACAATCAGCTTCTAAAGAACCATCCATCATAACGGATGTAAAGCCAGACTGGATAGAACGTAAACATACTGCTGGTTCTGAACCATGATCTTGGTGCATTACAACGGGAATATGTGGATACATTTCTGTTGCCGCAGCAATTAAGTGACGTAGGAAAGGCTCACCTGCATAACCACGTGCACCAGCAGAACCCTGCATGATAACAGGTGAGTCAACTGCATCCGCTGCCTGCATGATTGCGTGAACCTGCTCCATATTATTTACATTGAAAGCTGGTAAGCCATAATTGTTTTCTGCTGCATGATCCAGCAATTGACGCATTGAAATTAGAGCCATGAGGTTCTCCTAAAATATATAAAAAATAAAATATTATCTAAACAGTTTTTCAAAACTGCTTAATACTACAACAAAGCTTTCAGCATTCTAAAAGCTTCTAATGTCAGTGTGGGTTTAAGTACCCACGAAAAGTGGTAACTACTTGAAATGAGCACTTGTATAATACAGAAATCTGACAAAATAGAGTGCACGCTGAGTCGTTACGAAAAATTAATCGGTTTCATTTGGTTTTGTCTGAGGTTCATCTAAATGCTCCCCTACCTTAATAATTTTCAGCATATTCGAGCCACCATCAATACCCACTAAATCACCTTTTGTAACAATCACTAAATCCCCTTCTTTTACTTGACCACGACTCAGCATATGTTCAATAACAATACTATTTGCAGCTTTTGGACTGGTTAGCGATTCGGTAATAAATATGGGATAAACACCACGATAAATACTCACGCGACGACAGGTTGATTTATGTGTGGTCAATGCATAAATTGGCTTGCCAGAACTAATACGTGACATCCATCGAGCCGTTGCACCTGATTCTGTTAAGGAGGCAACGGCTTTGATATCCATTTGGTTAGCGAGGTACATTGATGCCATTGCGATTGCTTCATCGGTACGCTGAAAACGTTCTCCTACCCGGTGTGATGATACAGAAACAGCAGCATTATGTTCTGCCTCTTCACAAATTTCACCCATTGCTTCGATCACTAAAGCAGGGTTATGTCCCGTTGCTGTCTCACCTGACAACATCACAGCATCTGTACCATCCATAACGGCATTTGCTACATCAAATACTTCTGCACGTGTTGGAATATTATTGGTAATCATGCTTTCCATCATCTGCGTCGCGGTGATTACCGCTCTATCAAGCTCTCTTGAACGCTTAATAAGCATTTTTTGAGCTTCAGGAAGATTAGCATCGCCAATTTCTACACCTAAATCACCACGGGCTACCATAATAACGTCAGATGCTTTAATTAAGTCATCTAATACTGGTTGGATAATAGATTCTGCTCGTTCCACCTTTGCTACAATGGCAGCTTTGCCACCTGCTTCTAGCATCAATTTTCTGGCTAAACGTAAGTCATCACCATTACGAGGAAATGATACCGCTAGAAAATCGACACCAATGTCAGCAGCGGTCTGAATGTCTGCTATATCTTTTTCGGTTAAAGCATCTGCCGACAACCCGCCGCCACGACGATTAATACCTTTATTATCCGATAATTCCCAAGAGTTGAGTGCTACCGTGTGTATTTTCTCACCGTCAATACACGTTACTTTCAAAACTAAACGACCATCGTCGAGCCATAACTCGTCATCAACATTGACATCTTTAGGTAATCTTTTATAGGTCAATCCAACTTGATGTTGGTCGCCTGCATTAGGGTCTAAGGCGGCATTAAGAATAAATTTATCGCCCGTTTTAAGCTCTATCTTGCCGTCTTTAAAACGATCTATACGAATTTTTGGTCCTTGTAAATCACCAAGAATTGCAACTGATCTATTGGCTTTTTTTGCAGCAGTGCGAACCATCTCTGCACGCGCTTTATGCTCTTCTGGGGAACCATGTGAAAAATTTAGTCGGACTACATTTACACCTGCTTTGACAATTGCATCAATAGATTCTTGTGTACTGGTTGCAGGACCAAGCGTAGCTACTATTTTTGTTCTTCTCATACGAAGACATTGTCCTTTTATTGTTATGGGAAGTAACATCTAGTAAACCTTTGTTTAATTAGATGTTACTTCCAGATAAAACCGCAGAGTATAGTTCAAATGACTACAGTTTTATGGATAAAGTGTGATTTATCCTTTAGCGCGCTCCTCTAACATCGCTACAACGGGTAGTTTTTTTCCTTCTAAAAACTCAAGGAATGATCCGCCACCTGTAGAGATATAAGACACTTTGTCTGCAATATCGTACTTATCTACGGCAGCTAATGTATCTCCACCACCTGCTACTGAGAATCCTTTTGATTCTGCAATTGCCATTGATATTTCTTTTGTACCTGCACCAAATTGATCAAATTCAAACACACCAACAGGACCATTCCAAACGATTGTTCCCGCATTTTTAATGACTTTACAAAGTTCTGCCACTGACTTAGGACCAATATCAAAGATCATATCATCGTCTGCAACATCTGCAACGTCCTTAGTGGTTGCCTCTGCTGTTTCAGAAAATTCTTTACCGCAGACCACATCAACAGGAACGGGAATATCGCCACCGTTTGCCTGTGCTGCTGCCTTTAGTTCTTTTGCCGTATCCACCAAATCTTCTTCGTAAAGTGATTTACCAACATTATGACCTTCAGCTGCAATAAAGGTGTTTGCAATACCACCACCGACGATAAGTTGATCCACCACTTTTGATAATGAATCAAGAACAGTCAACTTAGTCGAAACTTTAGAACCACCAACCAATGCTACAAAAGGACGGGCTGGATTATCAAGTGCTTTACCTAAAGCTTCTAGCTCAGCTGCAAGTAACGGACCTGCAGCGGCAGCAGGTGCAAACTGACCTGCACCATGTGTAGATGCTTGAGCACGGTGAGCTGTACCAAAGGCATCCATTACATAAATATCACAAAGTGAGGCATATTGTTTTGAAAGGGCTTCATCGTTTGCTTTCTCGCCTTTATTGAACCGTACATTCTCAAGTAGCACAACGTCACCATCTGAAAGCTCTGGAGAGTTATCAAGATAATCAGTAACTAACGCAACATCTTTACCAAGTAATCCGCCTAAGTGCGCTGCAACAGGTGCGAGCGAAAATTGATCTTCAGGAGAGCCTTCGGTCGGGCGACCTAAGTGAGACATAATCATTACTTGTGCGCCAGCTGCGACAAGCGTCTCAATCGAAGGCATTGAGGCACGAATACGTTTGTCAGAGGTGACTTTGCCATCTTTTATAGGCACGTTAAGGTCTTGACGAATAAGAACACGCTTTCCAGCAAGGTCGAGATCGGTCATCTTAATTACAGACATGGTGAAACCCCTTTTTTGATGTTATGAAAATAATTTAAGTCAGAATTGTAAAAATACAGTGCTCAATTAAATGATTTAAATTTAAAAAAATGTGTAGCCCGTATGGAGTTTACGCAATAAGGGAAAACTGTACCGAAGCATAGTTTCCCCGTATTTCGCAGGCTACATACGGGCTACGGGGATGATTTAATTAAGCGGAAATGTGCTCAACTAAACGTAGCATATTACAAGTGTATCCATACTCGTTGTCATACCATGAAACAACTTTAATGAATGTGCCATCAAGCGCAATACCCGCACCTGCATCAAAGATAGATGAGTAACCAATACCACGGAAGTCCGAAGAAACAACTTTCTCATCGGTATAAGAAAGCGTCTTAGAAATATCACCATTTTCAGAGTGATGCTTCACTTCAGCACAAATTTCTTCGTAAGTTGCTTCCTTATCTAGCTCCATTGTTAAATCAACAACAGAAACATCTACAGAAGGGATACGGAAGGCCATACCTGTTAGTTTGCCGTTTAGCTCAGGCAGTACGACACCTACCGCTTTAGCAGCACCCGTTGAAGATGGGATGATGTTCTCAAATACAGAGCGACCACCACGCCAATCTTTCATTGAAGGACCATCAACTGTCTTTTGAGAAGCGGTTGAAGCATGAACTGTTGTCATAAGACCACGTTTGATGCCCCACTTATCATTGATAACTTTAGCCACAGGCGCTAAACAGTTAGTCGTACAAGATGCCGCAGAAACAATTGCTTCGCCATCGTACTTATCATGGTTTACGCCATAAACGAACATTGGCGTACCATCTTTAGAAGGTGCTGATTGAACAACTTTCTTCGCGCCAGCATCAATATGTGCTTGACAACTTTCTGTTGTTAAGAAGAAACCAGTACAATCAATCACTATATCAACATCAATATCACCCCATGCTAGGTTTGCAGGATCACGCTCAGCGGTTAAACGAATTCGCTTATCACCATCAATAACGAAATGATCACCGTCTACCTCTACAGTACCTGCAAAACGACCTTGAGCCGTGTCATACTTAAGCATATAAGCAAGGTAATCATTTTCAAGTAGGTCGTTAATACCGACAACTTCTAGGTTAGGGAATGATGCATGAATTGCACGAAATGCCATACGACCGATACGACCAAATCCATTAATACCAACTTTAACTGTCATAATTTTCTCCTGAAAATTGATTAAAAAATTTTTAAATTAGCCCGCCTGTTGCCATTAAATCCGACAGGGTATTCAGTAGGTAAAACACAATAAATCTAGTATTTTGCGCGCACTTAATAAAGAGGGGCAAAATAATTTATTCTCTGATTTTCCACGTTTTTCTCATAGCCCTGCTATATGACTCAACAATGTCTTGAATATCCAGAAATAAATATCAAAAGTTTTGTTTGATTTATTATGTCCAACTACTTACGGGATAGCCCTTAAAATTTAGAATAATCCACCCATAAAAATGATTAAAAATTAATCTAAATTTATTTTATATACTAAAAAGCCTCTCACACGGGAGAGGCTTTCTTTAGAAATTACGCTACTTCGTTTATTGCTTTGCTCACTGCATCGGTTGTAATACCGAAGTATTCAAATAACTCAGCTGCAGGTGCTGACTCGCCGAAGGTTGTCATACCGATAACCTTGCCGTTAGTACCCACATACTTCCACCAGCCGTCCATAATAGCCGCTTCAACCGCAACACGCGCAGTAACAGCAGCAGGTAGTACAGACTCTTTATAATCATCGTCTTGCATTTCAAATACTTCAACAGAAGGCATTGAAACAACACGTACTTTCTTATCAGAAGCTTCAGCCGCTTCCATCGCAAGATGCACTTCAGATCCTGTTGCTATGACGATAACATCTGGTGTTCCGTCAGTGTCTTTAAGAATATAACCACCTTTAGCAATATTCGCGATAGTCGCTTCATCACGTGTTTGGAAAGGTAGGTTTTGGCGAGAGAACACGAGTGTTGTTGGACGCTTATCGTTTTCAATAGCATCTTTCCAAGCAACAACGGTCTCAACTGTATCACACGGTCTCCACACTGCCATATTAGGAATCATGCGCAATGTAGGGATTTGCTCAACACATTGATGTGTTGGACCATCTTCACCTAAACCAATGGAATCATGCGTGTAAACGAAGATAGTACGAATCTTCATTAACGCAGCCATACGTAAAGCATTGCGTGCATACTCAGAGAACATAAGGAAAGTCGCACCGTAAGGTATTAATCCCCCGTGCAGTGCTACGCCATTCATAATCGCAGACATACCAAACTCACGTACACCGTAAGAAATGTAATTACCTGCAAAGTTCATATCTGTTGAGCCGTGATCATCATTAATACGAATCGACTTATCATTGAAGGTATTATTTGATGGAGAGAGGTCAGCAGAACCACCTAAAAATTCAGGCAAAATTGGGGCAAAACCATTTAATGCGCCTTTAGATGCAACGCGTGTTGCAGGTGACTCTGCTTTTTCGTTAGTTTCTGCAATAACTTTTTGTGCATGTTCTTCAAAGTTAGCAGGTAACTCACCTGCCATACGGCGGGTAAATTCAGCTGCTTTTTCTGGGAAAGCAGCTGCGTATGCGTCAAACTTTTCATTCCATGCGGCCTCAGCTGCTTTTCCTGCCTCTTTTGCATCCCACGCTGCATAGATTTCATCAGGAATTTCAAATGGCGCATAATCCCAGCCCATGTTTTTACGTGCATCAGCAATAGCCGCCTCACCTAAGGCTTCACCGTGGATATTATGTCCGCCTTCTTTTTTCTCACCTGCCGTACCGATACCTTTCCCAATAATGGTTTTACAACAAATTAAAGAAGGCTTATCCGATGCAATGGCCGCTTCTATTGCTGATTTAATCGCCTCTGGGTCATGCCCATCGATAGATTGCACATGCCAGTTAGAGGCTTCAAAACGCTTTGGGGTATCATCGCCAAACCAACCATCAACATTACCGTCAATAGAGATATTATTATCATCGTAGAAGCAGATCAGCTTACTCAGTCCGAAAGAACCTGCAAGTGAAATAGCCTCTTGAGAGACACCTTCCATCAAACAACCATCACCTAAAAACACATAGGTTTTATGATCTACAATTTCATGTCCGTCTTCATTAAACTGAGCCGCCATTACTTTTTCAGCTAGGGCAAAACCAACCGCATTAGTAATACCTTGCCCTAGAGGACCAGTCGTTGTCTCAATGCCTGGTGCATAACCGTATTCAGGATGACCTGGTGTTTTTGAATGTAACTTACGGAAGCTTTTAAGATCGTCAATTGATAAATCATAACCAGTTAAGTGCAATACAGAGTAAGGCAACATTGAGCCATGACCATTCGACATAATGAAACGATCACGGTCAGCCCAGTTAGGGTTAGTTGGATTATGTTTCATAAAATCGTTGTAAAGAACTTCAGCGATATCCGCCATTCCCATTGGTGCACCTGGGTGACCAGAATTAGGAATTTGGACTGCGTCCATAGTAAGAGCACGGATAGCATTCGCTAGTTGGCTACGATCTGACATTTGAGAAATCTCCTTCAAAGAGTTTGTGTATTCAATTATATGATTTATAACCGTCGCAACATCTATTTACGGAAGTCATAGTAATTTTTTGATAATAACAACGCCATGTAAACCGTAGGTAATAGCGTCAGTCAGTAGGTGGTAAAAAATTATCAAGTTAATAATTTATCAGGGGGTTAATTGTTATTTCGATAAAAACCTCAATCCTTGAGAGTCACTACCTGTTTGTACTTCTCTGATTTTTAGTCTGAACTAATATAATTAATTTGTATTATAATAACCGCAGAATAAACATATTAGTTTAATATAATGAATCACTTACACATTAAATGATTTAATATACAAAGGACACACAGAGAAATGAGCGGCTTATTGTGTATGAGAAAGCAGAAATGATCAACATCCAATTTGAGATATAAATGAGTGTCATTAGAAATAACACCTAGGGAAAACAACAAAAAGCCTCACCTATTTCTAGATGAGGCTCTAGTACTCCAACCACATTATATTGTTTGAAAACTAAACGGTATTTATAAGCCTTTTACTGATTTTTATTTTTGTTCTGGTATATTGACTGACTAAAAATAAAATATCTCATTGTAAGCAATACTAAAGCACAAAAAAACAAAGGTATCCTTCTCCTATGATTACTCAACCTACTTTGTTTTTTCTTATCGGCCCAGCAGGAGTTGGCAAAGATACTTTATTGAATAAGTTAAAGAAAAAGCAATATTCCTCAAAACAACCCTTAGTCGCACACCGCTATATCACTCAAGCCATTAAAGAAAATGATGAAAACCATATCGAGATGAGCGAGTTGGATTTTAATCGCCGCAAAGAAGCAGGTTTATTTCTTTTTGATTGGGAATATCAAGGTGGCTCTTATGGTGTCGGAAAAGAGGTATTGCAATGGCTAGAATCTGGAGAGCATGTCATTGTAAATGGCTCTAGACGTTACCTTTCTATCGCGCAAAAAATTTACCCAGAGCTAGTCCCTATTTGGATGACGATATCCGAAAAGGTGTTACGCAAACGCTTAATTATACGAGCAAGAGAAACAAAGCAAGAACGAGAACAACGTATAGAAGAAAATCATGAACTTGAGCGTTTTAAGTCGGATCGTTGTATTACTATTACCAATGACGCCAGTATGAAAAAAACAATTCGACAAATACTTGCCTTAATTGAGACAGAATAGAAATGAATATCATCATCAAACGAGCAGAAAACAGTGATATAACAGAGATAGCAAGGCTATTTGATGCTTAATAGAGTATTCTACCAAACAAAAAAGTGATCTTAAACTAGCGGTTGATTTTCTTTCGGAGCAAATTAAAAATGCAGAGTCAATTATTTTCTATGCGACTAATAATAGTAAAGGCGAATATTTAGGATTTACACAACTGTATCCTCGTACTCCAACATCTTTACGAGTCATTGAATTATATAAAAAATAGGGATTTCGATTACTATTTTTTTAACAACTGAATAGCTGTTATTTAAGGAGGGGATTAATATTTAAAGCTGCGTAAAACTTTAACCTGAATCCGCGGCTTCAATGCGGATAAGAGAGTGTAAGATATTGGTTTCACAGTGGATTTTAAAAAATCTTAGCTTCACCCTTAGGTTAAGCGGGTATTTTTTAATACCGCTGTGGAATCAATAGCTTATGCTATCTGCCGTAGTTGTCAAGTCACTGACTCAGGTTAAAGGCTTATAGGGGAAATTAAAAATGAATAAAAATAGAGTTGTTAAAAAATCGTTACATATGATCGAGCAGATCGGCTTGCTTATCATTTTGATTGCAACAATTATTGCAGTCGGTCAAGAAATTATAATGGTACTTCATAAAGGTGAAGTCGCTTTAAAAGACTTATTACTATTATTTATATATCTTGAAGTCATTGCGATGATACAAATTTACTACCAAGAGCATCGACTTCCTATTCGCTATCCTTTGTATATTGCCATCGTCGCATTAGCTCGATATATCATATTAGATGCTAAATCATTTGAACAATGGCAACTATTAGAAGTTGGCTTCACTATTGTGTTACTCACTATTGCAATCTTAGTGGTTCGTTATGGTCATGTTACTTATCCTTATGAAGAATGTCGTGATAATGAAGAGAGCAAGGAGAGTAAAAAAACTGTTTGAGCACGAAAGCGTTGTTCGATAGTCTGGTGCCAAGCTTGGTTTTTATAATCATCACGCGCAAAATCTGGCATAAAAAATAGATAAAAATGGGTGAGATGATCGGCGAGGTTTTCACACGCTAGAATAATATTACTGGCTATCTGACCATTTAAAGCTGGCTCTAAACCTTGTGCATCAGCAATTGCTTTAGCACTGGCAAGCGATTAAGAAACAGAACAAATACCATAAATTCTGGGTGTGTAGACCAAAGCATCACGAGGATCTTTGTCTTGTAAAATTTGTTCAAAACCACGATAAAGTGGAGAATTAACCCATGCTTTCGTGACTTTACCCTCTTTAATATCGACTTTGATTTCTAAATCGCCTTCTACGCGGTTGAAAGAGAGCTTCTAAGGTAATTGCGACAAGCCAAGTTCAGCAAGATACTGATTATGCTCTTCTTTCGATATTTTAATATCTTCTGGTCGTAAACGATTTTGTCGTTTTTCTTTTTCAGTCATCTATAAACCTCCTAAATTATCGTAGGTCGGGTTAGCGGTAGCGTAACCCGACAAATTGTTAGCAAGGTTTTATATATTCGTAAAGATTTTCATGTTGTTATTGATTACGCTTTTTTTCTTTTATTCGTCAGGCTAAAAATGGTGATTGGTTTTACTCTTTGTGATATTAAAGTATTTCACTTTTTATAAATAGTAAGCGGTGCAGTTAATACAAGCATAACCGCCCCGCAAACAAGAGCCTTGCCCATTCCAGAGTCGTTTATTGCAGTCGGCATGAGCTTGTGTGCCGAGGCATTCCATATTTTCCATCATACAACCTTGGTCAGAAGGGTTTATCGCACTCATAATATTCATTACGCGGGCAGCCATGATGTACAAGGTGGTCGCTATAAGATCGGGGACGGTTAAGTGCATCTAAATCATTTTGCCCAAGGTCATTATCAGATGTTTTTTTCGCTGCTCAACAATTCCAAAATTGAAACACCCAGCAACATTATTCGCATTACAGGCTTTAGCGTAAGCGGGTATTTTTTAAACCCATGATGAATCAAGAAATAGGGTAACGATTCAGTAAGTAAGCTATAACAAGTTAGTTTGATTAAAATATATACTTATAAATATCACAATATTCTAATATTGATATGTGTTTTCTGGTATCCTCCCCGCCTTTTAGTTTCCTTCCCCCTTGAAAATTATGATTTACACAATACTAAGGAAGATTTCCTTCTACATACAATTATTCTTTTTTGGTTTAGTAATAATATTTTTTACTCAAATAAATCTAAAAAATACCAGTTTTAATAACGCAGAGAAGCTCACTCTTATCACCCCAAATCAACCTCCTATTAAAGACCCTCAATTAATCAATCTATTTAATGAAAAAAAGATTGTTTTTATGGATAACATACCTGTGAAAAATGGCAATTTATCGTCTAAGTATGGTGTTCGTAAAGACCCTTTTAACGGTAAAAAAAGAATGCACTCTGGAATTGATATCGCAGCAAAAACAGGTTCTAGCATTTATCCTTTAGGAAAAGGAAAAGTAATATATTCAGGATATAAGTCAGGATATGGAAATATTGTCGAGATTAGCCACGGTAAAAATATTATTTCCCGCTACGCCCATCTAAAAAAATCATTAGTTAAAAAAGGTCAACATATTAACAAGCAGGATATTATCGCCCAAGTTGGTAGTACAGGAAGATCTACTGGTCCTCATTTACACCTTGAAATACTCATTAGCGGTCAAACAATTGATCCTGAAATTTTCTTAATAGGTAATGTAGCAAGTTTAAGGTAATGAAATGATCTTAGCCAAAGATCGGCTTAAAATTGAGAGTTTCTCTATAACTGTTATACTTTTTCAACAATTAAAATAACCGTAACTACTCATCTTGCACTCTATTTTGTCCGATTTCTGTGTTGAAAGTGCTCATTTATACTTATAAACCCTGTCCTTTCGCCTTGAACTCGAACAAAATAGAGCTCAATCTGAGTAGTTACGAATAATCAAAATAATGACTTTAGGGCACCTCTATTAATTAATTCTGGGTTGAACAAATTTTAGTTTTAATTTTCCAATATATGAATTAATAGAGATGTGCCCTTTATTTTTTCGCTAAAATTAACAGCAGAGACACAATAATGAGTAGAAAATATTTTGGCACTGATGGTATTCGCGGGGAAATTGGTAAATCTCCCATGACGCCAGACTTTGCTTTGAAGCTTGGGTGGGCAGCAGGAAAGGTATTAACCAAACAGGGTAATCCTCTTGTTGTTATCGGAAAAGATACTCGTATCTCAGGCTATATGTTAGAAACTGCGTTACAAGCTGGTCTCGTTGCAGCGGGTATTAATGTACACCTACTTGGACCTATGCCAACACCTGCGGTTTCTTATCTAACTCGTACTTTTCGTGCATCGGCAGGTATTGTCATTAGTGCTTCGCACAATCCTTATCAAGATAATGGTGTAAAATTTTTCTCATCAGAAGGCACAAAACTTGCTGATGAAGTTGAGGAGGAGATTGAAAGTTATTTAGAGCGTGAGATTGAAACTGTCAGTTCTGAAAAATTGGGAAAAGTAACCCGTATCGAAGATGCTGCTGGAAGATATATCGAATTCTGTAAGCGTGCTATTCCTACAAATATTTCATTTGAATCACTACGCATTGTTTTAGACTGCGCTAATGGCGCAACTTACCAAGTGTCTCCCCATGTACTCGCTGAACTAGGTGCTGATGTTATTACCATTGCCGACGAGCCTAATGGTATTAATATTAATCATAACTGTGGAGCAACCTCCTTAGAAACACTTACCGCTAGCGTAAAACAATATAGAGCTGATATAGGTATCGCACTTGATGGTGATGGTGATCGTCTAATGATGGTTGATGATAAAGGCGAAATAGTTGATGGTGATGAAGCTATTGCAATTATTGCTCATCATAAACATCAAGAAGGCACATTAGGCAATGATGTTGTTGGAACCTTAATGAGCAATTTGGGGCTACAACAAGCAATTGAAAAATTGGGACTGAACTTCCATCGCGCTGATGTTGGTGACCGCTATGTGATGGAGCTACTACGAAAATACAATGGCATATTAGGTGGAGAAGGATCAGGACATATTATTGCGAGAGATCGTATTCCTACTGGTGATGGTACGATTGCAGCTTTACAGATTTTACATGCGATGGTCAGTAGCAAAAAATCACTTCATGAACTAAAACATGTCATGAAGAAATATCCTCAAACCTTAAAAAATGTACGTATTACTAAAAAAATTAACTTTAGTGAGGACCAAGATATTCAAGAGGCTGTAAAAAAAGCAGAGGGACAGTTAGGAAGTCGAGGACGTGTTCTACTTCGAGCTTCAGGCACTGAACCTCTTATTAGAGTAATGGTTGAAGGTGATGACCCTGAAGAAACGGAACAGTTAGCAAAAGATATTGCCATTGTGGTTGAAAAAATATCTAACAAGATATAAAAAATTAGTAACTACTTATTAGATTGTGCTCTATTTTGTTCGAGTTCAAGGCAAAAAGGCGGAGTTTATAAGCATAAATGAGCACTTTTAACGTAGAAATCAGGCAAAATAGAGTGCAAACGGAATAACTTTAGAAAGTTATTCCGTATTCTATTTAATGACAGTAATGGCTTTTATCACTTAATAATGGTTCTTACCCCTTTAATACTAATATCAACTCGACGATTTTTAGCTCGACCACTTGCTGTTTTATTAGAAAAGATAGGATTAGACTCCCCTCTTCCATCTACACGCATTAAATCTTGTCTTACACCTAATTGTTGCAAATAATTAGCAACTGCCTTAGCTCGTGCCAATGACAAGGCCATATTAGAATCTGCACGACCAACATTATCCGTATGCCCTACTATGTGAATACCCTTTACTCTCATTCCCTTTGCCGTTAACTTACCAGCCAAATTATATAACTCATCTTTGCCTCTTTGCGTTAAAGTAGCACTACCTGTATCAAAATTCGAACCTCCAGATAAGGAGATATGCATTAGTTGTATTTTAGGTTTTTGTACAACAGGAGGAATATAACGCGGTGCTGGAACTGGCTTTGGTTTCACTTTTGGTTTCACTACAGTACGCACAACAGGCGCGGGCTTACGAACAACTGGTGCCGGTGGTACATATTCAGGAACATAGACAGGTGCTGGCGTGGGTTTATTTTGAATTAAGCGACTATGATTACGCTGCAAAGGTCTCCAATTTAAACCAAGGTTATATTGTTGAATATCTTTATCATAACGATCATATTCAGCACGTAAATTGATATTTTGAGTAATAGGATATTCTGCTCCTAAACCTAAAAATACAGATGAGCCATGTGCCTGCTTACTCTTTACTGCACCTTTATCTTTAGTGGTAAATTTAGCAATACCTAATTTTCCGAGAGGACGAACTCCTGCAATATTTATCGGAGGTCTATAGACACCCGCAACTCCTATCGCTTCGTAATTCACACGACCTGATTTTGCATCATCGCTGCGAAGCGATGCATCCCCTAAATCTGTCCAAAATGCTTCAATACCTGCATTTCTATTGATATTAACGCCTGTATACAGTTTTTTAGCCGTAGATTTATCGTCACTCACCTTCCAATGACTACCACCATCAGGATTCAATGAGCTTTGACCTAAAGCCCCACCAATATACCAACTTTCTTGTAGGCTTTGAGGTTCGGCATTAATTGTTGATACTGAGATAAGGGCAATGGATGCCAAAAGTGTTTGTTTTATAATTTTCATGATATTTTTATTATTATTTAGTTATCAATCTCGCTAAAACCTGAATCAGTGACTTCACTACGGCACAGTGAATAAGCTATTGATTCATCACGGGTTTAAAAAATACCCACTTAACCTAAGGGTGAAGCTAAGATTTTTTAAAATCCCGTGCTAAACCAATAGCTTATCCCCTGTTATCCGCATTGAAGTCACGGATTCAGGTAAAAGGT
>Ga0256832_1001619_pt1 | contig 15345 bp, 14 predicted proteins | sample 134614metaG_FD_190534 | JGI IMG/M metagenome (GOLD analysis project Ga0256832, IMG submission 190534) | Hydrothermal vent microbial communities from Lau Basin, Pacific Ocean - 134-614 | ecosystem: Environmental > Aquatic > Marine > Hydrothermal vents | place: Pacific Ocean: Lau Basin | collected...
GGGGGCGCACCTTCCTCAGATCGCAGCAGGCGTCCGGGTCGCGCGCATGCAAGGTGCCCTCGGGATCCCCGGCGGCGATATCATCGGCCGGAGCCTTGATGATGTTGAGCCCGGTGAGCCCCAGATCGCGGGCGAGCCGCAGCTGGTATGCATATGTTTCGGCAAACAGCATTTCGGTGTCGATGAACAGCACCGGAAGCGTGCGATCAATGATCGAGATCAAATGCAGCAGCACCACCGATTGCGCGCCGAAGGAGGAAACCAGCGCGATCCGCCCGAGCCGGGGATCAGTGAGCGCGCGCCGGATCGCGGCCTCGGCGGGAAGGGGGGCGTATTCGGCGTTGAGGCGGGCGAGCAGGGGATCGGCGTGGCTTTCAGGCGGCATGGCGGGGGTGCTTTCCTCTTTCGGCATCGGGATAGAGCAGGCTGCGGAAGGGCGCGGGGCCGAGGCGGCGGTAGCAGGCGGCGAAGCTTTCTTCCGCGTCCGTTCGCAGGGCGAGATAGCCCAGCAGCAGGCGCTCCACCGCATCGGTGATTTCATCCGCCGGGAAGCCGGGGCCGGCGCGTTCGCCAAGGCGGGCGGGGGCCTCTGCCTGCCCGCCGAGGGTGATCTGGTAGTTCTCCGCCCCGGCGCGATCGAGCCCGAGAATGCCGATTTCGCCCAGGTGATGATGGGCGCAGGCATTGATGCAGCCCGAGATCTTGATCGAGAGCGGGCCGATTTCATGCTCGATCTTCAGCGCCTCCACACGGCGCGCGATATCCTGCGCCACGGGGATCGAGCGCGCGGTGGCAAGGGCGCAGTAATCAAGCCCGGGGCAGGCGATGATATCGGAGGCAAGCCCGGCGTTGGCGGCGGCGAGCCCGGCCCGGGCGAGGGCGGCGTGGAGCGCGGGCAGATCGGCGCGATGCACATGGGGGAGGACGATGTTCTGGGATTGGGTGACGCGCAGCTCGCCGTGGCTGTGGCGCTCGGCGAGATCGGCCATAAGGCGCATCTGCCCGGCGCTGGCATCGCCCGGCACCGCACCGGGGGATTTCAGCGGGATGATGACGATGGCGTGATCGGCGCGTTTGTGGGGCGCGGTGTTGTTCCGGGCCCAGCGGGCGAAACGGGGATCGGAGGCAAGGGCCGCCTCGCAAGCCCCGAGCGGTTTTTCGGTGCGGGGCGGCGGGGTGAAGAAATGTTCGATTCTGGCGAGCAGCCCGAGGCCCGCACCGTGATACGCGGCGCGGATCTGTTGGAATCGCTCTTTTACCCTGGCGCGAAAATCATCGATCCCCATTTCGCGCACGGCAATCTTCAGGCGCGCCTTGTATTTGTTGTCGCGCCGCCCCAGCAGATTGTAGACATGCAGGACCGCTTCGAGCCAGGCGATGAGATCGGCCTTGGCCGCGAAGGGCACCAGCACCTGGCCCAGCATGGGCGTGCGCCCCAGCCCGCCGCCGACGCTCACTTCGATGCCGGTTTCGTCCGCATCGTTCCTGACCAGCCGCAGGCCGATATCATGGGCGCGGGTGATGGCGCGATCGGCGGGGCTGGCAGAGACGGCGATCTTGAACTTGCGCGGCAGGAACTGGAATTCCGGGTGGTCGGTGGACCACTGGCGAATGAGCTCGGCGATGGGGCGGGGATCCTCGATCTCGTCCGCCGCCGCGCCGGCGAAGGGATCGGTGGTGACGTTGCGGATGGTGTTGCCCGAGGTCTGCACCGCGTGCAGGCCGGCCTGTGCGAGGTGGTCCATGATGTCGGGCGTCTGGCTCAGCGCGATCCAGTTGAACTGGATATTCTGGCGGGTGGTGAAATGGCCGTAGCCGCGATCCCAGCGCTCGGCGAGATCGGCGAGCGCGCGCATCTGGCGGGCGGAAAGCGTGCCATAGGGGATCGCCACGCGCAGCATGTAGGCGTGCAGTTGCAGGTAGAGCCCGTTCATCAGGCGAAGGGGCCTGAATTCCTCCTCCGTCAGCGCGCCGGAGAGGCGCTGGGCCACCTGCGAGCGGAACTGCGCGCAGCGGTGGGCGAGGAAGGCGTGATCGAAGCTGTCAGGCTGATACATGGCGGGGTTCCTGCTGGCGGGCAGGCTTGCGTGTGCCGGCCTTGCGGGCGCGGGGCAGGGTGAAGGGGCCGCGCGCGCGGATCATGTCGCGGGTGGCGAGCGGGCTCAGGGTGGCGGGATCGACCGGGGCGAGGAACGGCGCGACGATCTCGCCATGCATGGCCTCGGCCGCCGCCAGGGCGGCACCCGCCCGCGCTTCATCCTCGAGCAGCCTTGCGGCGGCGATGTCGCGCGTCCAGGAGCCGTCACGGGAAAGATAGACGGCCGCGCCGGTGAGAAGATCGTTTGCCGTGAGGATCGAGGGGCGGAAGGCGCGGGGCATCGGGTGGTTCTCTCTGGATATGGGTTGTCATTCGCTCTCCATGTGAATAGGAAATTATCCCGACCTTGCGCCAGTATATGGAAAAAATAAGGATATCCTTCCGAAATAATGCGGGTAAATGGGAAATTATCGTCAATTCAGGAGGAAAGCGGAATGGCCGACCAGCTTGATGCGATCGACAGGAAGATCCTTGCGGTGATGCAGGAGGATGCGAGCCTGCCGCTCGAGGAGATCGCGCGCCGGGTGGGGGCCTCGAAGACCCCGGTCTGGAACCGGATCCGGCGGATGAAGGAGGCCGGCGTGATCCGGCGCGAAAGCGTGATCCTGGATGCGGAGAAGCTGGGGCTCGAGGCCTGTTTCTTCGTGCTGATCCGCACCTCGGAGCATGAGGCCGGATGGCAGGAGAAATTCCTGCGCGCGGTGCTGGCGCGCCCGGAGGTGGTGGAGGCGCACCGGCTGGCGGGGGATATCGATTACATCCTGAAGGTGCGGGTGAAGAACGCGCGCGCCTATGACGATTTCTACCAGGCGCTGATCGCGGATGTGAAGGTGTTCAACGTGACGGCGCTTCTTTCGATGCAGGAGATCAGGGAGGCGGGCGCCTTGCCGGTGGCGGGGTAGGGCGCCTCCGGCGGGAGTATTTGGGCCAAGATGAAGATCAGAGCCTGACGCGCAGGGCCTTGAGCCCGTGGAAATGGTAGAGATTGGCGTATTTCGGCTTGCCGGCGAGGCGCAGGCCGGGGAAGCGGGTGAAGAGCGCGGGGAGGGCGATCTTCATCTCGAGGCGGGCAAGGGGCGCGCCGACGCAGAAATGAGCGCCCGCGCCGAAGCTCGTGTTGGTGGTGATGGGGCGGGCGGGATCGAAGGTTTCGGGCTCGGGCCAGAGGGTCGGATCGCGGTTGGCGGAGGCGAGCAGGCAGGCCACCTGATCGCCGCGGCTGAAGCGGTGGCCGAACATTTCCACATCTTCCTTGGCGATGCGGTTGAACATGTGCAGGGGCGGATCGAAGCGCAGGGTTTCCTCGATGGTGGCATCGATGGCATCGGGGGCGAGGGCGGCAGGCGGGGTTTCGTGCTCGAGCAGGCATTTCACGGCGTTGCCGAGGGCGTGGACGGTGGCTTCGTGGCCGGCGTTCAGCAGCAGGATGCAGGTGGAGATGAGCTCGTCCGTGCTGAGCCTTTCGCCGTCCTCCTCGGCCGCGATCAGATGGGTGATGAGATCGTCCGCCGGGCTGTGGCGGCGCTTTTCCACATAGGCGCGCATGAAATCGGCGAATTCGAGGGCGGCCTCTACGGCGGCATCTTCCTCGGCCCTTGTGCGGCGCGCCTGATACATGGCGACCATGGCGTTGGACCAGGCGAGAAGCTCGGGCGCCATTTCCTCGGGCACGCCGAGGAGGCGGGCGATCACACGCACCGGGATCGGCTGGCAGTAGCCGGCGATGAGATCGGCTTCGCCCGCGGGCAGGGCGTCGAGCAGCTCTTCGGCGATGGCGGCGATTTCGGGGGCGAGTTCGCCGATGCGGCGCGAGGTGAAGGCGCGCAGCACCAGGGCCCGCAGGCGGGGGTGGCGCGGGGCGTCGAGCTCGAGCATCGAATGGGCTTCGAGATCGTAGAAGGGGCGCAGGCGGCCGGGGATCGGCGGGGCGAGATCGGCGGGCATCTCGCGCCCGAAGCGGCGATCGCGCAGGAAGCTGTTCACGGCCTCGTGGCTGGTGGCGCAGGGGAGCGCATATTCCTCCCACCAGACCAGATCACCGAGCGCGCGCATCCGTGCGTAATGCGGGTAGGGATCCTGCACGAAGGCGGGATCGGTGGGCGATTGGCTGATGCGGGGGAGCGGCGATGCGCCGGGATTGCCTTTGCTCATGGGTAAAAACAAGCAGATAGCGGGCCTTGCCGCAAGGGGGATAGCGGGCCTTGCCGCAAGGGGGCCGGATTCGCGAACTAATTCGCAAATCTGCGATATCATGGCGCATCGACAGATTTTACTTGAGTTTGCGCCCTGATTCAGCCCACATTGCTGACCACCGCTTCGCCTTGCGAAGGGTCAATCAATAGTGATCTCGGGAGGACACGACCCATGAAATTCCTGACTGCCGCAGCCGCTGCGGCCGCCATCGCCCTTGCCGCCGGTGCCGCTTCGGCCGATCCCAACGGCTGTGACGAGGGCGAAATCGTCGTCAAGTTCAGCCATGTGACGAACACCGACAGGCATCCCAAGGGCATCGCCGCGGAGCTTCTGAAGCAGCGCGTCAATGCCGAGATGGACGGCAAGATGTGCATGGAGGTCTATCCGAACTCCACGCTCTACAATGACAACAAGGTGCTCGAAGCGATCCTCAATGGCGATGTGCAGCTGGCCGCGCCGAGTCTTTCCAAGTTCGAGGCCTTCACCAAGAAGTTCCGCCTGTTCGATCTGCCGTTCATGTTCAAGAACATCGACGCGGTGGATGCCTTCCAGGCTTCGCCTGCCGGCCAGGCGCTGAAGGACAGCATGCAGAAGCGCGGGCTTCAGGGCCTGGCCTTCTGGCACAACGGCATGAAGCAGTTCTCCGCCAACAGGCCGCTCCTGCTGCCCTCTGACGCCAAGGGGCTGAAATTCCGCGTGCAGCCCTCCGAAGTGCTGGTGGCCGAGATCGAGGCGATCGGCGGCATCCCGCAGAAGATGGCGTTTTCGGAAGTCTATGGCGCGCTGCAGCAGGGCGTCGTGGATGGTCAGGAAAACACCTGGTCCAACATCTACGGCAAGAAGTTCTATGAGGTGCAGGATGGCGTGACCGAGACCAACCACGGCATCATCGATTACCTGGTGGTAACGAGCACCGACTGGCTCGACAGCCTGCCCGATGACGTGCGCGCCCAGTTCCTTCAGATCCTCGACGAGGTGACGGCCACCCGCAACAAGGAGGCCTTCGGGGTGAACGAGAAGGCCAAGCAGGCGATCATCGATGCCGGCAGCCCGGTGCGCCAGCTCACGCCCGAGCAGCGCCAGGCCTGGGTGGACGCGATGAAGCCCGTCTGGGACAAGTTCATCGACGATGTGGGCCAGGAAAACATCGACGCCGCGCAGGCGATCAACGAGAAGATGTGATCCTTTCCGACGCATGACGCACAGAAAGACGCGGGGCGGGCTTGTTTGCCCGCCCCGTGGCGAAAGAAAACCGTAAAGCAGAAAAAAAGCGAAAACGGTAACGAACAACGGGAGGGAGGGCGCTCATGGGGGGGCCACGCAATTTCATCGATACGATCGAGGAAAACCTGATCGCGCTCATATTGGGGCTGATGGTGGTGATCACCTTTGCCAATGTGATCCTGCGCAAGTTCTTCGCCTCCGGCATTCTCTGGGGGCTCGAGGCCACGGTTTTTCTCTTTGCCTGGCTGGTGCTGCTGGGCGCCTCATATCTCGTGAAGAAGAACGGCCATCTCGGCGTGGATGCGCTTATCGAGATCGCGCCGCCTGCGGTGCGCCGCTGGATGGCGCTTTTCGCCGTGGCCGCGTGCATCGTGTTCTCCGCCCTGCTGCTGAAGGGCGCCTGGGATTACTGGGCCAATTTCGCCAATCTGCCGCAAACCAGCGGCCGGTGGTTTCCCACCGGGTTTGAAGAGAAATTCCGCCCGAAGGGCTGGTATGAGGTGGATGACATCCCGATGCCCGATTCCCTGCAATGGATCGGGGGGATTCTCAACGATGGCGAGAAATACGAGAAACTGCCGCGCGCCATCCCCTATGCGGTGCTGCCGCTTTCCATGGCGCTGCTGCTGTTTCGCTATCTGCAGATCGCCTGGCGCGTATGGCGCGGCGAGCTTGACAGGATCGTGGCCAGCCATGAGGTCGAGGATGAGCTGATCGAGGCCAGCCAGCCGGATCGGGAGGGCGTGTAATGGATGTCGTCCTGCTGTTCGTGATGGTGGTCGGCTTCCTGATGCTGGGCGTGCCGATCGCCGTTTCGCTCGGGCTTTCGAGCATCGTCTATCTCCTGCTCTTTTCCGACACCTCCCTGGCTTCGGTGGCGCAGACGCTGTTTTCCGCCTTTCAGGGCCATGCCACGCTGCTGGCGATCCCCTTTTTCATTCTGGCCTCGTCCTTCATGTCCACCGGAGGGGTGGCCCGGCGGATCATCCGCTTCGCGATTGCCGTTGTCGGCCACCTGCGCGGCGGGCTCGCGATCTCGGGGGTGTTTGCCTGCATGATCTTCGCCGCCCTTTCGGGCTCTTCGCCCGCAACCGTGGTGGCGATCGGCACGATCGTGATCGCGGCGATGAAGGAAGCGGGCTATACCAAGGATTTCGCCGCCGGCGTGATCTGCAATGCGGGCACGCTTGGCATTCTCATCCCGCCCTCGATCGTGATGGTCGTCTACGCGGCGGCGGTCGAGGTTTCGGTGGGGCGGATGTTTCTTGCCGGCATCATCCCCGGCATTCTCGCAGGCGTGATGCTGATGATCGCGATCTACGTGATGGCGCGGGTGAAGAACATGCCGAAAGGCGAATGGCAGGGCTGGGGCGAGGTGATCGATTCATTCGTCGATGCCTTCTGGGGCCTGATGCTGATCGCCATCATCATGATCGGAATCTACGGCATTCCCGGCCTTACGGGCGCATTCTTCACCCCTACCGAGGCCGCTGCGGTCGCTTCCGTCTATGCCTTTCTGGTGGCAAGCTTCGTCTATCGCGACATGGGGCCGCTTTCGGCCGCTGCCAATGGCGGCAGGAAGCGCAGCCTGCTGGAAAAACCGCTGGCGGTCGTGACGTCGCTTTTCCATGCAGATACCCGCCACACCCTGTTCGAGGCAGGCAAGCTCACCATCATGCTGATGTTCGTGATCGCCAATGCGCTGATCCTCAAGCACGTGCTGACCGAGCAGCAGGTGCCCCAGCATATCGCCAATGCGATGCTGAGCGCGGGGATGGGGCCGGTGATGTTCCTGATCGCGGTCAATGTGATCCTGCTGATCGGCGGGCAGTTCATGGAGCCCTCGGGGCTTCTCGTGATCGTCGCGCCGCTCGTCTTTCCGATCGCCATGAAGCTCGGGATAGACCCGATCCATCTCGGCATCATCATGGTGGTGAACATGGAAATCGGCATGATCACGCCGCCGGTCGGGCTCAATCTCTTCGTCACCTCCGGGGTTGCCGGGATGCCGATGATGCGCGTGGTGCGCGCGGCGCTGCCGTTCCTGGCGGTGCTGTTCCTGTTCCTGATCATGGTCACCTATATTCCCTGGCTCTCCACCGCGATCCCGAATGCGGTGATGGGCCCGGAAACCGTGCACAGATGAAAACCGCCGGTGCAGGAACTTTCCTGCCTCCGGCGGGGATATTTCAGGGACCAGTGATGAGGCGGGGTCAGGCTTTCTCGAGCGCCGATATGATGCCGCCGAAATCCTCTGCCTTGAGCGAGGCGCCGCCCACAAGCGCGCCGTCCACATCGGCAACGGCGAAGATCTCGGCCGCGTTCGATGGCTTCACCGAGCCGCCGTAAAGAAGGCGGATGGCATTGCCGGTTTCGGGGCCGAAGCGCGCAACCAGTTCGGCGCGGATGAAAGCGTGCACCTCGCCGATTTCCGCGAGCGTCGGGATCTTGCCGGTGCCGATGGCCCAGATCGGCTCATAGGCCACCACGGTGTTTTCGCCCGTGCAGCCATCCGGGAGCGAGCCCGCGATCTGGCGCCCGACATGGGCGAGCGTCTCCCCCGCCTCGCGGGTTTCCAGCGCCTCGCCGCAGCAGATGATGGCCACCAGCCCCTGCGAATGCGCGGTTTCGGCCTTGGCGCGCACCATTTCGTCAGTTTCGCAATGGTCGGCCCGCCGCTCGCTGTGGCCGAGGATCACATGGCTCGCGCCGGCATCCGTCAGCATCTCGGCCGATATGTCGCCCGTATGCGCCCCTGAAAGCTCCATGTGGCAATCCTGCCCGCCCACCATCACGGCCGTTCCGCCCGCGCGCCGGCTCATGCGCTCGATGAGCGTTGCGGGGGGGCAGATCAGGATCTCGCAGCCCGGTGCGGGAAAGGCTTCCGCCAGGGCATCGATCTGGCCAAGCGAGGCCGAGGTGCCGTTCATCTTCCAGTTTCCGGCGGCGAGTTTCTTGCGCATGAGGATCCTCCTGTCAGCTTTGCATCGCACCCTGCATCATTGCCGGGCGTCAGGCAAGAACTGCCCATGACATGCGACAGAATTCGTCATGCCATTCATCTTGGCCGAAATACTCCGGGGTGAATTGCCCCAAAGGGGCAAGAGGGGCAGCGCCCCTACATCCCCTCGAACTTGATCGATTCCCCGCAGCCGCAGGCTTCGGTCACGTTTGGGTTGTTGAACCGGAAGCCGCTTTCGAGAAGCGAAGTCTGGTAGTCGATCTCGGTGCCGAAAAGGAACATCTGCGCCATCGGGGCGATCATCACCCGGGCGCCGTCCTGCTCCACGATCTCGTCATTCGGATCGGGCTCGCGCACGTATTCCATGGTGTATTCCATGCCCGCGCAGCCGCCTTTCTTCACGCCGATCCTGAGTCCGCTCACGCCATCGCGCGCCATGAGCTTCTTGATCTGCGCCGTGGCGGCGGGCGTCAGCCTCACGGCCTGTTTGCCGGGTATCGAAAACATGAAAGCGCCTCCTTGCCCTGCCAATATAGGCCGGGGCGTGCGAATCACAACCCCGGTGGTTGACCTCCCCGGCTGCCTTCCTTAGCCAAGGCGCATGGCCCAGGCACCGCTTCTCCAGCTTTCCGACATCACCCTCACCCATGGCGGCGATCCCGTGCTGGACGGGATCTCGCTCATCATCCAGCCCGGCGAGCGGGCCGCGCTCGTGGGGCGCAACGGCTCGGGCAAATCCACCCTGATGAAGGTGATGGCCGGGCTGGCGGAGCCCGATTCCGGCAGCCGCGTCCTGCCCGCCGGCGCCTCCGTTGCCTACATGGAGCAACATCCCGACATGCGCGGCCATGCCACGCTTGGCGATTACGCCGCGGGCGATCTTCCGCCCGGCGAGGCGTGGCGGGTGGCGCAGGCCGCGGAGGGGTTGAAGTTCGATCCCGCAACCCCCGTGCAGACGGCATCGGGCGGCGAGCGGCGGCGCGCGGCGCTGGCGCGGGTGCTGGCCTCGGGCGCCGATCTCCTGCTTCTGGACGAGCCCACCAACCACCTCGACATCGAGGCCATCGAATGGCTCGAGGCGCGGCTCGGCGCCCTGCGTGCGGGCTTCGTCCTGATCAGCCACGATCGCGCCTTCCTCTCCGCCCTTACCCGCGCCACCCTCTGGCTTGACAGGGGAACCCTGCGCCGGCGCGATGCCGGTTTCGCCGGCTTCGAGGCCTGGCGCGACAGGATCTGGGAAGAGGAGGAAACCGCCCGTCACAAGCTCGATCGCAAGATAAAGGCGGAAGCGCGCTGGGCGGTGGAGGGGATCAGCGCGCGGCGCAAGCGCAACCAGGGGCGGCTGAGGGCGCTCAGGGCGCTGCGCGAGGAGCGCCGGGCGATGATCCGCCGTCAGGGCACGGCGGCGATGGCGCTTGAAGCGGGGCCGAAATCGGGGCGCAAGGTGATCGAGGCCCTCGGCATTTCCAAGGCCTTCGGCGGCAAGCCGATCGTGAGGGATTTCTCGCTGCGCATCATGCGCGGCGATCGGGTGGCCTTCGTGGGGCCCAATGGCGTGGGCAAGACGACGCTTCTCGGGATGCTCACGGGCGAGATCGCCCCCGACAGCGGCAAGGTGATTCACGGCAGCAATCTCGAGATCGCCGTTTTCGATCAGAACCGCAGCGCGCTCGATCCCGATCTCAGCCTGTGGGAAAATCTCACCGCCGACCCCGCGATCGGCATTTCCGGCAAATCGGATCAGATCATGGTGCGCGGCACGCCCCGCCACGTCGCCGGCTATCTCAAGGATTTCCTGTTTGACGACACGCAGCTGCGCTCGCCGGTGCGGGTGCTTTCGGGGGGCGAGAAGGCCCGCCTCATCCTGGCCCGGATCATGGCGCGTGAAAGCAATCTCCTGGTGCTCGACGAGCCTACCAACGATCTCGATATCGAAACCCTCGATCTCCTGCAGGAGGTGCTGGGCGATTACGATGGCACGGTGCTGCTCGTCAGCCACGACCGCGATTTCATAGATCGAGTCGCCACCACCACCATCGCCATGGAGGGGGATGGAAAGGCCGTTGCCTATGCCGGGGGCTGGAGCGATTACAGGGCGCAGAAGGGGCCGCAGAAGGCGCCGGAAGGGGCGGAAAAGGCGCGGGGGGCGTCGTCCCGCGGCAATTCCGGGCAGAAGCGCGCTTCTGCACGCGGGGCGCGGGAGGAATCCGCCGGGCGCAAGCCTGCCGGCCTCACCTTCACCGAGCGCCACCGGCTCGAGGCCCTGCCCGCCGAGATCGCGCGGCTCGAGGCCGAGATCGGCAAGCTTTCGGAGCTTCTCGCCGATCCCGGGCTTTTCAGCCGCGAGCCGGTGAAATTCGCCAAGGCGAGCGAGATGCTGAGCGCGCGTCAGGCGGCGCTTCAGGCGGCGGAGGAAGAATGGCTTCGGCTTGAGGAGAAGGCCGAGGCGGGCGGGGCCGAGTCAGGCGGGGGCTGAGGGCGGCCCTGCACCGCCCCGCGCCTGTCTCACTGCATCCTGAGCGCGCCGTCGAGGCGGATCACCTCGCCGTTGAGGTAATCGTTTTCGAGGATGTGGCGCACGAGGGATGCGAATTCCTCGGGCCGCCCGAGGCGCCTCGGGAAGGTCACATCGGCCGAGAGCCCTTCGATCACCTCTTCGCCAAGGCCGATCAGCATGGGGGTGAGGAAGATGCCGGGCGCGATCGCCATCACCCGGATGCCGAGGCTGGCGAGATCGCGCGCGAGCGGCAGCGTCATCCCTGCAATCCCGGCCTTGGAGGCGGCATAGGCCGCCTGGCCCTTCTGGCCGTCGAAGGCGGCGACGGAGGCGGTGTTGACGATCACGCCGCGTTGGCCGTCCTCGCCCGGCTCGTTTTCGGCCATGGCGGCGGCGGCGAGGCGCAGCACGTTGAACGTGCCGGTGAGATTGATGTCAACCGTGCGGCGGAAGCTCTCGAGCCCGTGCGGCCCCTTGCGCCCGAGCGTGCGCTCGGCGGTGGCGATGCCGGCGCAGTTGATGCAGGCGTTGAGCCCGCCGAGATATTCACTGGCGGAGGTGATGGCGCGCGCGGTGGAGGCCTCGTCCGTCACGTCCACCTCCGTGAAGCCGGCGCCGATCTCGCGCGCCACCGCCTCGCCCCGCGCCACGTCGCGGTCAAGGATCATCACTTCCGCGCCGCCCGCCTTCAGCGCCCGCGCCGTGGCTTCGCCAAGCCCCGAAGCGGCGCCGGTGATGATGGCTCGGGTTTTTGAAATCTGCATGGCGTGCCTCCCTGCTTGTGAATGGCTGCGGGTGAATTGAACGATCGTTCAGATACTGTTCAGATACGCCCCGGGAGCGCCGCTGTAAAGCGCCCGGATACGAGGAGTCCGGCCCCTTACCAGCGCCCGGATGCGCCGCCGCCGGAGGATCGCCCCCCGCCGAAGCCCGAGCTGCCGCGCGATCTGGTGACAGCGATCACCTCCCTTTCGCGCGTCTCGTAGCCGCAGTTCTGGCAAATGATCTCGATTTCGCGCTCGCCTGTCGTTTCGCGGGTCGGCGCGCGCAGGATGCGGCGGTTGCGGCGCAGGGCACGCTGGCCGCAGCGCGGGCAGCGGCGCAGACGGGTGAGGAAATCGCCGATTCGCCGGCGCCCCTTCAGCAGGGCCGCGGCGGCCCCGAACACGATCACCTGAAGGAGGAAGCTGCCGAGCTTTCCGCCGCCGGTTTCAGCCGGGGGCCTGCCGGCCGCGAAGGGGCGGGCGATCAGCCGCTCCGTGGCGAGCGTGCCCTCGACGATCCCTTGCGAAAGCCGGCCACTGCGGAAGGAGGGGAGGAAGAACTCATCCACCACATGGCGGGCGGTGCGATCGAAGGCGCGCGGATAGCCGCTGCCAAGCTCGAGCCGCATCTCGCGATCGTCGGGGATCACGAGGATGAGGATGCCGTCATTGCGGCTGGCGTTTCCGATGCCCCACTCGTTGAAAATCCCGGTGGCGAAGCTTTCGAGCGAGCCCTGATGATCGTAGCCCTTGCGGCTTTTGATCGTCAGCACCGTCATCTCGACGCCGGTTTCCGCCTTCAGCCGGCGGAGCGTTTCGACAAGGCGCCTTTCATCGGCGGGCGCGATCACATCGGCGTAATCATTGACGAAGAGGGATTCGTATCCGGGGAACATTTCTGCCCGCCCCGGGGCGGGCAACAGCAGGAGAAGGAGCGCGAAAACGGCCGCTAGGCGGGCGAAGGGGGCGTTTTGGGCCGTCAGCATGGGGGATCTCCTTCGGTCAGTTCCGCCAGCACTTCGGGCACCATCATCACATCTTCGCGCGTGCAGTCGAACTGCCCCACCTGCATGCGGATCACGAACATGCCCTGATGGCGTGTTTGCGTGAGGTAGATGCGGCCGTCATCGTTGATCCGCTTCAGGAGCGCCTCGGTGGCCTCGTCGCTTTCGCGGTAGCGGAAGGTGAAGAGGGAGAGGATCGGCGGGGTGGTGATGGTGAAGCCGGGCAGGCGGGCGATGGCGTCATGCGCTTCGCCGGCCCATTGCACGTGATTGCGGATGCGCGCGCGCAGGCCCTCGAGCCCGTATGCGCGCAGCACGAACCACAGCTTCAGGGCGCGGAAGCGGCGGCCCAAGGGCACCGTCCATTCGTTGTAATTGGTGATTTCGCCGGCGCCGAGGGTTTCGAGGTAATCGGGCCTGAGGCCCAGCGTCTGCACCTGCGGCGCGGGATCGGCGAGGAACTGAACCGCGCAATCGAACTGCGCGCCGAGCCATTTGTGGGGATTGAAGACGATGCTGTCGGCCCCGTCCACCCCTTCCCAGAGGCGGCGGAACTCGGGCGCGATCATGGCGCTGCCGGCCCAGGCGGCATCGACATGGGTATAGAGGCCGTGGCGGCGGGCCACATCGAGCGTGGCGGCGATATCATCGAAGGCGCCGATCGAGGTGCCGCCGGCGCAGGCGATGACGCCGGCGGGGAGGTGGCCGGCCTCGAGATCGGCGCGGATGGCGGCATCAAGAGCCTGCGTATCCATCGCGAAGCCCGGGAGCGTGGGGATCTTCACGAGGTTTTCCTGGCCGATGCCGGCGATGCGGATGCCCTTGTCGATGCTGGAGTGGGTCTGAGCGGAGGCGTAGATGCGGATCTTGGGCTGGCCGCTCAGCCCTTCGTTATTGCCGCGCCATTCAAGCGCGCGCTCGCGCATGGTGAGGATGGCGCAGAGCGTTGCGGTGGTGGCGCTGTCGTGGATGGTGCCGGTGAAGCGGGCGGGGAGGCCGAGGGCCTGGGCCAGCCAGCGGATCATCACCGCTTCGATCTCGTTCGCCGCCGGCGCGGTTTCCCACAGCATGGCCTGGGCGGCGATGGCATTGGCGAGCTGTTCGGCCAGCATCGAGGCGGGGGCGGCATTGGCGGGGAAATAGGCGAAGAAACGGGGGTGCTGCCAGTGGGTGGTGGCATCGGGTACGAGGCGTTCGAAATCGGCGAAGATCTCCTCCATCGGCTCGGGGCGTTCGGGGGGCGCTTCGGGGAGTTTCGCGGCCACCTCACCGGGGGCAGCTTGCGCGCGCACCGGGCGGTTGCGCAGGGTGGCGTGGTATTCGCGCGCCCAGTCGGCGGCGCGCTTTGACCATTTGGCGAGATCGTCGTGATTCATGGGTGGGCTTTGCGCTTGTGGCCGGGGCGGAATGCCTCCGGCGGGGATATTTATGGACCAGTGATGGAGCGGGGGTCATTCCTGCCAGTCGGGGGCACGTTTTTCGAGGAAGGCGGTGATGCCTTCGTCGGTATCGCGCGCGAGCATGTTTTCCACCATCACGAGGCCGGCGTATTCATAGGCGGCCTCGACAGGCATTTCGATCTGCTCGTAAAACGCCCGCTTGCCGATCTTCACCGCAAGATCGAGCTTGGCGGCGATGGTGCGGGCGAGATCGGCGGTTTCCTCGGCGAGGCGCTCCTCGGGCACGGATCTGTTGACGAGGCCGAGTTCGGCGGCGCGCTCTGCCGAGATGAATTCACCGGTGGTGAGCATCTCGAAGGCGAATTTGCGGGGGATGTTGCGGGTGAGCGCCACCATCGGGGTGGAGCAGAACAGGCCGATGTTGACGCCGTTGACGCCAAAGCGCGTGCCCTCGGCGGCCACCGCGAGATCGCAGCTTGCCACCATCTGGCAGCCGGCGGCGGTGGCGATGCCGTGAACTTGTGCGATCACCGGCTGGGGCAGGGACTGGAGGCGCAGCATCATCGCCGAGCAGCGCTTGAAGAGATCGGCGAAATAGGCCTTGCCGCCATCGGGAGACTGGCGCGCGGCCTGCATTTCCTTCAGATCATGCCCGGCGCAGAAGGCCTTGCCCGCGCCCTTGATCACCACCACGCGGGCGCGCCTGTCGTTCTCCAGGCGCTCGAATTCGGCCATCAGCGCGGCCAGCATGGCATCCGAGAGGGCGTTGAGGTTCTTCGGCGAATTCATGGTGAGATGGGCCACATGGCCGTGATCTTCGCGCAGCAGGATATCTTCGCTCATGTTGTGTTCTCCCTGATATCTGGCCAGAGTGTAGGCAGGAAGGCGCAGGAGGGAAAGCATGGAATTGCAGATGGACGGCGCGGCGCTCAAAGCCTTCATGGCCGAGCATTTCCCGCAGGTAGCGGATGATTTCCGGGTGCTCGCGGTGCGGCCCGGTGAAATCACTCTGGAGATGGCGGTGGGCGAGAGCCATCTGCGCCCGGGCGGCACGGTTTCGGGGCCGGCGATGTTTGCGCTGGCGGATGTGGCGGTTTACCTTGCACTCCTCGCGGTGATCGGGCCGAAGGCGCTGGCGGTGACCACGAATTCAAGCATGGATTTCCTGCGCAAGCCCGCCGCCGGGCGCCCGCTTCGCGCCGA
>Ga0256832_1001620_pt1 | contig 15342 bp, 12 predicted proteins | sample 134614metaG_FD_190534 | JGI IMG/M metagenome (GOLD analysis project Ga0256832, IMG submission 190534) | Hydrothermal vent microbial communities from Lau Basin, Pacific Ocean - 134-614 | ecosystem: Environmental > Aquatic > Marine > Hydrothermal vents | place: Pacific Ocean: Lau Basin | collected...
CCGGCCGGGTGCTGGCCGAGGTGCTGCCCCGGCTGGGCGAAGCCTTCCTGGGCCGGGCGGTGGTGGAGCGCTACGGCCACCGGCTGCCGCTCTTGGTCAAGTTCCTGGATACCGCCGACTGGCTCAGCGTGCAGGTGCACCCCGACGACGCCTACGCCCGCACCCACGAGGCGGAAAGCGGCTGGCTGGGCAAGGCCGAGGCCTGGGTGGTGCTCGAGGCCGAGCCGGACGCCCGGGTGATCTACGGGGTGAAGCGCCCGGTGACCCGAGAAGAGCTGCGCGCCGCGGCGCAGGACGGCACGATCCTCGAGCTGCTCAACTTCGTGCCCGTCCAGCAGGGCGACGTGATCTACGTGCCCCCGGGCACGATCCACGCCCTGGGCCCGGGCCTCTTGGTCTACGAGGTCTCCCAGCGCTCCGACCTGACCTACCGGCTCTACGACTACGGCCGGGGGCGGGAGCTGCACCTGGACCGGGCGCTGGACGTGGCGCGGCTCGAGCCGCCGACGGCCGGGCCGCACCGGATGCGAGCGGGGCTCCTTCTGGAAACGCCGTGGTTCAAGCTCTATGCGGCAGGCCGCCACCTCCAGGCCCCGGAGGACGCGTTGCTGACCGGAGTGCCCCCTTCCATACCGTGCCGTGGACTGTTGCTGGGCGCAGGGCAGCAGCATCGCGCCAACACCCAGGAGCTGCTCGTGGCCCACGTATAAGCCAAAGATCTTGCTAGGCTGTATCGTATGAGGCGGAGGGTTGTGTATTGAAAAGCGTTCTTGAAAAGCTCCGAGACCGGTCCGCCCGCGTAGGTGTCGTCGGGCTTGGCTACGTTGGGCTCCCCTTCGCTCTGGAGGCGGCCCAGGCTGGCTACCAGGTCACGGGCGTCGAGCGCAATCCGGAGCGGGTGGCCAACGTTAACCAGGGCAAGAACTACATCGACGACATCCGCGAAGCGGATCTCGCCCGCGAGGTGGAGGCGGGGCGGTTGCGCGCCCAGGTGAGCTTCGACGGTGTCGAGGAGCTCGACGTCTTAATCATCGCCGTGCCCACGCCGCTCGACAAGAACCTGGTGCCCGACCTCCAGTACGTACGCCATGTCACCGAGGAGCTGGCCCGGCGCCTGCGCCCCGGACAGCTGGTGAGCCTCGAGTCCACCACTTACCCGGGCACCACCGAGGAGGTCATGCGGCCCATCCTGGAGCGCTCGGGCCTCAAGGCCGACCGGGACTTCTTCCTGGCCCACTCCCCGGAGCGTGTGGACCCCGGCAACAAGCGCTGGCAGACCAAGAACACCGCCAAGGTCGTGGGTGGCGTGGGGCCCAACTCGCTCGAAGTTGCACTCGCCTTCTACGGCAGCGTTCTGGAGAGCGTCGTGCCCATTTCCTCGGCCAAGGCGGCCGAGATGGTTAAGGTGTTCGAGAACACCTTCCGTGCCGTCAACATCGCCCTCGTCAACGAGCTGGCGCTGCTGTGCGACCGCATGGGGCTTAACGTATGGGAGGTGCTCGACGCCGCCTTCACCAAGCCCTTTGGCATCATGCCCTTCTACCCGGGCCCGGGTGTGGGGGGGCACTGCATTCCCCTCGATCCCCACTACCTGGAGTGGAAGGCGCGCGAGCACAACTTCCGTACCCGCTTCATCGCCCTGGCCGGCGAGGTGAACCGGGCCATGCCCGAGTTCGTACGCACCAAAGCCTGGCGCATCCTCAACGAGCAGGGGCTTGCCCCCTCGCGCTCGCACATCCTGGTGTTGGGGCTCGCCTACAAGAAGGACATCAGCGACTGGCGCGAGTCGCCGGCCATCGAGGTCATCAAGCTGCTCCAGCGCGACGGCGCCCAGGTGAGCTACCACGACCCCTACATCCCCGTTTTCAAGCACGAGGGGCTCGACCTGGAGAGCGTCGAGCTCAGCGACGAGACCCTGCACGCGGCCGACCTGGTCATCATCACCACCGACCATTCGAGCCTCGACTACGCCCGCGTGGTGCGCGAGGCCAAGCATGTGCTCGACACCAAGAACGCCACCAAGGCCGTTCCCGACCGTGAAGGGAAGGTGACGTTGCTGTGAAGCACTTCGCCCTCACCGGCGCCGCCGGCTACATCGCGCCCCGCCACATGAAGGCCATCAAGGACACCGGCAACGTGCTGGTGGCCGCGCTCGATCCCTTCGAGTCGGTGGGCATCATCGACAGCTACTTCCCCGAAGCCGAGTTCTTCACCGAGCCCGAGGCCTTCGAGACCTACCTCGAGGAAGCGCGCGCGGCGGAGGGGCTCGACTACGTCAGCATCGCTGCTCCCAACTACCTTCACTACCCCCAGATCCGCATGAGCCTGCGCCTCGGGGTCGATGCCTTGTGCGAAAAGCCGCTGGTTCTCGGAGAGGGCGAGCTCGACCGCCTCGCGGCGCTCGAGGCCGAAACCGGCCGCCGCGTTTGGACCGTGCTGCAACTGCGGGTGCACCCGGCCTTGGTCGCGCTCAGGGAAAAGCTCGCGGCTGAGGGTGGCCGCAAGAAGGTCGTGCTCACCTACGTCACCGGTCGGGGCAAGTGGTACCTGAAGAGCTGGAAAGGCGACGTGAAAAAGAGCGGCGGCCTCGCCACCAACATTGGCGTCCACTTCTTCGACATGCTGGCCTGGCTTTTTGGTGACGTGCAGCAGCTGGAGGTCCACGCACGCGAGGAGCGCGTGGTGGCAGGCCACATGGAGCTGGAGCGCGCGGAGGTGAGCTGGTTCTTGGCCATCGACGACCGCTACGTGCCTGCCGAGCTCCGCGCCCAGGGACAGCGCACCTACCGCTCGATTACGGTGGACGGCGAGGAAATCGAGTTTTCCGGCGGCTTCACCGACCTGCACACCGAGGTCTACCGGCGCACGCTCGCGGGTCAGGGCTTTGGCCTCGAGGACACCCGCACGGCCATTCGCTCGACCGAGCGCATCCGCACGCTCGAGCCGGGTGGCCGGGCTCCGCGGCACCCCTTCCTGGAGCGGTCATGAGTGTATTCGTGCACGAAAGCGCCTACGTAGACGAGGGTGCTCGTATCGGGGCAGGCACCAAGGTCTGGCACTTCTCGCACGTCATGAGCGGCGCTGAGATCGGCGAACGCTGCGTGCTGGGCCAGAACGTCTTCGTGGCAGGGGGCGTTCGCATCGGCAACAACGTCAAGATCCAGAACAACGTTTCGGTCTACGAGGGCGTCGAGCTGGAGGACGACGTCTTCTGCGGCCCCAGCATGGTCTTTACCAACGTCAAGAACCCCCGCTCGGCCTTTCCCCGGAGAGGGCAGTACACCAAGACGCTGGTTCGGCGCGGGGCGACGATCGGCGCCAACGCCACCGTGGTCACCGGCGTGACCCTGGGGGCGTGGTGCTTCGTGGCCGCGGGTGCGGTGGTCACCAAGGACATCCCGGCCCACGCGATGGTGGCCGGCGTGCCCGCCAGGATCGTCGGTTGGGCCTGCGAGTGCGGCGAGCGGCTCGAGTTCGAGGAGGGCCGGGCCGCCTGCGGCGCCTGCGGCAAGACCTACCGCATGACCGGTGAGGACCAGGTGGAGAGAACAACGTGAGCAAGATCGAGATCCCCATCTACGACCCGCGGTCGGAGATTGAAGCACTCCGGCCCGAGATCGAGGCGGCCATCCGGCGCGTCGTCGACTCGGGGCGCTTCATCCTCGGCCCCGAGGTCGAGGCCTTCGAGGAAGAGGTGGCCGACTACCTGGGCGTCAGGCATGCCGTCGGCCTCAACTCGGGCACCGACGCGCTCGTCATCGGCCTGCGCGCGCTGGGCGTGGGCCCCGGCGACGAGGTGATCACCACCCCCTTCACCTTCTTCGCCACCGCCGAGGCCATCAGCCTGGTGGGGGCGAAGCCTGTCTTCGTCGACATCGACCCGCGCACATTCAACATCGACCCCGAGCTCATTCCTGCGGCCCTTACGGAACGCACTCGGGCCATCGTCCCTGTTCATCTGTACGGCCAGGCCGCCGACATGGACCCCATCCTGGCCATCGCCAAAGAACACGGCCTCAAGGTGCTGGAGGACACCGCCCAAGCCTTTGGTGCGGAGTATAAAGGCAAGAAGCTGGGCACCCTAGGTGACGCGGGGGCTTTTTCGTTCTTCCCCACCAAGAATCTGGGCGGTTTTGGCGATGGCGGCCTGCTGGCCACGAACGACGATGAGGTGGCCGAGATGGCGCAGATGCTGCGCGCCCATGGCGCGAAAAGGAAGTATCAAAACGAAGTCTTGGGCTACAACTCGCGCCTGGACGCGCTGCAGGCCGCCATCCTGCGGGTCAAGCTACGGCATATCGACGCCTTCAACGAATCTCGGCGCGACCTAGCCCGCGCCTACACTTCCCGACTCGCCGAGCTGGAGGGCGTAACCCCGCCCTACGAAGCCCCCTACGGGGTTCACGTCTACCACCAGTACACGGTGCGCATCGCGGGCGGCCGGCGCGACGCGGTGGCCGCGGACCTCGCGGAACGCGGGGTGGGCACGATGGTCTACTACCCCACGCCTGTACACCGGCTCCCCGTCTACGACAAGCCGGCGGGGTGCTGCCCGATGGCCGAGGCAGCGGCAGCGGAGGTGCTCTCGCTGCCGATGGGGCCGAGGCTCGGGCGCCGCGCGGTGGAGGAACGGATCCTCCCCGCCTTGCATGCGCTGCTGTGAAACGTCTGGCGTCCAGACTCTGGCGAAGGTTGCCCGGGGGCGCCTTCGCGCGCAACGTGCTCGTCATCGCCGGCGGAAGCACGCTGGGCCAGCTCCTAGCGGTTGCCGCTTCCCCGCTGCTGACGAGACTCTACGCCCCCGAGCAGTTTGGGGTCTTGGGCGTGTACATGGCGAGCATCGCTCTGCTTTCCGGCGTCGCGACCCTGCGTTACGAGCTGGCCATCCCGCTCCCCAAGGACGACGCCACCGCCAAGCGCCTCCTGCAACTCGCGCTCGGGCTAAGCCTGGGCTTCGCCCTGACCCTGGCCCTCGTGCTGTTATGGTTCGGCAGCACATTGCTTGGTTGGCTCGGGTGGGACGAGTTGATCCCTTACACCGCCTTTCTGCCCCTGGGCACCTTCCTGATCGCCAGCTACCAAAGCCTCACCTACTGGGCGGTGCGCAGCGGACAGTACCGCGCCATCGCCACCACCAAGCTGTGGCAGGGGGTGGGCAACGTCGCCACCCAGATCGCGCTCGGTCTCGTCGGGGCGGGCGCCCTGGGCCTGCTCGCGGGCGATGCAGTGGGACGCAGCGCTGGCATCACCCGCCTGGCCCGTGGCGCGCCCGGACTCTTTCGGCTTCCCGACGTGCGCGCGCTCCTGGACGCTGCCAGGCGGTACAGGAAGTTCCCAATCTGGTCCACCGGCTCCACCTTCATCAACCGCTTCGGCTTGCAGCTGCCCCAGCTCTTCATGGCCACCGCCTTCGGCCCGCGCGAGGCGGGCTGGTACCTGCTCACCCAGCGCGTCCTGGGGACGCCCACGAGCCTCGTGGGGCAGGCCGTGGCCCAGGTCTTCCTCAACCGCATCGCCGAGATCCGGCGCGAAGAACCCCAGCGCGCGCCAGCCTTCTACCTGGGCATCGTGGGTCGCATGGCGCTCGTGGGCGGCCTGCCCATCCTCGTCTTGGGTGTGGCCCTGGGCGGAGCCTTCGGGTTGCTCTTTGGGGAGGAGTGGTCTACGGCAGGCCGCATGGTACAGATCCTGGCCCCGATGTTCGCGGCTCAGTGGACATTTTCCCCCACCTCGCAGATCCTCATCGTTTTCGAGCGCCAGGAGTTGCAGCTCGTTTGGGACGTGCTTCGTCTGGTGTTGCTGGGCTCAGCGCTCGCCTATGCGAGCTGGATCGATATGGACGTTCTGGGTTCCACGGCCGCCATCAGCGCCATGATGACACTCGCATACGGTGTTCTGGGTGTGATAAGTTATCACGAAATAGCTCGATTTCGCCATAGATAACAGAACTTACTTTATGTGGACATAACATACACCATGAGATTTCTTGCGATAAGAACCGTGGAAATGTCAAGAGGCGGTCTTGTTATTATTGTACTCGGTCAAAAGAGCCGTATCCGACTTCGGGGAGGTTGATCATGAAGTACATCATGCGATTCTTCACGGCCGTAGCTATTCTAGCATTTGTCGTAGTAGCAAGTATAGTGCTTAGTGACTGGACCGAGCCAGTGACAACTAAGCTAGCATCCCAAATAACCAATTTCGTTTTATACGGAAACTATAAAGAGCATATTCTTGACTCTAATGGTGTACCTAAAGTTCGGTATAGACGAGTAAAAGGAATGCTATTTTATAACCCTGTGTATGTAGCAGTTTATGGCTTGTATTACTATGACAAATGGTTGGATAATGGGGAAAATGAGTATTTCTTAAAATATTATAATATATATCCTCCAAATGTAAGTAAACCAGAAGAATGGCTTAAGTATTTTATTAATACGGCCGATTGGCTAGCGGCATCACAAAAAGTTTATACCTTCAATAATGATATCGTTTATGGCGTGTACGAATATAATTTCCCCTGGGAAGTATACAACCTGCGTCCACCATGGCGATCTGCAATGGCCCAGAGCTTATCAGCGCAGGTATTACTCAGGGCCTGGCTCCTCACGGGCAATGAGAAATATCGTAAAGCGATGGACTTGGCCTTAAACGCCCTGTATGTCCCAGTGTCGAGTGGCGGAGTAACAATAATGAGTACAGATGATAGCTGGTGGTATGAAGAGTACGCCTCTACGGCAGCAATCGAATCGCGAGTACTCAATGGAATGGAACACGTTCTTATTGCACTTTTTGAAGCAGCATCTATTACATCGAATCCAAACTTATGGATGCTATTTAAAAATGGTAACAATAGTTTAGAAAAAATCATAAACAAATATTCCGCAAATAATATATCGTGGACATTCTATGATGCAGTAGGCCGTTTAGCAAATTACAAATATCATATGATTAATATAGCACTGACAAAAAAATTACTTTCAATCACGGGCAACAATACATACAAAATCTATGCTGTGTGGGAGGAGATGCGAAGCCCCTATTTTGTTCGCGAGTTCATATACCAAAGACCGGGACCTATCGATATTGCGACATGGCTTCTCAATGTGCTAATCGTCTTAGCGGTTATCACCATTATCAGTGTCTTCTACAAGATTGGGAGGCGCTAGAATGCATCTAGAACAAAAATTCGGTAGCTGGCTTTTAGGAATCGGCTTCTTTGTCTGGCTTACAAATTATTTTTGGGTCAATATTGGGCTCAGCGCATTACCACGGTTTGTCGATATTGTATTTGTAGCAGCTGCTGTAATTATGTTTCTATTTGATAAACGATATAGAGCAATAGTAATTCCAATCACAATGCTGATCATATATACGATAATACTAACTATAATAGCATATATGTTGGACAAAATACATCCATATAAAAATGTAATATATATTAAAACGTTAATATATATAACAATTGCTCCGCTAGCCGGTTCAACTGTAGCATATGTGATTGTCAAAGAGCGGTATGCAAAGCATATACTGGCCGCTATTGCCGCATCGTTCAAAGCTTTCGTTGTCGGGTTCATTGCGATCGCATTGTCGGCGGGTTGGAGACCGGGCCTGCTTCTATTAGATATAAATTTAGCAAATATGTACCAAGGTGTGGGTAGAATAATGGCCGCTGCAATTATTGTTATGAGCACAACTGCACCAACGGTACAAGCACTAAATATCTTAATAATATACATGGCAACATTCGTAATACTTAGTTATAGGAGTATCGCAGCAGCTGTAGGCGCATTAATTGGTATATCCCATATAGCTATTAATATGTTAACATCGCTGAGTGTAAATCAGAAAATAAAAGCGGGAATAATAATGCTGTTAACAAGTGTCATTATAATATATGTATATGGACAAGAAATAAGAACGGTATACCAGTCTACGATTAATCGTGTAGAGCAAAAAGTTGAAGGTAAGGAAGGAAGGCCGTACTTAATGATTTCAGGTATACAACTATGGTTATCCGGGCCAAGACAGTTAATACTAGGAGCAGGTCCAATGAAATACGCATGTGCACTTGGCTATTGCGCCGAAGGAGAATATCGACATCCACATAACGCCATCGTATTGCTATTAGTATGGTATGGATTATTAGGCGTGCCACTAATATATACAATAATATATATAACAATAAAAGCTAGTAAAATGCTTCTTCGAAGATCAGAAAGACAAATAACATTAATATCATATTTGTACATATATTATTTATTCTTATCAATGATAGGGGGCGATATAGAGCAAAATCGCCAGTTCATCAGTATGTTATCAGCAGTATGGGTAATACAACGAATGCGTATTAAGAATACTAACAATACAGGATCTATATAGTTAACGCTCTAAAAAGCATGGGTTGCTAGAGGTATAGGCTGAGTTAGGTAACTTGGTATATCTTTCTGCTCAGCTCGAGCCCGTTCGTGCAATCAGCCGCTATCACCAACCCCGTGTGACTATGGAGCTAGTCAGGTGTGCAAGTATAATTGCTACTATATCCTTCAAGGGATGATTAGCACTAGAGGGATTATGGGTCCAGCTGTTGTGAAGCAGGACCGGAAAGATACTTTTAAGTAGAGGGTGAAGGCGCGGGGGCGGAATCGGGGCACAAAAGTGATGGTGTCAATCTTTTGTCTACCCATACACAAAGGGCGCGCGCGTGTCCTCCTAATTTTGAGGCGAAAAGGAAAGAGTGTAATGTTATTACGATGCTTGATTCGGTTTGCCACCTTACCTCTGTTCATATCCCTGATGATGTGCGGATTTACCAGAAAGAAGCCCGGAGTCTTGCAAAGGCAGGTTACGAAGTGACACTAGTGGCCCCTGCTTTGAAAGAAGCTGCTCTCGAAGGGGTGCGGTGGCATCGCCTACCGCGCCCGCACAGCCGCTTGGATCGCTTCTGGCGCATAGTCGCTGCAGCCTACCGGGCAGCTTTAGCTTCTGGAGCTAAGGTCGTTCACATCCACGATCCAGAGCTGCTTTTTGTGGGGCTTGCCCTCAAGCTGCAGGGCCGCAAGGTGGTATGGGATGCCCACGAAGACTTGCCCCGGCAGGTCATGTCAAAGTACTGGTTACCCCGACCTCTGCGCCGCCCTGTGGCCTGGGTCGCAGGTGTGTTTGTGCGTGCGATCACCCGAACATTTGACGCAATTGTGGCTGCTACGCCCGCAATCGCCAAGAGCTTTCCGCCACATAAGACTGTCGTAGTCCAGAACTATCCCCTGCTATCCGAGTTTTCTTCTTTGGAGCGTATCCCCTATGGTGAGCGACCAAATCGAGTAGTTTATGTGGGGGGCATAACGGCTATACGCGGTGCCATGGAAATGGTTCGAGCAATGGAATACTTGCCACAGGACCTTAAAGCTAGATTTGTTCTTGCGGGGTCTTTTTCGCCGCCAGAATTAGAGCAAGCGGTTCGAAGTCTCAAGGGCTGGAGACATGTGGACTTTCTCGGTTGGCGAGATCGCAAGTCTGTGAGTGCTATATTGGCAAGCTCCCGAGTAGGCGTTGTGGTTTTTTATCCAGAGCCCAACCATATGGAAGCACAACCTAATAAGCTTTTTGAATACATGGCTGCTGGGATTCCTGTGGTTGCGTCTAATTTCCCCCGTTGGCGCGAGATTATAGAAGGCGCAGGCTGTGGATTGATGGTCGACCCCCTCGATCCACGCGCCATTGCTGATGCAATCCAATGGCTATTGGTGCACCCAAAAGAAGCCGAAGAGATGGGCAAGCGTGGTCGTGAAGCTGTCTTAGAAAAGTACAACTGGGACAAGGAAGCCGAGAAGCTGCTCAATATGTACAGGAGGTTGTCGTGAAGGTTGTAAGCATCGTGGGCGCTCGGCCTCAGTTCGTAAAAGCCTCTGTGATCTCCTGGGCGATGCGGGTAAATCCCCGTATAGACGAAGTGTTGGTCCATACGGGCCAGCACTACGACGTGAACATGAGCCGCGTCTTCTTCGAGGAGATGGAGATACCGGAGCCGGATTACAACCTGGGTATTGGCGGCGGTAGCCACGGCCAGAACACTGGCCGGATGCTCGAAGGCATAGAGCGAATCCTCCTAGATGAGCGTCCCGATTGGGTGCTCGTTTATGGTGATACCGACAGTACCCTGGCCGGCGCCTTGGCGGCGGTGAAGTTGCATCTCCCAGTGGCCCACGTTGAGGCCGGTCTTCGCTCTTTTAATCGTAGTATGCCCGAAGAGATCAACCGGGTGCTCACCGACCATGCCTCAGACCTACTCCTCGCCCCCACGCCTATTGCGGTGGAGAACCTGCGCCGGGAAGGACTGCCCGAGGCGCGCATTCGCTGGGTTGGCGACGTCATGTACGACGCGGCGCTCCACTTCGGCCGGTTGGCCGACCGCAAGAGTGTTATTCTCAAGCGGCTGAGGCTCCAGCCTAATAGTTACATCCTGGCCACTGTTCACCGCGCCGAGAACACTGACGACCCCGCGCGTCTAGAAGCTGTCTTCGAAGGGCTCGCTCGGGTGGCCGCAGAGCTCCCGGTAGTGCTGCCCTTGCATCCGCGCACGCGCAAGGCGCTCGCGCGGATGGGCTGGCTCGATCGAGCCCGCGAGCGGCTGCGACTCATTGAGCCGGTGGGTTACGTGGACATGGTGGCGCTCGAAAAGAGCGCACGTCTGATCGCTACCGACTCGGGCGGTGTGCAAAAAGAGGCGTACTTTTTCGGTGTTCCGTGCGTTACACTACGAGAAGAAACCGAATGGGTAGAGCTTCTTGAAGCGGGGTGGAACACTCTAGCACCACCAACCAGCCCTAGTGCGATAGCCCGTGCTATATCTGAACGCCTAGACACACGCGGCCGCTCTGTCTTACTGTATGGGGACGGTGGCGCGGCTGCCCGGATCGTGTCGGAGTTGAGAAAGTGATGGATCCCTTGTTTATCAAGCGTCACATGGATTCTACCCGATGGGTACATTGGGTGTGCCATGGCATTCCTGCTTGCGAGTTGAAGGTGAAAGGGCAGGGGGCAGCCCTTACCTTGGGCTTCTTCGATTACATGATGCACCGGGAGCCCGGTACTGTTTGCGTCATCCCACCCCCGTATAACTACGCAACTTCTTATGGTTCTGAGCGGTCAAATATGGGGAGACGTCAGTTGTTGTCCCGAAGAGGTATGGTTAGTTGAGAACCATGCGAAAATCCATAATCATCGTTACTCCTCATTACGCGCCTGAAACGAATGCTGCCGCGCGTCGAGCTAGGGCCATAGCGGGGCACTTAGCATCGAGTGGGTGGAGCGTGAGGGTCATTACGCTACTCCCTCACTACCCACAAAACCGTATTTATGAAGGCTACACACAGGCGCACGGTTCCTATAAGCGAGAAGGTGGCGTAGAAATACTACGCTTCCGGCCATTAATCGTCCAGCGCGCAAATCTTTTCCTGCGCTTAATCCCCGAAGCGGCCTTCACGCTCAAGGTATTTAAGCGGCTTTTGGCTACGGACGCAGACGTCGTTTTAGCCTCAAGCCCGTATATGTTTTTAGGCCCCGCCGGCTTGTTGGCCAGCAGGTTATCAGGCAAGAAGTTTATTTGGGATGTTCGAGATTTGACGTGGGAGTACCCCCGCGCTGCCGGAAAAAAAACATACGGTTTAGACGTGATAGTTCAAAAGCTGATGCAGTGGACAGCGCGCCAGGCAGACGGACTTATGGCGGTAACGGAGGGTTTGCTTGATTACTTCCATAAAAAACCAATTTGGCATAAAGTGCTGCCCAATGGCATAGATGATGAATGGTTTAATAAAATTGCATCTGTATCGCTCAGGTATCAACACCCAGGTCAACAAAAGCGAGTTTTGTACGCAGGGCTATTAGGATACAACCAAAGGTTGCATACTTTACTCCATGCAGCAAGGGAGTTACCACACGTCCATTTTGTGCTATGCGGAGATGGTCCAGAAAGACAGGAGTTGGAGAATAAGGCTAAGGCATGGGGATTATCCAATGTAGAATTCCTTGGCTACCTTTCCCAAGATGAATTGGCTCACGAGTACGCCAGAGCGGATATTTTATACGCGCAGCTTCTTAGTCACCCGATCCATCAGTGGAGTGAACCCACAAAGATATGGGAGTATATGGCCGCTAGGAAACCTATCATTTACGGAGGCACAGGTTCTATTGCGAAGTTAATTGAGGACAAGAAACTTGGTATGGTTATTCCCCCGGAACAGCCAGAACCCTTAATATCTGCAATAAAAACGCTACTATCGAACTACGCACTAGCGAAGGATATGGGGAAGAATGGTTTTGAGTATGTTAAAAAGAGTCGACGCAGGAGCAGCCTTCTATTGAATCTACCCCAATCGATAGAGAAGCTAATTAATGCAATATAACATTAGGTATAATAATAAGAATGGTAATAAGTATTACTACATGTTCTAGCAGCTCCCATAAGTGAAAAGACAATTGTGAAGAAAACGAGATAGAATCTATCAGCATGGGCAAAAAAGCGCTTGCTTGTAAACTTTGTTTCGTGTACCGTTCGCCACCGCCATGGTGGTCAGCGTGAGCTACTCTTAATTTGCCTCGTGGATCCTTGCCGCTGAAGCGATAGAGAAGCGGGCACCGCTATAAAGGGAGGTGCACGCGGATGAGATATCTTGGTGACCGGCGCAAGGATAAGCGCCGCCGGGTGCAGTCGTGAAGGTGCCTGTTATCAATCCGCACAAGCACAGTGGGTGCGACAATGACATTCCCATGCCGAGTGCATTGCTGCATAGACGCTGATGCTGCCCCTCGAGTCACGAGTGATGTCGGACAGCGTCGCATATGCGTCATATCTGCCTGCTATAACGTAATCAACGTTATCAACGTCCGACATTTCGTTGCTGGCACATCGATCACGGTAAGGTGTTTGTTGGGGGCAGGAGATACAAAGCGACACACCATGGTACCGAGGGCTTTCTGGAACTAGGTAAAGTGGTATATGGGGCGGCGGGTGACATCTGCAGCAAACACTCCTACCACCGCAAGGGGGTGTGATTGGTGAATAAATGTAAAGATGCGACAAAGAGCCAGCGCAGGGATGGTCTAGGGGCTAACGGTTGCCTCGGATAGGCGGGCCCAATATTAGGGCTTCCGGTAGAGTTGGATAGTACAATTGGAATTGTATGCGAATCGGATCGGAGCCAAAATCGCAAACCCATATCGTTGCTGCTGCGGCGCAGCCTACCGCAACAGTAGCCGTGCTTGTGCTTACGGACCTTTTCGCGCTAATGGCAGCTGGCGTGCTTGCGGTTATCCTCCGCGGTGTGTTTGACCAAGGATTCAATCATTCCTTGTACTACTCGCTCTGGCCCGCCATGGCTCTTTTTGTTGTGGTCTATTTCATCGTAGGGCTATACCCCGGAGTGGGGTTGGCACCTGCGGAAGAGCTGCGTCGTTTGACATTGGCCACCACGCTGGTTTACCTCGTGCTGGCTGCGGGTACGTTCTTATTCAAAGAAGGCAACACCTATTCCCGCGCCGTATTATTGGGTGCCTGGATGTTGTCGGTGGTCTTGGTTCCGCTCGCGCGTGCCCTGGTACGCCACGTGGCGGCCCACAGGCCGTGGTGGGGTTACCCGGTGGTGGTGCTGGGGGCGGGCAAGACGGGCCGGATGGTGGTACGGGCGCTCAAGCGCAACCCTGGTCTCGGGTTCAAACCCGTGGCCGTACTGGACGATAATCCTGACAAGCACGGATCGCTCGAGGGCGTTCCGGTGGTGGGCGGCGTGGAGCTTGCCCCCGCCCTGGCTGCAGAATTGCGCGTTCGCCATGCCATTGTGGCCATGCCTGGCGTGCCCCGCGAAAAACTGCTCCACATCCTTGAGAGTTACGGAGGCATTTTCCCCCACATCGTATTGATCCCCGACCTTTTCGGATTCTCCAGCCTGTGGGTGTCCGCGGCCGACCTTGGCGGGGTCCTGGGCTTGGAGCTCCGGCAGCGCCTGCTGCTACCTGGACCCCGCTCGCTGAAGCGCGCAATCGATCTGGCGAGTGCCCTGCTAGGGGGGTTGCTCATCTCGCCCCTGTTGCTGCTCATTGCGATATGGATCAAGCTTGATTCACGCGGCCCCATATTTTACGGTCACACACGGATAGGCCAGGAGGGGCGACGGTTCAAAGCGTGGAAGTTCCGATCCATGATCCCCAACGCGGATCGTGTGCTGCAAGACTACCTCGAACGTCACCCCGAGCTCCAGGCCGAGTGGGAGGCTACGCAAAAACTCAAGAACGATCCACGTGTGACGCGCGTAGGGCGCTGGCTGCGCAAACTCAGCCTGGATGAACTACCTCAGCTTTGGAACGTAATCCGGGGAGAGATGAGCCTTGTAGGCCCCCGACCCATCGTTCAGGAAGAGCTGGCCAAGTACGGCGAGAAGGGCGTGCTCTACTTAAAGGTCAAACCAGGGATGACGGGTTTGTGGCAGGTATCAGGGCGTAGCGAAACGTCGTACCAGGAGCGGGTGGAGATCGACGCCTACTACGTCCGCAACTGGTCGGTGTGGCTCGACCTGTACATCCTGGCGCGTACCGTCTGGGTCGTTCTTTTCGGCCGCGGTGCGTATTAGGCGCAGACGCCGATGCCACATGGCGGCTTTCCGATGCGCGTTCCGGGCTACGTTAGGTTTTCCAAGCCCTGTTCTTCCTTGAAACGTTTGAGCAACAACTTGATGTCTTGTATGAGGCTCTTCTTGGTCACCAGGGTTATGTTCCCGACGTGCACGATGACCACGTCCCCCAGGTATAGGGATAACACGGCCTTGTCCTTGACGGTGACGAGAACAATGACTCCGATAGTGTTGGGCCTATGTGTAACGTCTAATCCAGGCCTACGTAGACTATAGATTGAGCCGTGCCGGGGTACAATTCACGGCATGAGGGTACTGGTAACCGGAGGCGCGGGGTTCATCGGCAGCCACATCGTGGACGCCTTGCTGGAAAAAGGTGTGGACGTCGCGGTGCTGGACGACTTTTCTTCGGGACGGCGCGAAAACCTGCCCGAGGGGGTGCCCGTCTACGAGGCGGACGTGCGCGACCCCGATGCGGTTCGGGCGGCCTTCGGGGATTTTGCTCCCACCCACGTCAGCCACCAGGCGGCGCAGATCTCGGTCGCGGTTTCGGTGAAGGAGCCCCTGCGTGATGCCCGCATCAACGTTCTGGGCGGGCTCAACGTGCTCGAGGCCGCCCGCGAGGTCGGGGTTCGTCACGTCGTTTTCGCCTCCACCGGCGGCGCCATCTACGGCGAGGTTCCCGAGGGTGAGCGGGCGGACGAGTCCTGGCCGC
>Ga0256832_1001621_pt1 | contig 15332 bp, 16 predicted proteins | sample 134614metaG_FD_190534 | JGI IMG/M metagenome (GOLD analysis project Ga0256832, IMG submission 190534) | Hydrothermal vent microbial communities from Lau Basin, Pacific Ocean - 134-614 | ecosystem: Environmental > Aquatic > Marine > Hydrothermal vents | place: Pacific Ocean: Lau Basin | collected...
TGGCCATCATCGCGGCTCCTCCGACGAATACCCACATGGTCTGGCGCTGGCGCTCAGGGGTGATGGCCGTGCTGGCAACCAGCAAGAACAGGATATAGATGGGGATGAGCTTTCCCGCTGCCGGCACCATGCCGCCAACCCACCCAGACAGGGCCACGGAGAGGATGGTATAGGCAAACAGCAGGCTGAGGGCGGCAAGTTGCTGTGTGTCTACGATCTTTCGATCAGTCAGCAGCCAGGCAAACAGCGCGACGGCCATCAGCGCTGGCAAAAGAGGGAAACCTTCCAATGAAGGTATGAACTCCTGAGGGCGAATGAATATCATCGCCAGATAGAGAAGAGTCAGGAAGAACGCCGTCCTGGCATGTACTTTGGGCATTGGCCGATTTGTCGAAAAACGTTATATAACCACTCAGCCAGATCCTGAGGTTCGCCGTTTCCGTGTTGAAAAATGATCGTTTGCTTAATAATTAGTAACGTGCATTTTTCGCCTTGACCCGATGAATGTCAGGAGGCTATCTGAGGGGCTACCTTCAAATCCCGCAACTCACATGGCGTGGTCCATCTACGCTGGGAGACAAGTATAAACGCTGAGCTTGCTATGGAAAACCATAGCTCCTACAATAGAGCCGAACAAAGGGATATTGATGAATCGTTTGATAGTAGCAACGGATGCTGATGTTACGTGATGTCTCGGTGAGCAAGTGGCTCTTGCTTGTGTTGCCGGTTTTGGCCACGATGCTTCTTGCCGCGTGCGCCGGCTCCCCTGAAGTAGCTTCTCCCATAGAAAGCGGTTCGCAACCGGTGGCACCCTATCGCATCGGAGTCGACGATGTGGTTGCGGTATCGGTGTGGCGTAACGCCGAGCTGTCGGTGACCGGCCCGGTGCGTCCGGACGGCAAGATCACCATGCCGATCATCGGTGATGTCCAGGCTGGTGGAAAGACGCCGGAAGAGGTGGCTGCCGCGATTCGGGAGAGGCTCAGTGAATACATTCGCGAACCCCAGGTCGCGGTCAGCGTCGTGCAGCTCGTCAGCCATACCTATCTCACCCGGGTGCGCGTGACGGGGGCCGTGCTCCGGCCGGTCTCCATTCCCCACCGCCCCGGGATGACGGTGCTTGATGCCGTTCTGGAAGCGGGCGGAGTGACCGATTTCGCTGCTCCCGACCGAACCACTCTCTATCGCAAGGTGGATGGAAAATCCCGGGCCTATCCCGTATATCTGAAAAGGATACTCTATCAGGGCGAGTTGGAGACCAACTATGAGCTGAGGCCGGGCGATATCATTGCCGTTCCGGAGCGCCGTTTCTGACACGGATTGGGATTCGGGAATGAACTTGGAGCAGTGGCTGTATCTGATACGAAACGAGATTCGTATCAACCGGGGCAAGATGGCGCTTCTGTTCGGGGCCGTTTCGCTCGCATTTCTCGTTGCAGGACTGTACTGGCCGAAGAAGTACGAAGCATCCACGACGATTCTGGCCAGCGAGCAGAAGATCATCGCTCCCCTGATGGAAGGGACCGCCGTGGCGACCGGTGTCCAGTCTCTGGCCGGTAATGCCAAGGAGATCATCCTGAATCGCCGTGTTCTCGAACAGGTGATGGCCTACGCCGGTTGGCCCATTTCCGAGATGACCCCGCTGCAGATTGAAACGGCGGCGGAAGAGGTATCGAAACGGACCCGCGTGGAGAACGTCGGAGTCGGACTGATACGAATCAGCTACGTCGATCCGGATCCGAAACGTGCGTTCAAGACGGCACAGCGGTTCGCCGCCCTATTCATCGAGGAGAGCCTCAAGGCCAAACGGAACGAGAGCCGTGAAGCGTTCGAGTTCGTCGACAGTCAGGTCAAACTCTACCACAAGAAACTCCTGGATGCGGAGACTCGCCTGAAAGAGTTCCGGGCGAAGAATGCCGACGCCCGACCCGGTTCACAGGCCGACGTGGAGGCGCGTATTGCACAGCTCAGACAGCAACTGGAGCAGACCCGTTTGCAACTCAGCGAGGCACGGGAGCGGGAGAAGGCTCTGGTCAGGCAGATGACGGGGGAGGCGGCCTTTTCCGAACAGCTGACCAGGGAGCACCAGTTCCGGCAGCGCATCGCCGAGCTGCAGGAGGAGCGGGACAATCTGCTGCTCAGTTACAAGCCCAGCCATCCCGACGTGGTTCGCCTGAATCACCAGATTCAGGATATGGAGGAGCTGGTTGCACAAGAGGCCGAAAAGCGCAAACAGATCATAGCGGCGCTACAGGAGGGTGAAAGCAACGCGGAGACGGCCGCCATCCAGAGGAACCCACTATATCAGCAGATGCGCAGCCAACTATCCAAGGTGCGCACCGAGATCGCGGCCCTGGAAACCCGTAAGCGCATTACCGAGGGTTTTTTGCAGGAGGCGCTGCAGCGAAGCGTACGCATCAGTGATTTCGAGGCGGAGCTGGCCGAGCTGATGCGCGACTACGAAGTGAATCGTACGCTCTACAGTGATTTGCTGAGAAGAAGGGAGAACGCCCGTGTATCCATGAGTATGGACGAAAAGGGACAGGGGTTGTCGTTCAAGATTCAGGAGCCTGCCGTGCTGCCGCTGAAACCAACGGGATTGCGCCTCATGCATTTCATGATCGCGGGCCTGGTTTTGGGTATAGGCATCCCGTTGGCCATGATCGCCGCCGTGATTCAGCTCGACCCCAGGGTGAGGCGGTATGCCGTATTGCAACAGGATTTGAAGTTGAAGGTGCTGGCTGTCATTCCAACGTTGCAGACGCCCAGGGAAAGAGCTTTCGTGCAGTTGATCAATGCAGGGGTATTGCTACTGGTTCTGGTGGTGTTTTCTGCTTATGGGTACGTCGGTTACCTGCGCTATATTCAGGCGATATGAATGGACGGGGGGGAACGGGATATCATGGATGATCAGGTGAAAAAGGAGGTGCTCCACCGGGAGGTGGGGAGCAACATCGCTCGGCGGCTGGCATCGGCGAGGGAGATCGCCCGGATGCGCGAACCGTCTCTCAAGTCGGCAGAGCAGTTGAGTGCCTCCAAGATCATCCATCCAGGCATGCGTGACCGCCGCGTGCTTAATGCCTTCCGTGGTCTTCGAACCAAACTGTTCGGTATGAACCAGGGGAATGGATTCGTGGTGATGATATCACCGGTGGTGCCGGAGAGCGGGGGTAGTTTCACTGCCTCGAATCTGGCGTCGGCTATCGCGCTGGATGAGACCAAGACGGCGCTGCTGGTAGACTGCAATATCCGTAATCCCGCGCTCCATCGATTGCTGGACGTGGAGCCCAAGGCCGGACTCACCGACTATATCGAGAAGCCGGAGAGTACTCCGGTGAGTGCGTTGATTCATTCGACAGGAATTCCCCGCCTGCGGCTGGTACCGGCCGGTCGGCCCCATGAGTCCGCCTCCGACTACTACACATCGGTCCACATGGAGGCGTTCCTGGACGAGGTGCGTTCCCGGTATCGGGAACGCTTCGTGTTGATCGATGCTCCCTCTTTGAAGGAGTCGCCGGATGCCAGGATCCTTTCCGAATTGAGTGATACGGTCATCCTCTGTGTGGGTTACGGCAAGTCGACGCGCCGGCAGATCGCCGAGGTGGCGGCGGAGGTGGGCAGGGAGAAGCTGGCCGGTGTCGTTTTTTCCGAGGGGGGGTGAGGGCGATACTTCATGAAACAGTGCATCGTTTTGTCGGTGGCGCTGTTGTTTGCCGTACCATTCGTGCGGGCCGGGGAATGGCGGTATTCCCTGGAGTATGAGCCGAGTTACTCCACCAACATCGCACGTACTGCAAAAAATGAGAGGGAAGAGATCACCCACGCCTTGCGGGTGGGGATTCGTTACGACGAGCGGAGTGCGGCCATGGACGGCACCATCACTCTGGACGTGGAGCATCGCTCCTATGTCAACGGTGTATTCGCGGATCAGAACTGGAGTCATCTCAACGCCGATGTCACCTGGTCGTTGATCCGGAAACGTCTGTTTTGGGTGATGGAGGACAGGCTTTCCAACGAACCGGTGATGAATCGTCAGGTCTGGGTGCCAGGGAACATCCAGCAGACCAACCTGTTTTCCACCGGCCCCCGGTTGAGCTATCGTTTCGGCAACGGAATCGGTCTATTGGCCGATCTGCGCTACATGAACTCATATGCGGAGATAACGGACGAGTTTGACAGTGATCGCTGGTATCTGGCCGGCACCCTGTCCCAGGACCTCTCCGTACAGACCCGGGTTTCCACCAATCTGGCCATGACGAAGGTCGATTTCCGCAATCGGGATGCGGACGACTATCGACGCCTCGATCTCTTTGCTGCATGGGATTGGCAGCAAGGTCGTAGCGGTCTGCGTTTCGAACTCGGTGGCAGTCGAATTGATTTTGACTATGCCGATAACGCATCCGGGCCCCATCTCAAGATCGTCGGCAATCGCCGGATTTCGTCGGTGAGCCAGCTGAAGCTGGCACTGTTCAGGGGATATTCCGATGCGGCCCGGCAGTTGCAGCGGGACAGCCGTGCAGTTCCGGTGGGTAGCGATGTCATCTCATCGCAGGTCTATACCGTGAGCGAAGGGGAGATGAGCTATCGTACCGCCTGGCTGTATTCCACGCTGGAAGCCATTTTGAACTACCAGAAGCAGGCATATCTGGAGAGCTCTGCGCTGGATCAGGAACTTTTCAGCGGCGGTCTGGTGATGAGCAGGGGATTCGCTACCGCTCTCAGCGCGGAAGCAGGGATTTCCCGCACGAGAAGTTTCTATGAGGTGGACGGACGGCGGGATGACCTGTTCTCCTCTTTCGTGGGAGTGCATCTCCGCCGGACGCGACATCTGGGCTATCGGTTGCGGATGAGTTGGGAGAAAAGGGACAGCACCACGGATAGTGCGGACTATGGTGAGCTGGCCTTTTTTGCCACGGTTCGCTATCAGCGATGATGTAGGGTTTTCCCCGGGAAGGGCAGGAGATGAACCTCGACCAGAAGCCGGACTACTATCGCTGTTATCGTGTTCTTGGACTGAAGGGCGGCTGCCGGTGGGAACAGGCGCGACGCCATTACAAGTTGCTTTCCCAGCGTTGCCATCCCGATCGCTATCCCGACGATCCGAAGGCGCGTAGGGCAGCCGAGAAAAAACAGCGGGCGATCAATCTGGCGATGCGGATGATCGCTGATTACTATCGGAAATATGGACGCATGCCTATTCCGGATCGCCCCAGGTTGCGTCCGCCGGAACCTTCCACCCAAGAGGGGTTGGGGGTTGCGGCGGCCTCTCCGCCAGCGCGGAGGAAAACGAGGAGAGGGAGATGGGTGTGGATGGCCCTGCTGCTTGCGGCACCTATATTGTGGTGGGTTTGGCCTCTCTCGGAAAAAACGTTGGCGGTGGCTCCGCAGCCGGTCGTTCCGGCACGCTCCTCCTCGAATCCGGGAGCATTTTCGGGGACGGAGACACGTTTCGGTTTCGGTGATCCTCCGGAGGTGGTCCGTCTGGTTCAGGGAGAGCCCGATGCCGTCAAGGGAAACCGCTGGTACTACGGAAGGTCCATCGTCTATTTTGAAAACGGCCGTGTCGCTGGCTGGCTGAACAGGGCAGGGGCGCCCCTCCGGGCCGATGCCGAACGTCCTCCTCCTTCAGGAATGAAGAGAATATATATCGGCAGTAGTCAGAGAGAGGTGTTGCGGATTCAGGGAGAGCCGCTGTTCAGGAGTGAAACGCGGTGGGATTACGGGCCTTCCTTCATCGAATTCCAGGATGGCAAGGTGTCCGGCTGGCACAGCTCTCCGTTGAGGCCCCTAAGGGTAGGAAAGTAGGGTCGTAGTCATTACCATGTCGAAAAACATGTGTTTGCAGATGCATCTCTATCGACTCGGTATGAGGAGTTGCCGGGAATGATCCGGGGGGGTCCCGCTGGGCCTTTCGATTTGCAGGAAGGTCGCCGAGAGATCCGGCAAGAGGAAGGTTTTGTCGTCGGTTTCTTGGATGAGGTACTCGTCCGGGGATGAGGTGGTCTGGTTTTTCCAGGAAGGAGAAAGCGGTGATGGATGCCGGGATTGATTACAGGGTCGTGGAGTCCTCTCCCTGGCTCTTGCGGTTGGCCTACCTGATGCAGCGCAAGGGGATTCGAGGAGGATACTATCTGGAGAATAGAGCGCGCTCCAGGGGGTGGTTTGACGTGCTGGTTCGTACCACCTTGCCCGGAGGAATAAAGATCGATATCCCTGCCTACAAGGACGCTTATGATCTGAGCAGAATCGACGAGTATGAACGGGATCTCATGCAGTTGCTCGCCAGCCGTCTGGGTGGCCAGAAGTCGTCGCTGGTGCTGCTCGATTGCGGGGCGGACATCGGTTTGTTCTCCGCCTTGCTGGTTTCGTCGTGCAGCCGGATCCGGAAGGTCGTTGCATTCGAGCCCAACCGTGGCTCCTTTCCGCTTTTGAAACACAACCTGGAGATGCTTCCCGTGCCGGCGGAGGCGAAGAACGCCGCTGTCGCGGATTTCAATGGCCGGGGGGAGTTGCGCTATCCGCCGCACGACGCCCACGACCATGCCGCCTTCATCGTGCCGGCGGAAGAGGGGACCATCCCGGTCACCCGTCTGGATGAGTTGAAGCTGCCGAAGGATCATGCCGTGGTGCTGAAGATCGACGTGGAGGGGGGAGAGCTTTCGGTGATACGTGGGGCGCTGGAGATACTCTCCTCCTGTCCGGGGTTCACCGTGGTGTTCGAGGCCCACCGGGATCAGGTGAAGCGGACCGGCATAGACCCTATGGAGATTGTCTCGCTGCTCACCGGGCTCAGATCCTGTCACGTGATGGTGGCAGAGGAACCCCGGATCGCACCGGATGTGGCGCGCCCCTTCTTCGAACAATATCCCGGCCGGATATACAACATCTGTGTCTTCTCGGAATAGGAGCGAAAGGATGCTCCGGATTCTGCTTTCGACGGTGATATTCCCCAATCGTTTCGAGATCAATCGGGGAATATACATCAAGAAGTTGATCACCGCGCTGGCGCAACGCGATCGGGTTTCCATTTCCGTTCCCATCCCCTACGTTCCGGCCTTCATGAAGCGCTCGCGGCGTGGGTTCTATGCCGAGATCGCCCGCACCGAACGACTGGATGGTCTGGAGATCAACTATCCCCGTTTCGTCATCATCCCCAGGGTGCTGCGCTTCCTGCACGGCCCTTTCCTGTTCGTTTCGCTCTTTCCCTTCTACCGGCGACTGATCGGGGAGACGCGGCCTGAGATCCTGCTCGGTTTCTGGACCTTTCCGGACGGCTTTGCCAATGTGCTGATGGCCAAATGGTTTGGCTTGCCTGTGGTCATCGGTTGTCTTGGCAGCGACATCAATCAGCTGACCAGACCCCGGATCCAGAGGGCACTGATCGGCTGGGCGTTGCGTAATTGCGATCAGGTTCTTGCCGTAAGCGAGGCGCTCAAGGGCGAAATAGTCGGCCGTCTGGGTGTGGCACCGGAAAGGGTGACCGTATTGCCCAACGGCATCGAGGTGGACAGGTTCATTCCCCAGGATCGCGATGCCATGCGCAAGAGCCTGGGTTTGAGCATGTCGGACCGGATTGCCATCTGTGTCGCCCGTCTGGAACCGGTGAAGGGGGTGGATCTGCTGATTCGCGCCTTTGCCAGGATCCAACACAAGAGGGAAAGGCTGGTGGTGATCGGCGACGGTTCCGAGATGGAACGGCTGAAAGCCCTGATCTCCGAGCTGGGAGTGTCGGAACGGGTCCAGTTGCTTGGTGCCAAACCCCACGAGGAGATCTCCCGATGGATCAACGCGGCCGATCTGCTGGTGCTTTCCAGCCGCACGGAAGGGTGGCCCAACGTGCTGATGGAGGCTTTTGCCTGCGGCAAGCCGGTGGCCGCTTTCCGGGTCGGTGGGGTAGCGGAGATCGTCAACCACCCGGCGCTCGGGATTCTGGCCGATCCCGGCGATCTGGAGGGACTGGCACGGGCCATCCAGGAGGGGCTGGATCGCTCCTGGGACCCGGTTTTCATCCGCAAGCGTGTTCAGGGCCGGAGCTGGGCGGTGGTGGCCGACGAGCTGCACCAGGAGTTGCAACGGGTTCTGGAGCGTCGCCGGGGCGTGGCAGGCTGAACTCGGACATGCTCCCGTTGGGCCGATAATGGGCCATCAGTGTGCGATGCGAGGCCAATAGGAGTCCAGTTCGAACTGGGGGCTGTGGGGCTGGGTGTGGCACTGCCGGCAAATCTTTTCCCGGGGCCAGTCGGCGTGGGGGGTCGGTTCCTTCCCCTTGGCCTCCACATGCTTCCTGCCGGGACCATGACAGGACTCACACTGCACGTCCATCAAGTGCATCGTCAGACGGGAATCGATGTAACCCCCCGGTCGCTCGAACCCGACCGTGTGGCAGGCGATGCAATCCGGATCGAAGGACTTGCCCACCTCCTCCAGACGGGCAAATGCACGGGAATGGGGGGTCTCCAGCCACCTGTCGTACGCCGCCTGGTGACAGTCGCGACAGGCGTCGGCGCCGGTGTAGGGGCTTTGTCCCGACTGCCGTCTCTTCTTCTCCTCCACGCTGGCCAGATAGGCCGCCTTCACCTTTGCGTTGTACTCTTCATACCACTCTTTCAGGAACGGGGCGTCGGGAACGCTGTCCGGCAGCGGAATCACCCGGTGTTTCCATGAGCCGATGTCGCCCCGTTCATCGATCTCCAGATCCAGTACCCCCAGCCGCATTCCCCTGGAGCCTGGTTGCAACACGACGGTCTTTCCTTCCTGGCGCGGTTCACCATATTCCTCGTAGGCAGATTTCGTGATCAGGATGTCCACGGCCTTCAGATCGAACAGCGCCTTTGCCTGTTCCAGGGGTAAGGTGGTGCTCAATACGGTAAGTTTTCCCTTGCGGTCCGCCTCCGTCAGGGCACGCTGTAGCGGTTTCGGATCGTCGATGACCATCCGGTGAGAACCCTTCATCTTCCGGAACGGAGAGTCCTCGGGAGTCAGCCAGGTGAAGAAGGCCATTTCCACCCTGCCGTGCCGGATGTCACGCTGGCGCGGAACCCCATCCCCATTCCAGTTGCTCGCAGTCCACGGCAGAGGGGCTGCATCGAGGAACGCGGTGCCGTAACTCAGGTCACGCCACTGCAGACCCACGGCATCGTAGCGCATGGCGCCGATTCCCTTGAGGATGTACTCGCTTTTCAGCCGGTCCCGCGGCGAGGCGTTGGCGAGCAGACCGCCGGACGAGATCAGAAACAGCTGGGGCCACTCTTTCCGCAACTCGGCTATCTTGCTGGCGCGCCGCAGGATCCCGCCCAGATCACCTGCCTCCGAGCAGCCACAGGGCTCCAGTTCGCCATCGAGATTTCCGGAATAGACCACCCTTGTGGAGGTCGCGGTGTTCTGCGCCCCGACCGGATGGGGGGAAGCGAAAGCGGCTATCAGCAGGATTGCAAAGATGGACAGAACGGTATTGCGCATGGTCGGGTCCTGGTTCGTTTGGAAGCTGCAATAGTCGTATCGAAATGCGCCGGGCGCCAGGCGATCGCGGTCAGTCGGCGCATCGCTGGAATCGGCGTTACCCCCGTTTGTTCCTCCAGTGACAAAGAGAAAAGGGGAAGGTTCCCTCCCTGAGGCTCCATCTGGGAGGCGGCTTTACAATGATTGCTTTTGATTTTACAATGGCCCGCTTATGTTGTCCGGCTTGCCGCAAAACGTGGATCTCTATCGCCTGGCCGTGGCGCGGGAAACCTTTGAAGGGCGAATCGAACAATCGCTGTTCGGGCGTCTGGCTTCCATCGCGCATGAGACGGAGCGGTGGGTCGATGTCGCCCTTCGTTTCGGCACGGAAGAGGGCATCCATTATCTGTGTGGCGGTCTGAAGAGCAAGTTCACCCTGATCTGCCAGCGCTGCCTGGAACCGATGGAAGTAGCCGTCGACGCCCCACTCCGGTTTGGTTTCGTTCGGAATCAGGAGGAAGAGAACCGGCTTCCTGAGCCTTTCGAGCCGTTGTGGGTCGATCGGGAGGAGATGAACCTCCTCTCCATCATCGAGGATGAGCTGTTGTTGGCCCTACCCCTGGTGGCGATGCATCCGCCGGATCAATGTCCGGCCTGGGTTGAACCGGAGCAGGGCAGTCATGGTGCGAGGGGTGGCGGGGCGAATCCTTTTTCCGTGCTGGCTGTATTGAGACGTGACGAACATTGACGAACCCTGAGGAGTGACAGGTAATGGCTGTACAGAAAAGCAAGAAGACCCCTTCCCGCCGTGGCATGCGCCGTGCGCATGACGCATTGAGGCAACCCACGCTCTCCACCGATCCGGTCAGCGGGGAAACCCATTTGCGCCATCATGTCACTCCGGATGGATATTATCGCGGACGCAAGGTGATTGGCGCCGGTGAGGAATGATCGGGCCCGGTGCACACCCCCCGGATAGACGGATGATCCGGGAGCGTGTGCGGGCTGGAAGCGGATACGCCCCTGAGATGGGGCGTGTCTGTTTGGGGATTCGAAAAACTCGGCAGAAGGGGACGACGCAAGACTAGATGGGACAGAACTGCACTGTCGCCGTGGATGCGATGGGGGGGGATTTCGGCCCCTCCGTGACCGTTCCGGCGGTTCTCAATCTCCTCGAGGAGATGAAAACCCTAAGCATTCAACTGGTTGGTGACCAGCTGGTGCTGAAACGAGTGCTCGAGCAGCACGGTGGTTCACCGGGTGAGCGGTTGAAGGTGGTCCACGCCTCGCAGCAGGTGGAGATGACCGATCTCCCTTCACATGCCCTGCGAAACAAGAAGGACTCCTCCATGCGTGTCGCCATCAATCTGGTGAAGGAGGGGGTGGCGCAGGCGTGTGTCAGTGCGGGCAACACCGGTGCCCTGATGGCTACCGCCCGTTTCGTACTCAAGACCTTGCCCGGAGTGGACCGTCCGGCCATCTGCACGGCTCTTCCCACCATGAAAGGACATGTGCACGTGCTCGATCTGGGGGCCAATGTGGATCTCAGCCCCGAGCATCTGTTTCAGTTTGCAGTAATGGGATCCGAACTGACCAGCGCGGTGGATGGAACTCCGGCACCGAGGGTGGGTCTGCTCAACATCGGGGAGGAGGAGATCAAGGGCAACGAGGCGGTAAAGGAGGCCGGGCGCCTTCTTGCAGACAGTGGCTTGAACTACATCGGTTTCGTGGAAGGAGACGATATCTACAAGGGAACCGCCGATGTGGTGGTGTGTGACGGTTTCGTGGGCAATGTGATGCTCAAGAGCACCGAAGGAGTCGTCAAGCTGATTGCCCATTTCATGCGCCAGGAGTTTCAGCGGAATGTCCTTACCCGTCTCGCCGCACTGGCCGCCATGCCGGTGATCCGACGGCTGCGCGCCCGACTGGATCACCGAGCATACAACGGTGCCACCCTCCTTGGGTTGCGGCACATCGTCATCAAGAGCCACGGCAGTGCGGACTGCTTTTCTTTCACCAATGCCATCCGCGAAGCGGTCCTCGAGGTTGAAAAAGGGGTGCCCGGCAAGATAGCCGCCCGGCTGGAGGCTTTGCTGGTGGAGCCCGCCGAGAAACGACAAGGACAAATGCGTTGAACTATTCCCATATCATCGGTACCGGCAGCTATCTGCCGGAAAAGATCCTCACCAATCACGATCTGGAAAAGATGGTGGATACCTCCGACGAGTGGATCACCGAGCGAACCGGCATCAAGGAGCGCCGTATCGCCGCCGAGGGGGAGACCACCTGTGATCTGGCGGAGCGCGCAGCCCGAGAGGCAATCGCTGCGGCGGGCATCGACAAGGATCTCATCGATCTGATCATCGTCGCCACCACCACGCCCGACCGGATCTTCCCTAGTACCGCTTGCCTGCTGCAGGAGCGGCTGAACATCCACGGCTGTCCCGCCTTCGACATCCAGGCGGTGTGCACCGGCTTCGTCTATGCGCTCGGCGTGGCCGACAAGTTCCTGCGCAGCGGCGGCACCCGCTATGCGCTGGTGATCGGTGCGGAGACTCTTTCCCGCATAACCGACTGGAGTGACCGGGGCACCTGCGTGCTGTTCGGTGACGGTGCCGGCGCCATGGTGCTGGGGGTCTCCGACACCCCGGGGATCCTGTCCACCCACCTGCATGCCGACGGTTTCTACAAGGATCTGCTCACCGTTCCCGCCGGTGTCTCCCAGGGATGCGCCGACGCGGATGACGGCCGTGGTTACATCGTGATGCGCGGCAACGAGGTGTTCAAGATGGCGGTCAACACGCTCGGGCGCATCGTCGACGAGACGCTCTCCGCCAACGGCATGGAGAAGAGCGAGATCGACTGGCTGGTTCCCCACCAGGCAAACATTCGCATCATCTCCGCTACGGCGAAGAAGCTGAAGATGCCGATGGAACGGGTGGTGGTGACGGTGGATCGGCATGGGAACACTTCGGCGGCCTCGATTCCGCTCGCGTTCGATGAGGCGGTGAGGGATGGCCGAATCGAGCGGGGTGACACGGTGATGCTGGAGGCCTTTGGGGGCGGCTTCACCTGGGGTTCCGCTTTGTTGAAGTATTAGTGTAAAACTATGGGATAACCGTCTTATGTCATTGGCTTTCGTGTTTCCAGGGCAAGGTTCCCAGTCGGTGGGAATGCTGGCCGAACTGGGGGAGAACCAGGTTTCGGTAAAAGAGACCTTTGCGCAGGCCTCCGAGGTACTGGGCTTCGATTTGTGGGAGCTGGTGCAGAAAGGACCCGAGGCAGAGCTCAACGATACGGCCAATACCCAGCCGGCGATGCTTGCCGCCGGCGTGGCGATCTGGCGCCTCTGGCAGCAGAGGGGCGGTGAAAACCCGGTCGTCATGGCCGGCCACAGCCTGGGAGAGTACACCGCCCTGGTGTGTGCCGGGGCCGTCGATTTCGAGGAGGCCGTGGCGCTGGTGCGGGAGCGTGGGCGCTATATGCAGGAGGCGGTTCCGCCGGGAGACGGTGCCATGGCCGCGATCCTCGGGCTGGACGATGAGCAGGTGATTGCCATTTGTGAGCGGGCGGCGGAAGGAGAGGTGGTCGCCGCGGTCAATTTCAACTCCCCCGGGCAGGTGGTCGTCGCTGGTGCGGCGGGGGCTGTGTCGCGCGCCGTCGATCTGGCCAAGGAGGAGGGCGCCAGACGGGCCGTCGTGCTGCCGGTGAGCGTTCCATCCCATTGCGCGCTGATGCGGGATGCCGCCAGACGACTGGAGGAGCGGTTGAAGGAGGTAACCATTCGCTCGCCCGAGGTGCCGGTGGTCAACAACGTGGATGTGATGGCGGAACGTGATCCCGGGGCGATCCGCGACGCCCTGGTGCGGCAGTTGTACAGCCCCGTGCGCTGGGTGGAGACCATTCGATGCCTGGCGGAACAAGGGGTCGATAGCCTGGTGGAGTGCGGGCCCGGTAAGGTACTGGCGGGCCTGAACCGGCGGATCGATCGGGAAATGAAGGTGTTTCCGGTATATGACGAGGACAGTCTGAAAAATGCTTTTGAAAGATGAGATTGCATTGGTAACCGGTGCCACCCGGGGCATCGGCAAGGCGATTGCCGAGGCGTTGGGGCGGGAAGGAGCTACCGTGGTGGGTACTGCCACCAGTGGAACGGGTGCGGAGACCATCGGCGCCAATCTCGCCACCGCTGGTGTGACCGGACGGGGGATGGTGATGGATGTCACGGATCAGGATTCCATCGACTCGGTGCTGGCAGAGATGAAGGCGTCCTGCGGCATGCCCACCATTCTGGTCAACAATGCCGGGATCACCCGTGATAACTTGCTGATGCGGATGAAGGACGAAGAGTGGCAGTCCATCATCGACACCAACCTCAGCTCGGTTTTCCGCCTCTCCCGCGCCTGCCTGCGGGCCATGAGCAGGGCGCGCAAGGGGCGTATCATCAATATCGCCTCGGTGGTGGGTGCCATGGGAAATGCCGGCCAGACCAACTACGCTGCCGCGAAGGCGGGTATCATGGGGTTCACCAAGGCCCTGGCACGGGAAACCGGGGCGCGTGGGATTACGGTGAATACCGTTGCGCCGGGTTTCATCGACACTGATATGACCCGGGGATTGCCTGAAGAGCACAAACAGGCGTTGCTGAAACAGATCCCTCTCAATCGGCTGGGACGGGCCGAGGAGATTGCCGCTGCGGTACTCTTTCTCGCCTCACCGGGGGCCGCCTATGTCACCGGAGAGACCCTGCATGTCAACGGCGGCATGTACATGGCATAGTCCTTTCCGCGGATAGACATATGTCATGGACTCCGTTTTGCCTGGCTGGTATCCGGCAAAAGTTTGCAATACAATACCCCGCGCAGCGCTGGTCAGGCTGCCTGGAAATATCATCTTTGAGAGGATAAATTCGTATGAGCACTATCGAAGATCGCGTCAAGAAGATCGTCGCAGAGCAGCTTGGGGTGAAAGAGGAGGAGGTGACGGAAAACGCCTCTTTTGTGGACGACCTGGGCGCAGACTCACTCGATACCGTCGAGCTGGTGATGGCGTTGGAGGAGGAGTTCGATACCGAGATTCCTGACGAAGAGGCCGAAAACATCACCACGGTCCAGCAGGCCATAGACTACGTCAAGGCACACCAGTCCTGATTTTCTCGTGTTCGCGGCCGCAGCGCCACCGGGGTGGCAGTTGCGGCCTTTTGCATTCATGTGCAAGGTGAGCGTAGCGTGAACGGGAGGGTCACCTGATTTGGCTAGACGGCGTGTCGTGGTAACCGGGCTGGGTATGGTTTCTCCTTTGGGGCTGGATGTGACGACCTCGTGGGAGAACATCCTGGCGGGCAAAAGCGGGATCGAGACCATCACCCACTTCGATACCACACCATTTTCCACCCGTTTCGGCGGGACGGTGAAAGGATTCGATGTGACCCGTTACATGCCGGCCAAAGAGGCCCGCAAGATGGACCCCTTCATCCACTATGGCATCGCCGCGGCCGACGAGGCGCTCGAGGATTCCGGGCTCGAGGTCACCGAGGAGAATGCGGAGCGGATCGGCGTGGCCATCGGCTCCGGCATCGGGGGTCTGCCCGGTATCGAAAAGGGCCACGCAGCCTACATGAAGGGGGGGCCGCGCAAGATATCCCCTTTCTTCGTTCCCGCCAACATCATCAACATGATCTCCGGCCACGTCTCCATCCGTCACGGCCTCAAGGGCCCGAACATCGCCTTGGTGACCGCCTGCGCCACGGGAACCCACTCCATCGGGGATGCCGCCCGAATCATCGAATACGGAGATGCCGACGTGATGTTGGCCGGTGGAAGCGAGATGGCCACCTCTCCCTGTGGTCTTGGCGGATTCGGCGCCGCCCGGGCGCTTTCCACCCGCAACGACGA
>Ga0256832_1001622_pt1 | contig 15327 bp, 13 predicted proteins | sample 134614metaG_FD_190534 | JGI IMG/M metagenome (GOLD analysis project Ga0256832, IMG submission 190534) | Hydrothermal vent microbial communities from Lau Basin, Pacific Ocean - 134-614 | ecosystem: Environmental > Aquatic > Marine > Hydrothermal vents | place: Pacific Ocean: Lau Basin | collected...
GGAAAAGCGCGTGCTGCGCTTCATGGGGCCGGGCGCGGCCTATGCCCATATCGCCATGCAGCAGGCGATCGCCGATGCGGGGCTGGAGGAGAGCGATATCGTCAATCCGCGCTCGGGGCTGATCGCGGGCTCGGGCGGGCCTTCCACCTCGACCTTCTACAAGGCGCACAAGATCGTCATGGAGAAAGGCGCTCCCAAATGGATCGGGCCCTTCGCGGTGCCCAAGTGCATGTCGTCCACCGTGTCGGCCAATCTGGCCACCGCCTTCAGGATCAAGGGCATCAACTACACCATTACCTCTGCCTGCTCGACAAGCCTGCACTGCATCGGCAGCGCGGCCGAGCAGATCATGATGGGCAAGCAGGATCTGATGTTTGCCGGTGGCGGCGAGGAGCTGGACTGGACGCTTTCCTGCCTGTTCGATGCCATGGGGGCGATGAGCAGCAAGTATAACGATACGCCCGAGCGGGCGAGCCGCGCCTTCGATGCCGATCGCGATGGCTTCGTGATCGCCGGCGGCGGGGGCATGGTGGTGCTCGAGGATCTGGAGCGCGCGAAGGCGCGCGGCGCGAAGATCTACGGCGAGATCACCGGCTACGGCGCCACCTCGGACGGGCATGACATGGTCGCCCCCTCGGGCGAGGGCGGCGAGCGGGCGATGCGGCTGGCGCTTTCCACCCTGCCCGAGGATCGGCATGTGAGCTACATCAACGCCCACGGCACCAGCACGCCGGTGGGCGATGTGGGCGAGGTGGAAGCGGTGCGCCGGGTGTTTGGCGAAGGAACCACGCCGCCGATAAGCTCCACCAAATCCATGACGGGCCACAGCCAGGGCGCCACCGGCGCGCAGGAGGCGATCTATTGCCTTCTGATGCTGCGCGACGATTTCATCGCGCCTTCGATCAATATCGAAAACCTCGATCCGGCGCTGAAACCGGGTGAAATCGCCACCGAACTGGTGGAAAACGCCGGGCTCGATACGGTGATGACCAACAGCTTCGGCTTTGGCGGCACAAACGGCTCGATGCTGATCTCGAAATTCCGCGATTGAAGCGGCTGAATAGGCAGGGAGCAGGCAGATGGCGGAACTGATGAATGGCAAGCGCGGGCTGGTGCTGGGGGTGGCGAATGATCGCTCCATCGCCTGGGGAATCGCAAAGGCGATGGCCGGGGAGGGGGCGGAGCTTGCCTTCACCTACCAGGGCGAGGGTTTCGGCAAGCGGGTGAAGCCCCTGGCCGAGAGCGTCGGCACGCCGCCGGAACTGGTGATGCCTGCGGATGTGCAGGACGAGGCCTCGCTTGATGCGGTGTTCGATACCCTCGCGAAGGCATGGGGAAAACTCGATTTCCTCGTCCATGCCATCGCCTATTCCGACAAGCAGGAACTTACCGGCCGCTTCGTGAAGACGACGCGGCGGAACTTCCTCAATTCCATGGATATTTCCTGTTACAGCTTCATCGATCTGGCGCGCCGCGCCGCGCCCCTGATGGTGGATGGCGGCACCCTGCTGACGCTCACATACATGGGCAGCCAGCGGGTGCAGCCCAATTACAACGTGATGGGCGTGGCCAAGGCGGCGCTCGAAAGCGCGGTGCGCTATCTTGCCAATGATCTGGGGCCACAGGGCATCCGGGTGAACGCGATCAGCCCCGGCCCGATGAAGACGCTTGCCGGCTCCGCCATTGGCGGCGCGCGCAAGGTTTTCCGGGTGATCGGCGAAAACGCCCCGCTCGGCAGCAACGCCACGCTCGAGGCGGTGGGGGGCACGGCCGTCTATCTGGCGTCCGATTACGGCGCCTTCACCACCGGCGAGATCATCCGGGTGGATGGCGGCTATCACATCCTCGGCATGTTGCAGGAGCGCAATCTCTGAGGCACGCGGGCGGGCCCCGCAGGCCATCGCCGGAGCCGGGGCCGAACAGCTGACCCAAAGGCCAAAAAAGGCCGCCGGATTTCTGCCCGGCGGCCTTTCTGTTTCCCGATTGCTGCGGGGCTCGCTCCGGCCTACTCGCCCACGCGCTTGATCCGCCCTTCCACCTTTGCGGTGATCTTGCCGGTCTTGGCGATGTAATCCATCACGTCATTGGCCAGAAGATTGCCGTTGGCGGCATTGATGAGCACCCGGCCGCCGCCAAGCGCGCCGTATCCGTCGCCGCCGCGCAGGATGTAATCATTGGCGGCCACCTTGTAGAGCTTGTCGGGATCGACAGGCTCGCCGTTCACCTTCAGCTCCACCACGCGCGAACCGGGAGGCGCGGAAGGATCGAACACGTAAGTCATCCCCGAAACCTGCGGGAAGCGCCCGGCGCCCTTCTCCACCTGGCTCACGCCGTTTTCGATCGCCGCCAGCAGCTGGCTGCCGGGGATTTCCGTCATCACCGTGGCATTGCCGAAGGGAAGCTCGGTGAGGATGTCGCGCCGGGTGATGGTGCTACCCGCCTCATAGACGCGATCGCCCCGGATGCCGCCGCCGTTGGCAATCGCCACATCGGCGCCGGTGGCCGCGCGCATCGCATCGGCGATCAGGTTGCCCATGGCCGATTCCTGACTGCGCACCACGTTGCGGCGCGAATCAAGCGGCCCTTCCGTCACCCCGAGGGGCACATTGAGGCTCTCGTCGAGCTTCTTGTTGAATTCGTCCACCTTGGCCTGGGTTTCCGGATCGGGCTCCACCGTCGCGGTGTCGATGAAGCGGAAGGTCGGCGTCCAGCGCACCTTGCGCTTGCCGTCCTTCTCCTTCACCGTCACATTGAGATCGATGGGCGAAAGATACTCGCCGTCGATCGAGGTTTCGACGTAGGCGGTAATGCCGTCATATTCGGTGGCATATTCGTGATCGTCCCCCGACATGATCACATCGAAGGCGTGGCTCGCGAAAAGCTTGCGGTCATTCGTCTTGTCGGTCTGGACGACCCCGATCACGAGATCGGCCCCCGCCTTGCGCGCCGCCTTCGCCGCCGCGATCGCGGTATCCACCGTCGGCAGGAACACGAGATCGCCGGTGCTCGATACCTCGGGGCTGGTATCCTGCGCCACCGGGATGAGCGCGATCTTCAGGCCCTCGATCTCCTTCCACATCACGCCGCCGAGGCCCTCCAGGGGCTTGCCATCCGGCCCGGTGATGTTGATCGCCGCCCAGGGGTATTTCGAGGCTGCCATCTTCTCGCGGAAATTCTCCACCCCGAAATCGAATTCGTGGTTGCCGGGCACGGCGATGTCGAACGGCACGATATTGGTGAGATCGATGGTGTTCTGGCCCTTATCGAAACCCGAAAGAATGGAGGGCGAGAGCATGTCGCCATCGAAAACATAAAGCGTGTCGGGATTGGCGGCGCGCTCTGCCTTGGCGACAGCATTGAGCCGGGCAAAACCGCCGCGCCCCTTGTGGGCATCGAAATTGTAGATGTCACCCACGCCGAGAATGGTGATCTTGATCTTCTGATCCGCCAGCGCGGGCAACGCAGCGCCAAGGCTTGCGCCCACGAGCATTGCGGCAAACAGTCCGTTTCTGGTGAAATTCATTTTTTCCTCCTGTCGTGTTCAGGCATGCAGCCCGTCCGATTCATCTACCCTGCGTTTTCTGTGGTTCCCTGTAAAGCATCGAAGCCACGGGTGCGGCAAGGATACCGGACCAGGCCTGGCGCGCATGTGCCTTCATCACTGGTCCGCAAATATCCCCGCCGGAGGCATGAAATCTCCTGCACGGTCTCAGAACCACTGCCCCGGTTCCATCAGCCCCAGATCGAGAAGCTGGCGCGAATTCCATTCGAAACGGACGGAATTGCGCCACATGAAGCTCGTGATCTCATATCTCGAGCCCGGGTTCTGCTTCAGCGCCTTGGCGGTGCGGAAGGAGCAGACGGCGGCCGTGAGATTGTGATGCCAGGGGCAGGCATAGGTGTTGTATTCCTCGATGCTGAAGGTGTGATCCTCCCGCAGTTCCAGCCCCTTCCGCGCCCTGAAAAGGGCGATCCTGTCGATCTTGCGCCGCGCCGGGGGAATATGCTCCTCGAAGCGCCACCTGAGCCCGCCGAAGAAATCGAGCTGGCGTTCCTTCGGCTGTCCGTCCTCGCCGTGGCGGGCAAGCGCGTAATAGCCGGAGCGATCGAGATGCGCATGCTCCAGCGATACGGCATCGGGATGAGCGGAGAGATCATCGGCGTAGAGATCGATCACGTAAGTGAGCATCGCCTCGCGCCGTTCCTCGCCGTGGAAGGCCAGCATCTCGCCCACGGATCGGCTCTCGCAGAAGGGAAAGAAGAGATATTCGGCGTTGAAGCCGTAATAGAGCCAGGTGCCGGGGCGGGCGGCGGCGATGATGGTGTTCAGCGCCGATACCCGCCCGCCCCGCGCAAGGAAATTGTGCGGGATGTGGTGGATATCCTGCGTCAGATCCGAAGGTATCTTCATTTCCGGCGGGGCCAGCAGCAGGATTTCGCGAAAGCCGATCTTCCGGTGGTGCTGGATCGTGCTCGAAAGCTCCACATCATCCTCGGCCAGCAGGATCGCCACCGGCCCCTTCGCCAGCGCCGCCTTTCCCCGGTTCAGGAAATCCTCCAGGTTTTCGTAACGCACGCTTCCCCCGTTTCTGCACTGCCCTTTGCCAAGCGTCCTGCAATTCGCGCGGCTTTGCAAGCGTTGCGATTGCCCGCCCGAGGGTGTAGTGAGCCACACACTCCCGAAAGCATACGCAAAAGCACAGGCCCGCGATGAAGAAGCTCTATATCAAGACATACGGCTGCCAGATGAATGTCTATGACAGCGAGCGCATGGCCGAGGCGCTGGCGCGCGCGGGCTATGAGGAAACATCCGCCCCCGAACAGGCCGACATGATCCTTCTCAACACCTGCCACATCCGCGAAAAGGCGGCCGAGAAGATCTATTCCGAGCTTGGCCGCTACAAGGGGCTGAAGGCGGCAAAGCCCGATCTGCGCATCGGGGTGGCGGGCTGCGTGGCGCAGGCCGAGGGCGAGGAGATCATGCACCGCCAGCCGATGGTTGATCTGGTGGTGGGGCCGCAGGCCTATCACCGGCTGCCCGATCTGATGGCGCGCGTGGAGGCGGGCGAAAAGGCGCTCGATACCGATTTCCCGGCCGAGGACAAGTTCGATCACCTGCCCGCGCGCGCCCCGCGCGCGGCGCGGCCCACGGCTTTTCTGACCGTGCAGGAGGGTTGTGACAAGTTCTGCGCCTTCTGCGTGGTGCCCTATACGCGCGGCGCCGAGGTGAGCCGCCCGCCAGAGCGCATCCTCGCCGAGGCGCGCGCGCTGGTCGAGAGCGGCGTGCGCGAGATCACGCTTCTGGGCCAGAACGTGAATGCCTATCACGGCGAGGGGCAGGGCGGCGGCTGGAGCCTCGCCCGCCTCATCCGCGCGCTGGCGGAAATCGAAGGCCTCGACCGCATCCGCTACACCACCAGCCACCCCAATGACATGAGCGACGATCTGATCGCCGCGCATGGCGAATGCGAAAAGCTCATGCCCTATCTGCATCTGCCGGTGCAATCGGGCTCCGATCGCATCCTCAAGCGCATGAACCGCGGCCACAAGGCCGAAAGCTATATCCGCCTGATCGAGAGGATCCGCGCCGCGCGCCCCGATCTGCTGCTTTCGGGAGATTTCATCGTGGGCTTTCCCGAGGAAACCGAGGAAGATTTCGAGGCGACGCTGGATCTCGTGCGCGCCGTCAACTACGGCCAGGCCTATTCCTTCAAGTATTCCCCGCGCCCCGGCACGCCTGCGGCCGAGCGCGATCAGCTGCCCGAGGAGGTGAAATCCGAGCGCCTCGCCCGCCTGCAGGCGCTGCTGAGCGAACAGCAGCGCGCGGCGCAGGAGGCGATGGTGGGGCGCGAGGTCAGCGTGCTGTTCGAGCGCGAGGGCCGCGAGCCGGGCCAGATGGCGGGGAAAAGCGAATATCTGCACGCGGTGCATGTGGTGGCGCCTGGTCTGGCGAAGGGCGATCTGGCGCGCGTGCGCATTACCGAAAGTCTGCCCAATTCGCTTTCGGGCGTGCTTGTCTGAGGGCTTTGCGCGGGCGGGCCGGCGGGCGGTTCGATCTGCAATAATAGATGTGAAAGCTGTTTTTTTCCTTTGCCAGACAGAGGGCCGCGACTGCCTGGGCAGGTGCAGAATGCGCCTGCCGAGGGGCAGGCAGGCGCAGCCCGGGCCACGAGCGGCCCGGGCGGGGCTGGTGGCCGCCCCACCTCAGATCTCGATCGCTTCCAGCACCTCGGGCTCGATCACGTCCACGTCGGGCAGGCCGGCCTTCAGCTCCTCGGCCGATTGTTCCAGCAGAGGGAAGGTGCGGTAATGGCAGGGGATCACCGTCTTGAAATCGAAGAATTTCTTCGCCGCGTATGCTGCGCGCTTCATGTCCATGGTGAAGAAGCCGCCGGCGCAGAGGATGCCGATATCGGGACTGTGCAGATCGTTGATGATTTCCATGTCGGCCATCACGTCCGTATCGCCGGTGAGGTAGATCGAATGACCCTCGGCCTCGATCACGTAGCCCGCCTCATGGCCCGCATAGATCGGCCCCTCGCTTCCTTCGCCGACGGATGAGGAATGGGCCGCGTTCACCATGGTGATGCGCGCCGCGCCGAGATCCACCGTGCCGCCCTTGTTGAAGCCCACGGTCTCGATCCCGTGCTTTTCGCCCCAGAAGCTCATCAGATCGTAGATGCCATGCACGGGGATCCCGAGCGCGCGGGCGATCTCGGGCGCGTCCGCCGCGTGATCGCTGTGGCCGTGGGTGATGAAGATATGGGTAGCGCCCGCGATCGCCTCCGCCTGGCGCGCTTCGGGAAACATCGGATTGCCCGTAAGCCAGGGATCGAACAGCAGCACCAGATCGCCGGTTTCGATGCGAAAGCCGCTATGGCCGAGCCAGATGATCTTCATGGGATTGCCCTCCTCCTGTGGATCTCTCTTCAGAAGATAGGGACGGCGGGGGGATTTGTCACCGCCCCCCGCCTCTCACCTGCCACTCACCCGCCCTTGCGGCGGGCGGGGCGGGGCGTTAAACGCATCTCAAACCGGCAATCAACCGTTACGGAGCCTTCGCACATGTCGATCGACAAGGAAACGGCCCGCCGCGTGGCGCATCTTGCCCGCATCCGGGTGGAAGAGGATCAGCTCGAGGCGCTCGCGGGCGAGTTCAACGCGATCCTGAAATTCGTCGAGCAGCTCAACGAGGTGGATGTTGAGGGCGTCGAGCCGATGACGGCGGTGATGCCCATGCGCCTCAAGCGGCGCAAGGATGAGGTGACGGACGGCGGCTATCCCGAGAAGATCCTCGCCAACGCGCCCGATGCGCGCGAGGGCTTCTTCGCTGTGCCGAAAGTGGTGGAGTAGGGCGCATGGGGGATCTGAGCAAACTCACCATCGCTGAAGCGCGCGAGGGCCTGCGCAAGGGCGAATTCACCGCCGTGGAGCTGGCCGAAAGCTGCCTCGGCGAAATCGAGGGCGCGGGCGCGCTCAATGCCTTCGTGCAGAACACGCCCGAGATCGCGCTTGATCAGGCGAAGGCGGCGGATGCGCGGCTGAAGGCCGAGGGCAGCGATGCCCCTGCCATGTGTGGCATTCCCCTTGGCATCAAGGATCTGTTCTGCACCCGCCATGTGCCGAGCCAGGCGGCGAGCTTCATTCTCGATGGCTTCCGCCCGGAATATGAAAGCACCGTCACCCGGAACCTCTGGGATGCCGGCGCGGTGATGCTGGGCAAGCTGAACATGGATGAATTCGCCATGGGCAGCAGCAACGAAACCTCCCATTACGGCCCGGCGGTGAACCCGTGGCGGCAGAAGGGCAGCGAAAAGCCGCTGACGCCCGGGGGCTCCTCGGGCGGCTCGGCGGCGGCGGTGGCGGCAGATCTCTGCCTCGGCGCCACCGGCACCGATACGGGCGGCTCGATCCGCCAGCCCGCGGCCTTCACCGGCATCGTCGGGCTGAAGCCCACCTACGGGCGCTGCTCGCGCTGGGGGATCGTGGCATTCGCAAGCTCGCTCGATCAGGCCGGGCCGATGGTGAAGAGCGTGCGCGACGCGGCGATCATGCTGGGCGCCATGGCCGGCCATGACCCGAAGGACAGCACGAGCATGGACATCCCCGTGCCCGATTTCGAGGCCGCCCTTGCGGGCGACATCAAGGGCAAGAGGATCGGCATCCCGAAGGAATACCGGATGGAGGGCATGCCGGGCGAGATCGAGAAGCTCTGGGAAGAGGGCGCGGCGATGCTGCGCGAGGCTGGGGCGGAGATCGTCGATATCTCGCTGCCGCACACGAAATACGCGCTGCCCGCCTATTACGTGATTGCGCCCGCCGAGGCCTCCTCCAACCTCGCGCGCTATGACGGCGTGCGCTATGGCCACCGCGCGAAGCTTGCCGAGGGCGAGGGCATCACCGAGATGTATGAGAAAACCCGCGCCGAGGGCTTTGGCCACGAGGTGCAGCGCCGGGTGATGATCGGCACCTATGTGCTTTCGGCGGGTTTCTACGATGCCTACTACCGCCGCGCCCAGCGGGTGCGCACCCTTATCCGGCGCGATTTCGATACCGCCTTCGAGGCCGGGATCGATGCCATTCTCACCCCCGCCACGCCCTCATCCGCCTTCGCCCTTGGCGAGATGGACGATGCCGATCCGATCCGCATGTATCTCAATGACGTGTTCACGGTGACGGTGAACCTCGCCGGCCTGCCGGGCATCTCGGTGCCGGCGGGGCTGGATGAAAAGGGGCTGCCGCTTGGCCTGCAACTGATCGGCCGGCCCTGGGAAGAGGGCGAATTGCTGAAAACCGCACAGGTGATCGAGGATGCGGCCGGGTTCGTTTCCAAACCGGAAAAATGGTGGTAACAATGGCCGCGACAGGTGCAAAGGCAGGGTGAGAAGATGCGATACATGGTGGTTTCGGGAGTGATGGCCCTCGTGCTGGCAGGCTGCACGCCGCCGGTGCCCGATTCCGGCGCCGGGCAGGGTGCCGGCTTCGAGAGCTATTCCGATTACCTCGCCCGCCGCAGCGCCGAGAAGCGCCGCGCCGAGCTTCAGGGCCGGCAGGTCACGGTGCTGCCGCCGAAGGGCGATGCGGGCACTGCCGGCAGCGGCGGGCAGGGCGGCCAAACGCAGAGCGCCGGCGTGCCCGGCAGCGGCACGGGTGCTTCCGGAGCCGGTGCGGGCACGCGGCCCGATCATGTCGGCCTTTCCGACGAGCAGGATTTCGAAGCCGTCAAGCGCCGCGAAACCATCGAGAGCGACAAGGAGCGCCTTGCCCGTCAGCGCGCCCAGTACAAGGTGATCCCGCCCTCGGCGCTGCCGCCCCGGCCCGGCTCGGTGGGGCCGAATATCGTCGAATATGCGCTTTCGACCACCAACAACGTGGGTGAGCCGCTCTATCGCCGCTCGGCGCTTTTCGCGCAGTCGCGCTATCGGCGCAATTGCGCGAAATACCCCTCGCCCGACAAGGCGCAGGAGGATTTCCTGCGCCGGGGCGGGCCGAAGAAGGATCCCCTCGGGCTCGATCCCGATGGTGACGGTTTCGCCTGCTCATGGGATCCCCGCCCCTTCCGCATGGTGAAGGCGCGCCGCTAGGCGCACAGCCGGGCGATGCGCATATGCTCCCATCCCTCGCCCAATTTCGGCGAAAGGCGGGAGGGCAGGGCGCCCGAGCTGATTGTCATCCACTATACGGCGATGGCAAGCGCCGAGGCCGCGCTCACGCGCCTGTGCGCGCCCGAACATGAAGTTTCGGCGCATTACCTCATCTGTGAAAGAGGGGGCGTGTTCCAGCTTGTCGCGGAAGAGGCACGCGCCTGGCACGCAGGTGCGGGAAGCTGGGGCGGGGCGGGAGACGTGAATTCCCGCTCCATCGGCATCGAGCTTGCCAATCCCGGCGATGCGCCCTTCGCCGCGCGGCAGATGCGTGCGCTCGAGGCGCTCCTGGCAGAGATCATGGCCCGCCACGCGATCCCGCCCCGGGGCGTGATCGGCCATTCCGACATGGCGCCGGGGCGCAAGATCGATCCCGGCCCGCGCTTTGACTGGCGCCGCCTTGCGCTGCAGGGGCTTTCGGTGTGGCCCAGGGCGGCAGAGGGCGGAGCTGCTGTGCCCGATCCGGCCCGTTTCCGTGCCGCGCTGATCCGGTTCGGCTATGATCCCGGGACCCCGCCCGAGATCCTCCTTGCCGCCTTCCGCCTGCGCTTCAACCCGGCCGGGCGCGGCGCGCTTACCGCGCGGGAAACCGCTATGGCCGCCGATCTCGCCGCCCGATGGCCCTTCCCCGCTCCTTCCCCCGCCGACCGCCGCCAATCCCCGGCCCGTTGACCACCGGCCCCTGAAACCCTAGATGAATATTGCGCGGATGGCCGGATGGCCGCGGGGTGGCGACACTCCGAGGAAAGTCCGGACTCCACAAGGCAACGGTGCCGGGTAACGCCCGGCCGGGGTAACCCGAGGGAAAGCGCCACAGAGAACAGACCGCCCGCGGCCCGCCGCGGGCAAGGGTGAAACGGTGCGGTAAGAGCGCACCGCGGGGCTGGCAACAGCCCCGGCATGGCAAGCCCCACCGGGAGCAATGCCGAATAGGGATCTCGCGCGGGGCAGGTCGGCGCGCAAGCGGCGAAACCGCCCCGCAGGGCCGCCTTGGCCCCGAAGATCCGGGTTGGCAGCTAGAGCCGCATGGCAACATGCGGCGCAGATGAATGGCCATCCAGGGGGGCAGACGCCCTCCGGACAGAATCCGGCTTACAGGCCGTCCGCGCATCCTCTTCCCCTCCCTGGCCCCCTGCGGGCGCCACGCTTTCGTGAATTGACTTCCGCGCGGCAAAAAGCCCTATTCTGGGGCGCATGGAAGCAACGCTTTTCACCCTGTTTCTGCTGCCGGCGGCGCTTGGTCTGCTCGGGTTCGTTGAACCTTGCACCATAGGCGCGCATCTCCTGTTTCTCGATACCCAGAAAGCCCGCACGCGGGCCGAGAAATGGCGCGCGGTGACGGTTTTCGTGCTGGTGCGCGCGCTGGTAGCGGGGCTGTTCGGCGCCGGCGCAGCCTTTCTCGGCCAGCGGCTGATCGAGGCCCAGACGGGGCTCTGGCTCATCTTCGGAGGGCTTTATCTCGGCATCGGGCTGATCTTCCTTGCCGGGCGGGCCGGATGGATCAAGCAGCGCCTCGAACTGGCCCCGGCCGCCTGGAAGCGGGCGACCTCGCCGCTTGTGCTCGGGGCCGCCTTCGGGCTGAACGTGCCGGCCTGCGCCGCGCCGATCCTTTTCGCGCTTCTGGGCATGGCGGCCGGCAGCGGCGCGGTGCTGACCGGGTTCGTGCAAATGGCGCTGTTCGGCCTGTTCCTTTCCCTGCCGCTGGCGCTTTTCGTCCTGTTTCCGGGGCTTGTCGGGGGGCTGGAGCGCTTCGGCCGCCGGTTCGCCAGCACGGGCAGGGTATTTGGCGCGGTGTTCATCCTGCTGGGGCTGTGGTCGATCTGGTTCGGGCTTCATGTCGATCCGGCGGATTGGGCCGGCCGATGAACGACGGGGCAAAGCCCACGGGCCACAGGCGCCGCTTCATGAACGTCGCGGGGGCGGGGGTGGCGTTTCAGGCCGGTTCGGCGGCGGTGGACAGCGGCACCATCATGTCGGCGCTGGTGTGGCAGCTTTCCGGCTCTTCGCTGCTGGTCGGAAGCGTGACGGCGATCCTGCGCTTCGGCTGGCTGTTTCCGCAACTGATCGTGGGCTATCTGGCCGGGCGTGGCGGCAGTTCGATGCGCTATTACATGATCGGCGCCTATGGCCGGGCAATGGCGATGGCGCTGATGGCGCTGGTGCTGTGGATGGCGGGCCCGGCCGGCCCAATCGGCCCGGGATCAGGCGGCGCGGGCGCGGCGGCGGATATGGCCGGGGCTATGGCAGGGGCGGGGCCGCGGGGCTGGCTGACGGCGGCGGTGATGGGGCTGTGGGTGACATACGCCTTCGTTTCCGGCATCGTCGGGGTGCCCTATAATGATATCGTCGCCCGCGCGGTGCCCTCGCATCTGCGCTCGCGGCTGCTGGCAACCCGCTTCTTCGGCGGCGGGCTTCTGGCACTGGGCGTTGCCGCTCTGGCCGACAGGATGGTGGCCACGCTGCCCTTCCCCACATCCTACGCCGCGATCATTGCCATGGCGGCGGCGCTGATGTTTCTCTCCGCCACCGTGTTCACCGCCATGGGTGAGCCCGAAGCCCCGTGCAGCACCCGCCCGCCGAGGCCCTCCTTCGCGGCCTATCTGCGTGAGGGGATCGGTGTGTTTCGCACCGATGCACGTTTTCGCGCCTTCGTCATCGCGCAATGGTTCGGGGGTGCGGTGCTGATGGCGGCGCCCTTCTATGTGGTGGCGGTTTCGCGCGCCGGTGTGGGGCTTGAGCATGTGGCGCTGCTTCTGGGGGCGCAGACGGCCGGGGCGCTCCTCTCCAATCTCCTCTGGGGTTGGTGGGGGGATCATCTGGGCAAGGCCAGCCTGCTTCGGGCCATCGCCTTCGGGCGGATATGGCCTGCGCTCGCCATGCTCCTGTTTGCGCCCCAGGCGCCGCTCATGCTTTTCATCGCCCTGTTCTTCCTGCTCGGGGCGCTGGCCAACGGGCTGACCATCGCGGTGATCGGCTTCCTTATGGAGATCAGCCCCGAGGATGACCGCCCGGCATGGTCGGGCTATTTCAACGCCATGACGGCCCCGGCCTTCCTGCTGCCGCTCCTGGCCGGGGTGATCGCGGCGGGCGGGGCGTTGTGGCTGGTGTTCGCGCTCTCGGCCGGTGCCGCGCTGGCGCAGTTCTTGATCCTGATGCGGATTCGGACGGGGGAGGTGACGGGGGAAGTGACGGGGGGAGCGAGCAGAAGCGAATAGCGGTTGACTCGGCCGTTCACGGCGCTAAAAGGCGGGCTTCAAGGATTGCACCGGGCGGCCCCGCGCCACCCGCTCCGAGGAGAGAGACCATGGCGAAGCCGACCACCATCAAGATCCGCCTCAATTCCACCGCGGATACGGGCTATTTCTACGTGACCAAGAAGAACGCCCGCACCATGACCGAGAAGATGGTCAAGCGCAAATACGATCCCGTCGTGCGCAAGCATGTGGATTTCAAGGAAGGCAAGATCAAGTGATCCGGGCGGATCCCGCCGGGGATCCACCGATCCGATCTCGATGCAGGGCCGCGCCAAAGCGCGGCCTTTCGCGTTGGCTGGCGGGTGATGCCCGGGGCGGCGCATCCGGCATGGCTTCATGATCTGCCGTCGGGGCGTGCGTGCGATCAGGCGCGAATGCGCCCCGGCTCTCAGCCTTCAGCGCCGGTGCATGGCGCCGCTGACGCCGGTTTCGGCATCGGTGAGGCGCAGCCGCCCTTCCGAACATTCGTAGCGATAGATCTTTTCCTTCCAGGAGGCATCGGCGGGCATGTTCCTGCGGGTCGTGCGGCTGCGCCCGCCCGCGCTTACGGTGGTCGTGATTTTCACCCCCTGCGGACAGAGCAGCAGGCGGCCGCCGGATGTGGCCCAGCGCGCCGTGCCCCGGGCCTGTGTCTCGGCTTTCATGGCGCGAGCCGCGCCGCTGATTTTCATGTCCGTGGTGACGATGCCGTTTTCCGGGGAAAAGGTGATGATCGGATCGCCGATTTTCAGCCTGCCCCCTGCCGCGCGCGCCCTGGCCGCCAGCGCGTCCATCCGCCGGCGCAGATCGCGGGTAATCACCCTTTCCGTATCCTCCCAGACCCCGGCGAGGCAGGGATCGCGGCTTTCGGTAATGTTCTTGCATGAGAGCTTGCAGGGATCCCCTTTCTTGCGCGCCTTCAATACGAAGGGCGGCGAGCCTTCGGCGCTGCCGAATCCGACGAGGGCGAAATCGCGCTCCTCCTCGCAGGGCACGGAAAGGGAAAGCGGGCTGCCTGCTGCGCTGATCTCCTTCCATTCGGGGGCGGGATCGCCGCCCCCTTCCGGCATGGGGGCGAGATACATGGCGCCTTCGGATCCGGTGGAAAGCTCCCAGTCGCCGGGATGGAGGGTGATGCGGTAGCGCTCGAGCGCCCCGGTGCGGCGGCGAAAACGGTAATCCCGCGCGTCTCCGATCTCGGGCAGGCTGATATTGGTAACGCGCAGGCGCGCGCGCGGGCGCGGATCCACGGGCACCCGATCCGAAACCTTTATCTGATAGGCCGAATAGGCGCGCGCGAAGCTGCTCCACTCCTCGGGCGTCAGCAGCCCGGCAATGGTGCGGGCGTCATGCCGGCCTTCGGGCATGCGCCTCAGAAGCTGCATGACCGCCCGGGCGTTGCCATGCTCGTTGGCATACCAGGCGAAGAAGGGCCAGAGCGAATAGGGGAACCTGTTCAGCGTTTTGCGATGGCTCTCGCGCTCGAACTTGTTGACAGATTTGGAATAGGTCTCGACCACGGTAAGAGGCTGCGCGATATGGGCGAACCAATGCGCTGAGCTTTCGATCCACCAGTCTTCCGATTCCGTCGTCCGATCCAAGTCGCGGACGCTGTAATTCTGCACGCAGTGAAAGAGCTCGTGGGACATGACGAAGCCAAGCGCGCCATCCTCGCCGAGCAGGCTGAGGGCGTTGGGCAGGATCACGAGATAGCAATCGCCGTCAATGTAATCCGCAAATGCGTCGGCCTCCGGATATCGCCGGAGATTGGTGCTCGAAAGGATCACGAAAACCTTCTTGCGCTCAAAGAGAGGGGTGCCCCGAGGCCGTTCGCGCCCGGTTATGCGGGAATCACTTCCGAGCTTCACAAGCGCGGCGTCGGCGATCAGCAGCCCCTTTTGCACCTGGTCGATCCAGAGCCTCAGCCGGGCCGGATCGGTGCGCGCGGCATGGCGGAGCTCGACCGCGATTTCATAGGGGACGCCGCTTTCGGGCAGGGTGCCTCGCCCGGCCTCTTCGCACATGCGCCGGGCGATGGTTTGCACATCGTCCGGCCCGCCGCGATGATAGCGCTCATACACTCTTTCATTGCAGCGTGTGGCCGTGGATTGCGCCTCGATGCGGGCGGGAATGGCGGCGAGGAGGAAGAGGAGAAGAGCTGAGAAGGCGGCGAGGGTGAGGGGATCTTTTCTGGTCATGTCGTCAAGGAAAAGGCAGATGAAAATTGCGGATCACGTCCAATATGCGGCGAAACTAGCACCAAAAGCGCGGGCCGCCAAATGAAAAGGCCCGCAGCGGAAAGCTGCGGGCCTGATGCTTTTCGGATCATGTGATCCTGCTTAATCCCGATGTCAATCCCGGCTGCCGAGGAACTGGAGCAGGAACATGAACATGTTCACGAAATCGAGGTAGAGATTGAGCGCGCCCATGATCGCGGCCTTGCCGATCCA
>Ga0256832_1001623_pt1 | contig 15327 bp, 12 predicted proteins | sample 134614metaG_FD_190534 | JGI IMG/M metagenome (GOLD analysis project Ga0256832, IMG submission 190534) | Hydrothermal vent microbial communities from Lau Basin, Pacific Ocean - 134-614 | ecosystem: Environmental > Aquatic > Marine > Hydrothermal vents | place: Pacific Ocean: Lau Basin | collected...
ACGCATAATCCCTGCTTTTTCTATCGCAATATCGTTTCGATTATTGCCGAGCCAGCTTTCGTGATCAATAGCAATACTAGTAATCAATGCGACATCAGCATCCCATAAATTGACAGCATCTAAGCGCCCACCTAGACCAACTTCAAAAATAGCTACATTGATATTTTCATCAACGAATAAGATTGCTGCTGCTAAAGTCGCAAATTCAAAATAAGTCAGCGTTATTTCTCCGCGAGCCTTATCAATTTTTTCAAAAGCTCCGCAGATGGCATTATCACTGGCTTCTTTTCCATCAATAGTAATGCGTTCGTTATAGCGTAATAAATGGGGAGAGGTATAAACGCCTGTTTTATATCCTGATTGTTGATAGATGGCTTGTAGCATGGCGGTGCTAGAGCCTTTACCATTTGTTCCTGCTATGCTGATAACAGCAAAGGGGAGTTGTAGTAAATTGAGTTTATTTGCTACGTGACAAATACGTTCAAGACCTAAATCGATCGATGACAGGTGTAAGCTTTCTTGCCATTGTAACCATTCAGATAAATTTTTTACCATCAGTAGTTACTTTTCGGTATCATCTTGTTTTTCTTTTTTTTCTGAGTCAGCTTCTATTTTTGTCGCTTCTTTAGTTGCCTCATGCGCCTGCATTTCTTCATCAATACTCTCTGGGCGAGGCTTATGTGTGAGCATCGCAAGGAGATCTGCTATTTCTGCACGCATATCGTTACGGTTTATGATTTTATCAATCGCTCCCTTTTCTAATAAAAATTCACTGCGCTGGAAGCCTTCAGGTAATATCTCACGTACGGTTTGCTCGATAACACGAGGACCTGCAAAACCAATTAATGCATGAGGTTCTGCTATTTGTACATCTCCTAACATAGCAAAACTGGCTGAAACACCACCCATTGTAGGATCAGTTAAAACAGAGATAAAGGGTAAACCAGCATCTGCAAGTTTGGTTAACGCTGCACTGGTTTTCGCCATCTGCATTAAGGAGAAAAGAGCCTCCTGCATTCTTGCGCCCCCACTGGCAGAGAAAACAATAAAGGGGGTTTTTTCGCGTAAACAAGCATTAACACCTTGTACAAATCGCTCTCCAACGACCGAGCCCATTGAGCCGCCCATAAATCTAAAGTCAAATGCTGCCACCACAACGGGCAAGCCATGAAGCTGTCCCTTCATCACCACTAATGCATCGGTCTCACCCGTTGCTTTTTGTGCTTTCGTTAAGCGATCTTTATATTTTTGACTGTCTTTAAATTTTAAAATATCAACAGGTTTGATATTGTCAGCAATTTCTTCACGCGGTTCTTTATCAAGGAAAAAATCAATGCGCTGACGTGCGCTAATACGCATATGATGATTACATTTAGGGCAAACTTCTCTATTTCTCTCTAAATCAGCTCGGTATAAAACAGCATTACAGGCAGAGCAGGTGTGCCAAAGACCTTCGGGAACACGTTTTTTTTCTGTTTTACTATCAGTACGAATTCGTGAAGGGATTAAGTTTTCAAACCAGCTCATAGTGACTACCTTGTTATTTTGTAACTACTTAAGATTGTGTTTTATTTTGATTTTGATCCATCGCGGCACGCATATCGCTTAATAAATCTGTAATTTGGTTCATTATTGTATCAGCATCATCAATATTATTTTCAATAATTTTTACAATGGCACTACCCACGATAACCGCATCTGATACCGAAGCAACTGCCGCAGCTGTTTCAGCATTCTTTATACCAAAACCGACACCAACAGGTAAATTAGAAAATTGTTTAATTTTACTAACCTGTGCTTCAACCTCGCTAACATTTAAAACATTATCACCCGTCACTCCTTTGAGTGACACATAATAAAGAAAGGCACTAGCAACAGCGGTGATTTTTTTAATACGTTCATCCTGAGTGGTTGGAGAAAGTAAAAAGATAGGATCAATATGGTGTGCTTTTAATGATGTTACAAGTTCCCGGCTTTCCTCTGGTGGCATATCAACGGTGAGTAAGGCATCAACGCCTGCTTGTTCTGCCGCCTGTGCAAACTCACTGTAGCCCATTGCTTCAACAGGGTTGAGATAGCCCATAAAGACAATCGGTGTATCTTTGTCTGTTTGACGAAATTCTTGCGTCATTTTTATCACATCACGCAAGCTGGTGTGATGCGCTAAAGCACGTTCACAAGCTAACTGGATCGTCGGACCATCCGCCATAGGGTCAGAAAATGGAATGCCGAGTTCGATAATATCAGCACCCGCTTCAACCATGCGATGCATTAGAGGTACGGTGATACTGGGGTTTGAATCACCCGCAGTAATATAAGGAATTAAGGCAGTTTTATTCTGTGCTTTTAACTGTTCAAAACGAGATGATAGACGGCTCATAATGTAATTCCCTCGCGTGCTGCAATGGTATTAATGTCTTTATCGCCACGACCTGATAAATTAACGATGATACTCTGATCAGGTGACATCGTGGGTGCTAATTTAATGGCATAAGCTAAGGCATGGCTACTTTCAAGTGCAGGGATAATACCTTCAATGCGAGTCAGAGAGTGGAACGCCGCCATTGCTTCGTCGTCTGTTACTGCCACATAATTGACACGACCAACATCTTTTAACCAAGAGTGCTCAGGACCAACACCAGGATAATCTAATCCTGCGGAGATGGAGTGAGGCTCTATCACTTGACCATCTTTATCTGCCATTAAATACATGCGGTTACCATGTAGTACCCCAGGTTTAGCGGTACACAAAGGGGCAGCATGTTCGCCCGTTTCTAAGCCATGACCTGCGGCTTCAACACCATACATAGCCACTTCGGCATCACTTAAAAATTCGTGGAATAAACCAATGGCATTAGAGCCACCACCAATGCAGGCAATTAAAGCATCGGCTAAACGCCCTGTTTGCTCTTGAACTTGCTGGCGTGCTTCACGTCCGATAATGGCTTGAAAATCACGTACCATAGCAGGATAAGGGTGAGGGCCTGCGACTGTGCCGATGCAATAAAAAGTATCATCAATATTAGTGACCCAATCTCGCATGGCTTCGTTTAGCGCATCTTTTAGTGTTTTTGATCCTGAGCTAACAGGACGAACTTCTGCACCTAACAATTTCATGCGATAGACATTCGGTGACTGTCGCGCCACATCCACCTCACCCATATATACCACACATTCTAGCCCTAGGCGTGCCGCAATAGTTGCGGTTGCAACGCCGTGTTGCCCTGCGCCTGTTTCCGCAATAATACGTTTTTTACCCATGTGTTTAGCGAGCAAGGCTTGTCCAATGGTATTATTAACTTTATGTGCGCCTGTGTGATTTAAGTCTTCACGTTTTAGATAAATCTGTGCGCCCCCTAACTCTTTTGACCAACGCTCCGCATGATAAAGTGGGCTAGGGCGACCCACATAATATGTGAGATCTTTATCGTACTCCGCCTGAAAATCATCATTATCTTTTAATGTCTCGTAGGCTTCACGCAAGGCTTCAATGGCTTCCATTAATGTTTCTGCGGCAAAGCATCCGCCATAAGGTCCAAAATGCCCATTTTCATCAGGCATGTTATTCCAATCAAAGGAACTAAAATCTATCTCATTATTCGTGCTCAACGCGCTTTACCTCTTGCATTAATGCTGTAATTTTTTCTTCACTTTTTATTCCTGGTAAAATCTCAACGCCACTACTCAAATCCATTGCATAAACAGACGTTGAGCGAATAGCATCGGCGATATTATCAGGGTTTAAACCACCCGCAAGGATGATAGGTTTAGGATAATCGCTCGGAATATCTTGCCAATTAAAGCTGTTTCCCGTACCACCTGCTGCACCAGGTGCATGACCATCGACTAAAAAGGCTTTTGCATCAGTATACTTGTCGGCATACTCACTGAAATTATCAAGCCCTATCATACCCACCGCTTTCATATAAGGCAGAGAGAAACTACGGCAATACTCAGGCGACTCTGAGCCATGAAATTGCAAAATATTGACAGGCACTTTATTGATAACCTCTTCAACAATGCTTTTCTCGGCATCTAAGAACAAGGCAACAATGGTAATAAAAGGCGGTAATACAGCACAAATCTCGATGGCTTGTTCGATAGAAATATAACGCGAGCTTTTAGGATAAAACACCAAGCCAATGGCATCAGCCCCCGAGTAAGCAACGGCTAAAGCATCTTTAACCGATGTTATACCACAAATTTTTACTTTAACGCCCATACAGTTATTTTCATCTTAAGAGAATATAGCGCGTCATCATAGCGAATCAGATGCTTTAATACCACCTGTCAATGATAGCTCCACCCTATCCCCGTGATGGAAATTGCCAAGAGATTCGAGTGAACCAACAAAATAAGGTACACCTGCTTCACGCGCAACAATAGCAGAGTGTGATAAATACCCCCCCTGCGTGACGATAATTGCCTTTAGCTGCGAGATTTTTTGTACCCAGCGATTATCAAAATAAGGCGCGATAAGAATAACACCCGCAGGTATCTCTTGCTGGAATAAGCTAGGATTTTCGATAATAAAAAGCTTTCCTGATGATGCCTTTTTAGCCCCCACTGCTTGCATCTCACCATCCGCTAGATCAGCTCCGAGTAAACTATAATCATACAATGCCTTTTTAGCCATTTCCTGCTCGACAGCATCACTTAATATAGTATCTGACTGATACTCCTTCCATGACAATAAAACTTTCTCAGGCGTATTAGCCACTTGTTGTTTTAGTTTTTCTAGCTCAAAAAAGAAAAGCTGTTTGAGTTGACGATTGAATACTCCCCATGAGTTATCGCTGTGATTAAAAACAGGAGGGGCTAAGTGTTGTTGCCAAGATAACTCATAAGCATGGACTGTATTTTCCTCTCTGCCTTCACCCTTGCTTAATACATTCGCGACTAACCAATATTGAAAATACAGTGATAATTGTGTGTAAGAAAAGGCATTATCCAGTGTGACAGTGTTTAATAATTGCTTGATTTTTTGTTGCCACTGCGGTGCTTTAAAGCTATTCCAAAAACCACCAAAACGAGTTGCTTTGTAGAAATCTTTCTCTCGTTGCGGATCGCTTAGAATCGTTCCATCAGGTAAGCGAACCATAAAATCAACCTGTTTAGCCTGATAACCTAAAGACTGTAAGCCACCCCTTGCCTCATCATACAGTTGTTGCAACAAGCTAAAAGACAAGGGAGAAAGTTTGCCAAGGCTTTCGGATAAAGCACTGTACTGCCAAACACCATCCGCTAATTTTAGCTGTTGCTGCATGGCAGGAGTGGCATTAAATAATGCTCCAACCAAATGCGTCTGTGGGCGTACCTGCAATAAAACAATGGACTGTTTTTTCTCGCAATACACCCACTCACTATCAATCGGAAAATCAAATTGTTTCTGTAGTTGCTGGCTTAGCGTGCGTAAAGGATCATCTAAAAAATCCAGTGATTTAAGCAAAGGGAGCGGTGATAATGCCTGCTTTTTTAAACTAATAATGGCAGGTTTCGTTTTGCCTTCTACCGCCTCTTGAACACTGCGAGTAGAATATTCAATAAAACAATAATGAGAAAAAAAGCTCCAAGGACTAAATAGTACGCCACCGATACTATGCTCGATATACTCTTGCAACATAAGCTGTGGTAACTCATCTAAGCCTAGCTGTTGCAAACGTTGCTGGTTTTTAGATTGTGCTAGCGCAATCGCGGTGACGACCTCATCCGCTTTAAGTGCCGAAGAACTATAGAAATGACCCGCATAAGATAGTTGATGATTATCTTCAGCGCTTTGCATACTGCGTACAATAAAACGCTTATCTGTGCCACACTCACTAATAAAATGCTGAATATCGGCTTGATCAGTATTATCTAATAACAATGTTTTTGGTATAACAATGCCCGCTTTTTCAGCCTGTGCGAGATAGCGATATTTTTTAGATAATAAGGTCATTACTGTGCATCATTCTTAAAGTAGACGTGTAGACTAACAATCGTTTTCATTAAGCACAATATTAAGGAATATATACGAAATAATATTATTTATTAAATATCAATAGATTGTATTTATTGATTGAGCTTTATGCATCCAACAATCTGTTTTTTATTACCGATAATATTTAAGTACCGCCTTACTCTCAATGAAATGACTAAGATAAATTCCATCAAAAAAGTTTTTTCACTGAACAGTTCACGGAGGACTTATGTTCAAAAATTCTATTAATGCTGTGGCAAATATGGCTGCTTCTTTGCAGACTAATAAAGCGAAGCCAAACAGTAAGAATAGCTCGCCGATGCAACAAATAAATGCATTTAATAATAGTGCTTCCCCAGCATTGCCAAAGAATGTTTCCAAGCTTATTTCTCCGTTGATAAATCAGCTGAAAAACACACAAAATCAAACCAGTTCAAATCAAGCGGGTAGTCAATCAAATACAACAACAGGCACTTCTGGCAATGATCGTTTGGTCGGAACAAATGGGGATGATCAAATTGCAGGTCTTGGCGGCGATGATGATCTATATGGTCTAAAAGGTAACGATCGTTTATACGGTGGTTCAGGTCGTGATCGCTTGTATGGTGGTATAGGGGATGATCACTTACACGGCGAGTCGGGTGATGATCGCTTATACGGTGATGTGGGCAATGATTACCTTAATGGTGGAGAAGGTAAAGATAAGCTGTATGGTGGCAGTGGTGATGATGCACTCTATGGTGGTGCAGGTAATGATCGCCTCTCAGGATCATCTGGAAAAGACAGTCTTTTTGGTGATGAAGGAGACGATAAGCTCTACGGTGGCAGTGGTGACGATACCTTAGATGGCGGTAGTGGCAAGGATCGACTTTCAGGCGGGAGTGGTGATGATGACTTGCAAGGTAAAGAAGGAAACGACAAGCTCTATGGTGGCAGTGGTAACGATAGGCTAGATGGTGGCAGTGAAAATGATCGTCTCTATGGTGGTAATGGTAATGATTATCTTATTGGCGGAGTAGGGGATGATCGCCTTTATGGTGGTAATGGTGATGACTACCTTCTTGGCGGTGCATTATCCGCAAGTGCGCCACAAGGTAATAACTACTTAGACGGTGGACAAGGTAATGATACGACCAGTATGGTGGGTAATTTATCGGACTATCGTATTGAAAAAAATGGTAATACTTTTACTTTAACCAATGAACAAAATGGCAATGTTACCAAAGCCATTAATATAGAGAAATTTATCTTTGGAAGTAAAACGCTTTCTGAGGGACAACTCTCTAGTTTAGCTGAAAACTATTCACAACTTTCACTCACCTCAGGACAGCAACAAGCATTAGAAGAATCGATTACCAATAATTATCACAGTCCCATCTTACTAGATGCTGATAACTCAGGTGATATTAGTGAAGGCGATGTGGTGCTTGGTGCTCAATTTGGTGAGTTATATGAGCTAAGCCAAGCAGATGCCGATAGTTTATTAAATATATCACCAACAGACTCTAATGTTGTTTTACAGCAGGTAGAGAATATTGTGAATGATTGGTATCGAACAGATTATACCGATAATGGTTTTTCGACACAGGACTTTGTTTTATCCCCTGATGGACAACATGCCTTTTATACAGCATCGTTAAATAATTCATTTAATACGGGGAGTTCTGATTTTACTACCCTTATTGGACACTTCGTGACGGATGCGCTTGGTACTGAAGATAATAATGGTTTCTCTACCAATTTATTTAATCAAACACATGATGCTAATACTAGCATTAATGTAGAGTTCCAGGGTTTTGTGGGTAATGATGAAGTCTCTTATAAAATTACAGAGTCTACACCTGGGCAAGCCGATGTTGTGACTGACTTGCTTTATAATTATAGAACCAATCAATAACAATAAAAAGGGCGGAGTTTATCCGTATAAATCAGCACTTTTAACTCAAAAATCGGGCAAAAAATATTACCTATTTTCCCCCTTTGCCCGATGTATTCAATTTGGTAAACTTTAATGATGACAAGAGTAAATGCGTTTTTTCAATATTTCTCTATTAATGTGCTGAGTAATAAAAACAACTTGATCTGATCGTAAACATTGTTTTATTTTTTGTGGTTTACAATCAGGATCATAAGCGATTGATGCGCTATCGGCAGCGTAGGTACAGCCTTTCTCTTCACTATAACGCTGTCCTTGCATATCAAATATTTGATAAATTTCGGGATAAGCTTGCCCATAAGAAGAGTATTTATATTCTCTGAGCGTAAACGCTTTACGATGTTGATTGTAGGTAAACAACGCCATCCTCATTTCACCGCCATCATTATGTGCATGATTTGAATTATCAATAATTAAGCTATCACCTTTACGAATAATACTCGTATATTCAACGTAGTTATCTCTTGTTGTAAACTCACGGGCAATATAGGCTGTTTTGATACGTTGATAATTTTTTTGATTATTGCTTATACAGGCAATTAGCCGCGCACTTTGCTTACTCGCTTTGCGTTCCAAAAACACATAATCTGCACGACCATCGTGATTAAAGTCATGTTTTATTATGCCCTTCATCTTTTTCCCCTGTACAGGAGAGTAAAATCTGCGCTCACTATTGTACTGACGACTACCGACCAAGCCATGTATAAACTGATATTGACCACTTGGCTCTATACAGGCATTCGGCAATCCGACAGTATTATTTATGGTCGGCTTTACCGTTGTTGCACTATTACAGGCACTTAGAGCAATAATAGAAAATAAAAAGCTTAGTATTGAGATTATTTTCATGCTGGGTCTACCACTCCACTTTTACAATTAGATTGTGCATTAGGTGCGGCTTTTAACAGGCTTGATAAAGAAAAATTGGTTTGCACATTTCCTTTAAGGTTTATCCATAACTCCGCTATTCGCCCTTTACGATCACAACGTAAGTTGACTTTATCGCCACTACCTTGTCCAAAATTCTGCTTAAATTGTTGACGAATCTGTTTCAGCGTGATGGTTTTACCGATATTTTCTCTAAACAGAGCCGCTACAGAAGAATTGTTAATTTCCTGCAGTAATTTAATCGCATCAAGATAATAGTCATTCGCGTTTTTACCATAACAAGTGCCATGCTTAATCCATTCATGGCGTTGTAAATTTGAGGCAAAACCAGGCATTAATTTTTTAAGTGCTTTTTTCGTATTGTCCTCTAAGACTAAAGGATCTAATAAATGCCAACGTTTGGCACGATCAATCGATTTATTTTTGTTACTCACACCACAATAGACATTGTTTCGTGGTTGTGGCCATAGCCCATGAAGTGATAAATTTTGTGCATCAAAACGTGTTGCCGTGAGTGTTTTACACTCTGCTTTGCTTTTATGAGTTTCGCAAAAACTCGCTTGCCAACTTATCGCGAGTAAGTATTCATCGCTACGACGAGGAGAGGTAAGTGCTTTTGTTTCTGCACAAGTATCTAATACCTGACCGCATTCTATCGCCACCCAGCGACGCTTAGGAGTCGCTCCTTTTATAATGATTTGATAGTGACTAGCAGCATTGGCTTTATTTTTAGCGACTAAGGGATAGGTTTTCCCTGTTTCCAAGAGGACATGATTAGGATTCGTTTTTTTACGAATAGAACGATAGGCTTCACATGACTTTTCTGCTTGAAAACACCCTTTTAATTTTTCGGCTGCTTGCGAATAACTAAAGGGAAGAAAAGCGATTAAAGTAATTGCGCTTAGCTTTATTTTGATATTTATCATATCTTTATAACGACTCTATATAATTAGTAACTGCTCAAATTGTACTTTATTTTGTTCGAGTTCAAGGCAAAAGGAGTGAAAAATTTATCTTTTCTCATGTCGATGCCAATAGGCGAGACGGATGTTTGCTCTGTTGTTTTGCCCGACTAGCTTATCAGCATCGGCAGTATAAGTTTTGGTGACTGAAAAGCTGAAGCTTTCACTCCTGTTATCAGGAAGTTATTTATCTGAAAAACTATACAAAAACTTTCACTGATATTTGGAACTAATTACCAGTTTAAACTCCGTGTACTTTCAAAATAATGTTGATTACCCGTAATCGGGTCTGTAAATGCGATAGATTTTGCTAAAAGCTGTAATGGCTGACTAAAATCATCCCCTTTACAGGGTAGTAATATTGGATAAAAAGGATCATTTAAAATGGGACAACCCAAACTAGCAAGGTGAACGCGTAATTGATGCTGTTTACCACTCACAGGTTTTAAATCACATAATGCCTTATCATCACGTTGCTCAATAACATCAATGAATGTTTCGGAATTAGGCTCGCCTTCTACCTCTTTCATGCGAAAAAACGGTTCACCTTGTACCATTTTACTGCGATGAAGCAGTGGAAAACGAGTGGTCTGAGATGCCTGCATGCTAACAACTGCTTGATAATTTTTATCAATTTTTCGACTTTGGAAAAGTGATTGATATAAACCTCGGTTAGATGGATTGATGCAAAACATCACCACCCCTGCTGTTTCTCTATCGATACGATGGATTGGCGTTAGCTCATCGAGTTGGAATTCTTTTTTCAGACGCACCAGCAATGTTTGCTGTAAAAATCGCCCCGCAGGGACAACGGGTAAAAAATGCGGTTTATCTGCCACTAAAATATGCTCATCCCGATATAAAACGGTTGCCTGAAAAGGAATTTCCGTTTCGTGGACTAGCTCACGGTAGTAAAACAGATGAATACCACCACGATAAGGGCTATCGGGTGAGTAATATTTGCCATTGCTATCAACTAATTCCCCTCGCTGCATACGTCCTAACATGTCATCTTTGCTAATATTAGGAAATTTCTCGCTAAGAAAATCAATCATTAAAGACCAGTTTCCCTCTGGTAGCCATACTCGGCTAGCCGTCACACCATCACGAATGGGTAAGGGACTTTTGATGTGATTATTTTTTCGTGCCATTAATTATGCAACTTGGAAACGCATGGATAAATCAACCGCTTTAATATCTTTGGTGATTTCACCAACAGAAATATAATCGACACCTGTTTCGGCAATGGCTCGTACAGTTGTCATATTGACGCCACCCGATGCTTCGAGCTTAATATCGCTGTCTTTATTAAGTTCTACTGCTGTTCTCATATCCTCAAGACTATAATTGTCGAGCATAATAATATCTGCCTTAGCCGCACTTGCCTCAGCAAACTCTTGCAGATTCTCAGTCTCTACTTCGACTTTAATATCAGGATGCAAATTTCGTGCTTGAGCAATGGCTTTCGTGATAGAACCTGCTGCCATAATGTGATTTTCTTTAATTAAAATCATGTCGTATAAGGCAATGCGATGATTTTTTCCGCCACCACAGGTCACTGCATATTTTTGTGCAAGGCGTAAATTAGGTAAGGTTTTGCGAGTATCAAGAATGCGTGCATTGGTTCCCTTCACGCATTCAACATATTGATTGGTGAGTGTGGCAGTGGCAGATAGTGTTTGCAAAAAATTAAGAGCTGCCCGTTCACCACTTAATAAAGCACGGGAGTTACCCTTTAGTGTGCATAAGATAGAACCTGCTTTAATATGATCGCTATCATTATAATGCCACTCTATTTCAAGCGTGTTATCAATCTGTGCAAACACTTCGTTAAACCAGTCTTTTCCCGACAAAATGGCATTATCTCGACACACAACACTTGCATTAGCTTGCTCATTTGCATCAATAAGATCAGCAGTAACATCACCACTGCCAATATCTTCTTCTAGTGCTAGACCAACCATTTTGCTGATATTTTCGGACAGATTCATTATTTAACCTTTTTAAGCAGACATAAAAAAACGGCAAACATCGCAGGATGTTTGCCGCTTTAGTATAGCTTTTTAAATGATGATTTTCCGACTTACTTTAAGCGGTTAATTCCCATCATTTTCAAAATAGATTTCTCATAGAATGGCTCTGAGCTACCTTTCTTCATCTTGCGGATAAAGTATTTTTCAAACGCAATCTTCGCTAAGTGAACCCACTTGCCTGATTTAAACCATGCAACGTTGCGTGGTGGAATCTGTGGAATAGCAACAAATGCCGCACCAGAGTCACCAAAGTCAGCTAAACAAAGTGCTGTCCATGTACCGTGTGTATGTGGCTCTTTACCTGCAAGCTCATCAGCAATGTTATGAACCAAAGAAGTTACCATTGACTCGATCATATAACCTGTCTTTGGCGCACCTGTTGGTACGGGCGTTGCTTCAACAGGTGGTATTGCAATACAAACACCTGCTGAGTAGATGTTTTTGTAAGTTGGGTTACGGTGTAAATCATCGACCATAACAAAACCACGCGGATTACAAAGTCCTTCAACTTTAGTTACTACGTCTACACCATAGAAAGCAGGTAGCATCATCGCAATATCGAAGTCAATTTCATGCTCAGTAAACACTTCACCTTTAGCATCTAGTTCACTAACGAACATTTTGCCTTCTTCAACTTTAGTCGTTTTAGCATTGGTGATCCATTTAATGTGCTGCATACGCAACTTAGATTCCAACATACCTTGCGAGTCACCAACACCACCTAATCCTAGATGACCTACATATGGCTCAGAGGTTACTAATGTCATTTTGAATTTGTCACGAATTTTACGTTTACGTAAATCCGTATCAACGATCATGGCAAACTCGTAAGCAGGACCAAAACAACTCGCGAAAGGCATTGCACCAATAACGATGTGTCCACTGCCTTTTTCGAGTAGCTTTTTATAGTCTTCATAGAATGCTTCTGCATGATCTACCGTACAGACCGAATGAGTATGTCCACCGTGAGGCCCACTACCTTCAACTTCTTCAAAATATAGTTTAGGACCTGTTGCGATGACAAGGTAGTCATAGTCAATCGTTGATCCATTCGCCATTTCTAGCTTGCTGTTTTCTGCATCTATTGTTTCACAGCGGTCTGCGATAAAGTTAATACCTTTGCGTGAAACATATTTTTCAATATCGAAACTAATATCACTACGACTTCTCCAACCTACGCCAACCCAAGGGTTAGAAGGGGTAAACTGGAAATAATCACGCTCATTAATCAGCGTAATTTCATGTTCTTTTCCTAATTCATCTCTTAATTCGTATGCTGCAGGCATTCCACCCGTTCCTGCACCCAATACTACGATATGAGCCATTTTAGCCACTCCATTTTTATGATCTAACAAATTTTTAGTCATAATCCTATGACTAAAAGATAAGATTTTTTATGTTATTTTACTTAAATTAATCGTTTCGATACGGCTTAGCTATTATAAGTTGATAAGCAGAACCAGTATTCTATTAACCATAGGTAGGATAATTTTCCACAAATATCGAAATCTTCTTGATAAAAACACAAAATAGTCTACGGGTCAATCAAAAAGTAATCAGTTAGAATATTATTAAATACTGATAAACAAGGTTTTTTTCACTTCGTCGGTCAATTATTATAGGCATTTTAAGTAAGATTAATCTATTGAAACTAATGATAAAATTAGTCACCATTTTGGTGCGAAGTGTGTAATAAATAATAAAAGGAACAGTCAACAATGAAAGTATTTCTTGTGGGTGGGGCGGTTCGAGATCGTTTATTGGGTTTACCGATTAAAGATAGAGATTGGGTCGTAATAGGCGCAACACCTGAGATGATGTTAGAGGCAGGCTATAAAACAGTTGGTAAAGACTTCCCTGTCTTCCTTCATCCACAAACAAATGAAGAGTATGCACTTGCAAGGACTGAGCGTAAATCAGGCAAAGGCTATCATGGCTTTCACTTCTATGCTGGGCAAGATGTGACGTTAGAAGAGGATATGCAACGTCGTGACCTCACCATTAATGCCTTAGCCGAAGATGAACAGGGTAAGCTGATTGATACTGTTAATGGCGAGGCTGACTTAAAAAATAGACTGCTACGTCATGTCTCCCCTGCCTTTGCCGAAGATCCTGTACGAATATTGCGTATAGCGCGTTTTTTAGCACGTTTTTCATCCTTAGGGTTTAGCATTGCCCCTGAAACAATGCAGCTAATGAAAGATATGGTTAAGGCAGGAGAGGTAAACGAACTCGTTGCCGAGAGAGTTTGGCAAGAGACTAGCCGCGCCCTCGCAGAACCGCATCCCGAAAAATTTATAGAGGCTTTGCGTGAATGTGGGGCATTAGCGGTTTTATTTCCAGAAATTGATCGTTTATTTGGTGTACCTCAGCCAGAACAACATCATCCTGAAATAGATACAGGCATACATACCTTACTGGTGTTGCAACAGGCCTGTTTACTCAGCCAAGCTCCAGAAGTACGTTTTGCTGCATTAACTCATGATCTAGGCAAAGGAACCACTGATCCCGGTATTTTACCTCATCACAACGGGCATGAAGAACGTGGTTATTACCTAGTAAAAGATTTATGCAAACGCTATAAAATCCCAAAAAGCTACTCACAGCTTGCTGAAATTACTAGCAAATATCATACACATATCCACCGAGCTTTTGAGGTAAAAGCAAAAACACTACTAAAGCTACTCGAATCAACGGATGCCTTTCGTCGCCCTGAGCGTTTTGAACAATTTTTATTAGCCTGCACAGCCGATAGTCGGGGTCGTCCAGGCTATGAGCAAAACCCTTACGAGCAAGCTGATTTTTTTAGGAAACTCTTGAAAGCCGTATCGCTAGTGGATGTAAAAGATATTATTGATGCAGGATTCAAAGGCATAAAAATTCGTGAAAAGTTATACCAGAAAAGATTGGTTCTTGTGAAACAATTACTTAGGGTATCTCAATAAGCTTAGCGGGATAAATTGAAAATGAGTCGTAACTACTCAGCATAATCGATAACTGCTCAGATTGCGCTCTATTTTGTTCGAGTTCAAGGCAAAAGGGCGGAGTTTATAAGCATAAATGAGCACTTTTAACGTAGAAATCGGGCAAAACAGGAGGCTAAATTTTGCTTGGGTACTTCAATGTCATCGATTTACTTATAAAAAATGTTTAGGCGTATCAAAAATTTTCCATATTTTAGTGGGAATCCCTTTAAACGTTGTTGCTAAACGAGACTTACTGACATCCGAGCCATCGACACGACGTATCCAGATAGACTGGATATTGCGAGGAAATTGTCGGTAAATATTAGCATAAACTTCAGGGTCGTGTTCTCCGCTATCGCCTATTAAAATAAAGCGGTGTTTCGGGTAGCGTTTTATAATCTTAGTGATTTTTTCAATTTTATACGTTTGTGAAGAACGGAAAAATCTAAAAATACTACTATCTTTGAGGCGAAAATAACGCAGGCTAATGCTTCCTTTAGGATAATATTTTTCCATAAAACCTTTTAAGCTAGGGTATAACTGCCAAGGGGATGCAGAGACGTAGTGAAAATAAGCGCCTCTC
>Ga0256832_1001624_pt1 | contig 15325 bp, 10 predicted proteins | sample 134614metaG_FD_190534 | JGI IMG/M metagenome (GOLD analysis project Ga0256832, IMG submission 190534) | Hydrothermal vent microbial communities from Lau Basin, Pacific Ocean - 134-614 | ecosystem: Environmental > Aquatic > Marine > Hydrothermal vents | place: Pacific Ocean: Lau Basin | collected...
GGCTTTAGAGACTTTTAGAGCGTAGAGTAGGTTTTTTAAAACTTCACTGGTGGTTGTCACTGTTGGCTCATTAGTTAGCTCTACATCAGTGAAGTGTTCGGCATCGGTTCCACCTAAGTCATCTATAACAAAAAAGTTTGCTGTATGTTCAGCGTTTATCTTTTTTTCATCACTTGTAGGGAAAATTTTACCTGCTAGACCAAAAGCCCTTGTCTCTCCACGTTTGGTTTTAGACATCGCAGATGAAGCTCGGGCAATAATAAGTGCTTTGGTAGAGTTTTTAAAGTAACCACTGTAAGGGTTTGGAGTTTGAATTTCCCACATACCTTTAAGGCAAATACCATTGGGGTGAGCCAGTTTATCAAAGTGTTTTATAATGTCATCTCTCTCAACTAAGGTTCTTTTTGCATCGGATAAAATGATATTTTTAGAAAAGGTAAAAAGCTTACCGAACGATATGTTATCTTGGGGGAGGGTAGAGAGTGGGTCAGAGTTGATTTCTGTCCAAACATCTTGGAAGCTATGTTTTATTAAAGGTGTTGAGTTGTTGTTTTCCATGTTTATCTCTTTGGAGCATCCATTAAATTGTAATAGTATAAGAAATGATAGTAATCGTTTCATGTTTACTCCTATTTATTTCTAGTGTAACGAAATAGAACTTAAATGATAATTTGGAGGGGTTTGTAGGGTGTAGTCCCCGACTACACCGTCAAATTGAAGATTGTTTTTTAGACGGAATCTACCGTCTTCGACGTGCTTTTCTTTCTCCATTAGAGCCGTTTGAACCGTTACCACCATTTCTAGCACCTCTGTTGTTGCCTCTGCTTCCTCTTCGTCCTTTGGTAAAACAGGCATCACAGATGGAAAATCGGTAGGTGAAGTCTAGGCTTTTTCCACATCGGCTACATTTTTTTACAAAGTTTCCTTGTTTTAGTGAGGCTTCTATGAAGTTATTTAGGCGTACTCTGGCCTGTAGGGCTTTTTCTACTTGTGGGAAGAGTTCAGTAAATTTAAATGAGAGCCATAGGTAAAGTGAAATCTCTCGTACTCTATCTTCGGCATTGAGCATCATTTCATTGGTTTGGGCGTACTTTGGTAGGTCTCTTGGGGGGATGTACTCAACGGTTGAACCTGCCTCTATCTGTTTGATGTAACGGTGAAATACCGACTCAATGTATGGTGACGATATGGAAGCAGGGGCACAAGCTAAGTGAAAACGTGTTTTTAGGTCTAAGTGGTACTCATCTACAATGGCTGCAATCTCTAGCATTGAGTCAATGTTGGCAGCGATAAAAGGACCTTCAAACTCCATGTTTTCTGCAAAAAAGTTTAAGATGATTGAGAGGTTCTCTGTCTCTAAAATTTCACCTATGAGCATGACATGTTCTAAACTTGCCATAACTGAGACGGGAAGTTCTAAACTAGGAAGAGGTTGGTAAAACTTAGAGCTAATGGTCTCTAAACATTTTTCATCTAAAGCACCAATGTACCCAACCTCTTCTAAACCATAACGACCTGCACGACCTGAGATTTGGGCTACTTCTGTAGGGAGGAGTTCTCTTCTTCTTAAGCCGTCAAATTTGTTGTCTTTTGAGAAGAGTAGGGTTTTGATAGGAAGGTTTAGACCCATGGCAATGGCATCGGTAGCGACGAGTATTTCTGATTTTCCCTCTCTAAAACGTCTGGCCTCTTCTCTTCTTACTTCGGGGGAGAGGTTTCCGTAGACTACCGAAACTTCATAGCGTTGAGAGAGTTGCTGTCGTAAACCTAAAACATCTCGTCTTGAAAATGCTACAATGGCAGTCCCTGCTTCTATCTGTTTAATAGGGGTAGGTTGGGAGAGAAGTTTAAGTTCATTTTTACGTTCAAAATTTATGACAGTTAGTGGCTCGTCTAAGTACTCACACAGCTCTGTAACAGCGTCTAAAACATCAGCTGAACCTGTAAGTATAACTTTTTTAGCAGGAACACCTATGAGTGCATTTGCCCATGCCCAACCACGGTCACGGTCGCTTATCATCTGTATTTCATCTATAACACAGACATCTACATCTACTGTACTGTTCATCATCTCTATGGTAGAGCTTATATGGGTAGACTCCTCATCTATAATCTCCTCTTCACCTGTAATGAGTGAAACCCCCACACCTTTAGCTTTGAGGTTTTCATACCCCTCTAGTGCTAAAAGACGTAGTGGAGCAAGGTAATAACCTGTGTCGGCATCTTCTAATGCCTTGAGTGCTTCATAGGTTTTACCCGAGTTGGTAGGACCCACATGAAAGAAAATTTCACGGTTAAGTAATCTTGCCAAAGGGAAAAGGTTTTTGAAGTCGCGAATGGTTTTAGCCAACAGCTCCTCTTTTCTCTTTTTCTCTTTTAAAGGGCGAATATGCTCCATAAAGTGGTAAATGATTCGGCGTTTTACTTTTTCTTTGATTTTTAAATTTAAAGAAGCCGAAACTTGTGGTTCTATAAATTGTAAAATATACTTATGCACAACCTCATCTTCTAACTCTAAACCCTCTGAAAGTTTAAAGAGTTCTTCTTCTAAATTGTGTATGGTTAGCTCAAAATGTGCTTTCATCTCATTTTTAATACGTGAAATGTCTTTTTTTATGGGAAGTACTTCTTCTTTCCAAATGTTATGTAAAAGTAGCTGTCGCCCATAAGAAGCGACAACAGTATAGGGTAGCTTTTTCCCATATAGCTCATATGTTTTATCTTTTGCTACAACAAAATTATTACCTTGCATGGTGACTCGATAGTCAGGGTCGAGTAACAAAATAATCTCTTTTACTATACTGAGTGGAATATCTATCTCATAAAAATCATCTTCTGGAGGCATGGAGCGTATAAGGTTTATAATTTCAGGTTCTGAGAGGTATTTATGTTCTTTGTTTACTCTCTCTAAAAAGAGTTCTATCTCCTCTTTTTTCATAGAAATAGAAGCATCTTTTAGAGCTTCTAGGGTCTTATGAATGAGTTTATCATCTTCATTTAAAAGTAGATTGTTCTCTATGCTTGTGGTAGTGGTTAGGAGTGATTTGTAGAAAGTTTCCTCATTCATGGCAAATTCATAAGAGTAATAAAATTCCATCTCTGAAAGTGAGTTGAACTCTACGTCTACTCTTTTCTCCCAAAGCTTCATACGTTTTTGTTGGCGTAGATAGTTGAGTTTATTAGCAATTTTCTCTTCAGTAATTTTGTTAAGCTTAGTATCTATAAAGGCTGAGAGTATAAGTTGCTCCTCTTCCTTGGTGTGTTCATAATCTCCAAGTAGTGAAACAATATGCGTCACTTTGTCATGTTCATCCGATTTGGCAACTTTTACGGTCATTTGGTCTAGGTAATTTACAACAGATAGTCTAAAGTTGGTATTGCCCTCTGACCATGCTTGACGTAAGGCTCGAACCATCTCTTTTTTAGTGAGCATCGAAACTTTTAGGTCTAGTAGCATGGTAAGTTCTACCAAAACATCTTCACTTAAATGTTGGATACCTTCGTCAAAAGGTTCACCATTCATTAACTCTTTGATTTTGTTATTTATTTTAATTGATTGTTTTTTCTTTTTTTTTGCCATGAGCTGTTTGATTCTTTATATAAGTTATTGTTTTTATTATAGCATTTAATGATTACAAACAAATAATCAACAATTATTAGTTATTCTAGTTTTTTAAATAAAGGAATACACTATAATGAAAAATATTTTATTAACAACATTAATTTTGACCAATGTGACTTTAGCAACTGAAAATTATTTAGGAATGTACTCAACAAAAATCGATAAAAAAGAGTTAAAAGATAAATATTGCAAAAACAATATAAAAGGTGATGAGTTTTGTATGGACTATACATTGACCTATCCTATAGTTTTAAAGAGTGATAATATAGAGTTAAAAAAGTCTATGGACAAAATAGTAGAAGAGAAAATAGGAAGATTTAAAAAATTAAATGCTAAAAATAGGGTATTGACGCTTTTAAGTGATGAACCTGATTTAACATGGTCATGGGAAGATAGAACAGAGATTAAACTTTATGCTACCACCAAAAAAAGTTTTACTTTGGCCATTATAAATTACAACTATAGTGGTGGGGCTCATGCCAATAGAACCATTGAGTATGAAAACTATACTATTGAAAATGGTAAAAAGCTAGAGATGAAAGATATATTTATAGAAGGATACTCAAGTCAGTTAAGATTTATAGCAAATAAGTTTTATAGAGAAGAGAATAAGCTATTGCCAAATGAGAGTTTAACTAAAATAGGCTGGTATGGAGATAACTTTGTTCTCTCTGATAATTTTGCTATTACAACAAAAGGTTTAGAATTTCTTTATAATCCTTATGAGATAAAACCGCATATTGCAGGTATAACCACATTTCTTTTGCCTTATGATAAAATCACATCTATTATGAAAAGTAGTGATAAATAGTATAAGATATAGCGTTTATTTAAGGGAGTTTGAGGTAAAATCTCGTTTCAATTTAATGCCTGACTCTTTTAAGAGGGGTAAATACTAATAAGGATGGTTATCAGTTATGAAAAGAACTTTTCAACCCCATAACACACCAAGAAAAAGAACTCACGGATTTAGAACAAGAATGAAAACTAAAAACGGACGTAAAGTTATCTCTGCTAGAAGAGCAAAAGGTAGAAAAAGATTAGCAGTTTAAAACATTTTTGTAGTCTTAAAACTACTAAAGAGTTTAATCGAGTTTATAAAAACTCTAAAACTGTCCATACTTCACAATTTGTACTCTTTTATCAAGCTTCTGATAATGAGTATAAAGTTGGGATTGTTGCCAGCAAAAAAGTTGGTAATGCAGTCCATCGAAATAGAGCAAAGCGACTTCTTCGTGCTCATTTCTTAAACTCTATCGAAAATTTAAAAACAGGTCGATATATCTTGGTTGCTAAGCCAAATTTACTCACAGATGAGTATAATAAAACTAGCAAAGAATTTTTTAATGCTTTAAAACGTTTAAAAGTTATTAAACTATGATATTTTTAAACACATTTTGATATAATCTACAGATAATTTTAAATATAATTCTTAAAATATTAATATAATTTAACATGAGTAAAAAGTAAATAAATTAATATTGTAAAGAAATTAGAAAAGGCAATCTCTAGTGGAACAACAAAACGATCTCCAAAAACGACTTCTTATAGCATTGGTACTCTCATTTTTAGTATTTGTAGTATTTGATATGTTTATGCCTAAAACGGCTAAAAACTTAGATAACAATGCGACAGTGACTCAAAGACAAGCTACTCCAACAACACAACAAACACCTAAAGTAGTAAATAATACAACCTCAACTGTTCAATCAGTAGGACAAAATGCAGCTCCTGTATCTAGCATAAAAGCTTTAACTACCGTTACATCTGATAGATTTATCTATACTATAGATGAATTTGCTCGAATAGCACAAGTTAAAATGTTAGAAAAAAAATATGAATATGAAGGTAAAAAGTTAGAACTTTTAAATCCTAATTGGGTTAAGCCTTTAGAGATTCGTTTTGCTGATACTACTTTAAATGCAGAAGCACTTAAAACACCATATACTACTTCATCAGAAAATCTTGATTTAAACTCAGGTACTTCTAAAGTTACATTTACTCAAAAGTTAAGTTCAATAACTGTAACAAAAGAGTTGACTTTTTATAAAGATGGTCATTACGATATAAATATTGATCTTTCAAAACCTGCTCAATATTTTATAACAACAGGACAAAGACCAAATGCTGATCATACAATGTATATGGTTGTTCAAGGTTCACTTATTAAAAAAACTAATGGAGTAGTAGAGATAATAGAAGATGGTGATTCTGAGGGGTCACTTACTGTACCAAATGCAGAGTTTGCAGCAGCATTTGACAGATATTTCTCATCTATATTATATAATTTTGAAAAGCCATTAAATGTTTCAACCTTAACAATAGAAGAAGAGAAAGCTTTACTATTTGTTCAAGGTGAGCAATCATTTGCTCTGCATGGTTATATTGGACCCAAAGAGTCAAAAATTTTAAAAAGTATTCATCCTAAATTGACAGATGCTATAGAGTATGGTTGGTTTACTTTTATATCGAAACCACTCTTTAAGGTATTAGAGTGGTTCCATGGTTTGGTAGGAAATTGGGGTTGGGCTATTGTTTTGGTAACTCTACTCATTAAACTGATTCTTTTCCCTCTTTCGTACAAAGGTATGATGTCTATGCAGAAACTTAAAGACCTTGCTCCTCAGATGAAAGAGCTAAAAGAGAAGTATGGTAAAGATCCACAAAAAATGAATGCAAAAATGATGGAGATGTATAAGAAGAATGGAGCCAATCCAATGGGAGGTTGTCTTCCTATGTTACTTCAAATACCAATTTTCTTTGCAATCTATAGAGTTCTTCTGAATGCTGTAGAGTTACAGGGAGCTCCATGGATTTTATGGATTACTGACTTATCCGTGAAAGATCCACTCTTTGTACTTCCTATACTGATGGGTGCTTCAATGTGGTATCAACAGCGAATTACACCTAATACTATGACTGACCCAATGCAACAGAAAATTTTCCAATGGTTACCAGTGGTAATGACAATATTCTTTGTAACATTCCCAGCAGGTCTAGTGCTTTATTGGTTGGTGAATAACCTATTCTCAATTGCTCAGCAATTTGTTATAAACAATGCATATGAAAAATATAAAGCTACTAAAGCTACAGTACAAAAATAAATTAATATAAGGAGGGGAGAGAACATGCAAATGAAAAGAATTGAAGCTGAAACATTAGAAGAAGCCTACAGTAAGGCAGCCAAAGAGCTATCGTGTTCGATAACAGAGATAAACTATGAGATAGTACAACACCCAAATACAGGTATGATGGGGCTTTTTAAAAAACCAGCCATTATTATTGCTGTTAAAAAGCTTGTTGACTCTACAAATAGAGAAAAAGATATAGAAAATGAAAATAGTTCTATTACTGTTAGACCTAAAAAGAGTGATAAAAATGATATTAAGAAGCAGTCTGAACCCGAGCCAGAAGCAATAGAAAAAATTACAGAGGCAGAAAGTACAGAAAAAAATGTTGAAAGTAATTTTGATGCAGTATCTACAGTTATAGAAAATAAAGATGCTATTGTTGACAGTTTTTTTAATAATGAAGAAAAAATAGAAACGAAAAAACCAGAAATCAAAAAAGCTAAAGAGAGAGAAGAGGTTCAAGATAATTCTTCTAACTCTTTTGAATCATTAGAGTTTGATGATGATAGAGATAGCCCTGAAAATAGAGAACGCTCCATTGAAATAGAAAATAAGTTAAAAAAATTGATAGAGTCTGGATGTTTTGAGATAGATACAGTTGAAGTAGATGTTTTTAATGGTATTGCTCATATTTTTGTTGATGGAGAAGATGCAGCGCTTTTAATTGGAAAAGAGGGGTACAGATATAATGCTCTCTCTTACATGCTATTTAATTGGATTAATTCTACTTATGACTTGTATATTAAATTGGAAATTGCAGAGTTTATTCAAACACAAGAGGAGATGATTGATAACTATCTGAAACCAATTGCAGAACATATTTTAGAGCATGGTAGAGGAAAAACCAAACCTCTTGATGGTATTTTAGTGCAGATTGCATTGGAAAAACTTCGTGCTATGTTTCCGAATAAATATATTGCTATCAAGACTGGAAAAGATGGTAAAAAGTTTATACTTATTAACAATTTTAATAGTCAAAAAAACAGTTAAGTACTATGGCGAGTAGAACCATAGCAGCCATTGCTACAGCAAGTGGTATATCTTCAATATCTATTATACGAGTAAGTGGAGATATAGCACTTACTCTTGCTAAAAAAATTTCTCAAAAAGATGATATTACTCCTAGACATGCACACCTCACTTCACTCTATAATAAAGATGCTAATCTTATAGACTATGCTATTTTAATCTATTTTAAAAATCCTCACTCTTTTACGGGTGAAGATATTGTAGAGTTTCAATGTCATGGTGGAATGGTAGTTGCCCAAGAGATTTTAGAGACACTCTTAGCCTATGGAGCTGTACTAGCAGAGCCAGGAGAGTTTTCTAAACGAGCATTTTTAAATGGTAAAATAGACTTAACCAAAGCAGAAGCGATAGCCAAACTTATAGAGGCAAAGTCTGTTGATGCAGCTAAGATATTGGCTAAACAGCTTAAAGGTGATTTAAAAGAGTTTATAGATGAGAGTAGGGAAGCAATGCTTCGTGCTACAGCTTACTCTGAAGTGATGATTGATTATGCTGAAGAGGATATTCCTGATGATATATTAAAAAACATTGTTGAACAGTTAGATTCTCTAATTATAAAAATAGATAATATTGTAGATGCAAGTCATAGACGTAAAGGACTCATAGATGGTTTTAGAGTTGCTATTATAGGTAAGCCAAATGTGGGCAAGAGTTCTCTTTTAAATGGGCTACTTTCATACGAAAGAGCCATTGTCAGTGATATTGCTGGTACAACACGTGATACCATTGAAGAGCAGGTACGTATTGGGTCACATGTTATTCGTTTGGTAGATACAGCAGGAATTCGTGATGCACGGGATACGATAGAGCAAATAGGTGTAGAGCGTTCTTTAGAGTCTATTGCAGATGCAGATGTTGTTATTGCTCTTTTTGATAGCAGTAGACCTTTTGATGATGAAGATGCTAAAATAGTTGATATATTAGACAATATAGACGATAAAGAGATTATTGTTGCTCTTAATAAGTCTGATTTAGAGAAGGTGTTAGATTCAAGTAATTTAGATAAATTTAATCTTATAGAAGTTAGTACTAAGCACAATTTTAAGACGCTTACAGTTAAATTACAAGAGTATTTTGATAATATTGGAGAAGATGAAGAGTTAATGCTTATCTCAACACGACAAATAGAGGCTGTAGAAAAGACCAAACAAGCGATAATAGAGGCAAAAGAGCCTCTGTTATTGGGTGAACTGGAGTTTTTCTCTTATCATCTTCAAGATGCTATTACAGCGTTGAGTTCCATATCTAAACCTTATGATTCTGAAGAAGTTTTAGATAAAATGTTTGGTGAGTTCTGTTTAGGAAAATAAATAAAGGATGAAAATGTTAAATAAAAATATTAAATATTTAGTAGTAGCATTGGCTATTATTGGTACTTCTGCTTGTAGCGAAAGAAAGATTGTTTTACATCAAGATGCTGGAGATATGATTCAAACCACAAGAAATACCCATGTTATTAAACGACCTCGTGTACCTATAAAAGAGGAGATATTAATTAATAAAAATCCAGACTTGGGTAGTCGAGTTGATGTACCTAAAAATAATCCATCTTTAAGTACAAGTGTTGATGGTAAGTCAACAGATGAAAATATTACATCTGAAATTCCTTTAGAGAATGGTGGTAGAATGGAACGTATAGCGTTTCCAGTTGAAGAGTATAAGCATATTAAAAAAATAGGTCACAGTACAGTGTCTGGTAGCATATATTTAGAAAATTCTTATACTTCAGATAAAGTTATGGGACAAAAAGTAAAGCTCTATTTAAATCCTGTTACTTCGTATTCAGAGCAGTGGTATCAAGAGAGTTATCTAGGTGGATATAAACTCTCCAAATCAGACCCTAGACTTTATAATTATCTAAAATTTACTATGTCAAATTCTAATGGAAAGTTTAACTTTTTTGGTGTCCCAACAGGTCAATATTATTTAGTAGGAACCATGAAGTGTGGTGAAAAATGTGGTTTTTCAGAAGAGAAAGTAGTTCGTTTGGCTAAAGAGATAACGGTAGGACGAGGTACAACTCATGTTGACCTTATGAAAAATGTTCCTTAATAAATATAAGGTTTATCCTTTTGGATAAGCCTCTTCTAATACATCATATAAAGCATCGGGTGTAATCTCGCTCTGCTCATTTAAAACCCTTTGCATAACCACATTGTCCTCTTTTTCATTCCATATTTTTATATATGTTCCCTCTTTATATCCATGCTCTTGTCTAAATTTATTTAATATGTTTTTCCCAATATAAAGTTTATATAGTTCAGGTAATTTTAGGTTGAGTTTTGAGGCAATGGTTAAAAATGAGATAACCAAGGCATCGATGTTATCTTTATCACAAAATAGTAGTCTAATCATATCTTCTACTAAAGCTATCTCTTCATAGTTGTCTAGCTTTTCACTCTTCTCTTCTTTTGTAAACTCTTCAAAACCTTCCATGCTAGAAACAGCTCTAGCAATATCTTCTATGGAACCTCTTTCTTCTATCTTATATATACGTAAAGCTTCTGACATAATAAAGTGCCAAATATCTACTATCTCTATTTTGATATTTTCATAATCAGGAGATGCATCAATGTTTTTCCAGTGTTTCCAAGGATATGACTCAATAAGCTCTGCAGCCTCAAGGTAGATACAACGACGCCAATCAATACGCTTACCATTTTTAGTAAAGCCTTTTTCCCAATCAAGACCATTTGTTGCATCATTTAGTTTCTGTTGTAGTTCTAACATTTGTAATATTTTGTTCATTAATTTAACCTCTTTTATTTTAGAAAATTATTGATGTAATTGTAGCTGATTTTGCTTCATATTGATATTTATTATTTAACCCCCATAAAACCAAAGAAAAGGTATAATCCAAAAAAAAATTAAAGCAATTATTATATAAAAAGGTTTATCCGATGTTTGAAACTGTCATTGGTCTTGAAGTCCACGTTCAACTTAATACTAAAACAAAGCTCTTTTGTTCTTGTCCTACAAGTTTTGCAGAGCACCAAAACTCTAACACTTGTCCTACCTGTTTAGCACTCCCTGGTGCCTTACCTATTGTAAACAAAGAGGCAGCTATAAAAGCTATGAGATTGGGTTATGCTATCAATGCAAATGTGGTTCACTCTTCAAATTTTGACAGAAAATCCTACTTTTACCCTGACAGTCCTTCTGCTTATCAAATTACGCAACTAACCAATGCTATTGTTCAAAAAGGTGAACTATTCATAGACCTAAAAGATGGTACGAAAAAAAGAATCGGTATGACACAGGCTCACCTTGAAGCAGATGCAGGTAAAAATATACATGAGGGTGAGCACTCAAAGGTTGACCTTAACCGAGCAGGTACACCACTACTAGAGATTGTATCTGAGCCAGATATGAGAAGTGCTTATGAAGCTGTTGCCTACTTGAAAAAACTGCACTCGACTGTTCGTTATCTTGATATATCTGATGCAAATATGCAAGAGGGCTCATTTAGATGTGATGTTAACGTCTCTATTCGCCCAAAAGGTCAAGAGGAGTTTGGAACAAGAGTTGAGATTAAAAACATTAACTCATTTAAGTTTGTAGAAGCTGCCATAGCCTATGAAGTGCAACGTCAGATAGAAGCCTATGAAGATGGTATCTATGATGAAGAGGTATATCAAGAGACACGTTTATGGAATGTAGACGAGGGTGTAACTAGGTCTATGAGGGGTAAAGAGGAAGCTGCTGATTATCGCTATTTTCCAGACCCAGACCTGCGTCCACTTGTTGTGACTCAAGAGATGATAGATGAAGCAAAAGAGATGCCAGAACTCCCTGATGCAAAAGTAAAACGTTACACAGAAGAACTTAAAATTAAAAAATATGATGCCTTGGTACTTTGTGCAGAAAAAGAGTTGGCATACTTTTTTGAAGCGATGTTAGAGACAGGAGCTTCTGCTAAAAACTCTGTAAATTGGTTAACCACAGAGCTTCTAGGTCGATTAAAAAAGACAGAGTTTGACATTAGTACTTCTCCTGTATCAGCTCAAAAGCTGGGAGAGCTGGTTTCTAAAATTGATGATGGTAGTATTAGTGGGAAAGGTGCAAAAGAGATTTTAGATGTACTGATGGAAAAAGATGAAGATATAGATGGACTTATAGACTCTATGGGATTAGCACAAGTTTCAGATGACGGTGCTATTTTAGAAATTATAGATGCGATTATTGCTGCTAACCCTGAGAAAGTTGAAGAGTTTAAAGGTGGGAAAGAGAAACTATTTGGTTTCTTCGTGGGGCAAACTATGAAAGCAAGTAAAGGTTCTGCAAACCCTCAAAAGGTAAATGAACTTCTTAGAGAACGTCTTTCATAATAGGTAGGGTGCCGTTGAGCTTAAACCTCCAAAAGGAGGTTTTTAAGAATTTATTTAAGACGGTAGCTAAGACTTGAAGTTAAGGTGGTGTTCCATCCTTTTGTCTCTGCAAAACCAAGGTTGTTTCCATCAACATTACTTAGAGATAATGTTGTATCGAATGTTAATTGGTTAGCAAGATAGTATCTAAAGGTTGTTCCTAATGTATTTGTAGTTACATCATCACCTGAGTTGTTTGCTTTTGAAAATTCAAAGTCCCAAGAGTTAATCCAATCAACTTTATCAGACATTTCATAAGTATAACTTAAATCATTTTTCATTTTATAGTCAAGGTCAGAATCACTATCTAGTACTTTTGCTGTAGTAAGTGTCTCTCTTAACTGTGATGTATAACCAAAAGGTAAAGCATAATCAAACTTTGCGTTTACTGTTGTGTCTCCACTATCTCCATTATAATCAGAAAGTACCTGACCAGCACCTGCTTGAACTGTCCACCCATGAAGTCTAGCGAGTACACCACGTGCATCATTTGTAGATAAAATTTCATTGAGTCTAACAACACCTGTAGCAGAAAGCGTATCACCTACAAGAGCATCATTCTTTTTTAATGCTTTTTCCATATCAGAATACCAATATTGTGTATATTCATTTGAGCCATATTTACTGACATACTCATCTTGTAGACCAATTATTTTCGCTAAAGCCATTAGTGCTTTGTCTGAAACATCTGGTTTGATAATTTTGTACTCTTTTAAATCTTCAGCAATTCTCATTGCACTTGCAAGAGGTGTAGCAATATACATACGTCCATAACCAGCACCAACACCAACTTCTACATAAGGGTCAGAGGCACTTGATGTTGTTGATAATTTTTTATATCCTAGTTTACTATTACCATAAACAAAGTAGGTATCATCATTTTTAAGATATTTATTAACTTGAATATCTGCTTCCGTACTGTATTTAGTATCTTTAGAGGCATTGGCATCAGAGCCTCTAGTTGTAGAACCTTCACCTTTAATAGAGTAATTCAAGGTATAGGGTGCTGTAGTATGTACACTCTCTAAATCAGCTTTAACCACTGCATTGTAACTGGTTTGTTCTTTATCTGAATCATCATTGACTGTTAGACTTCCATCTAAGTATGCATCAGAGTAAGTCCCCTCAATCACTTTGTAGTCTGTAAGCTCTATTGCTGAAGCTGTATTTGTTAAAAAAAGTACGCCTATTGCGACCAAAGATAGTTTTAAATTATTCATATATAATTCCTTTGTATTAATTTTTGGAACTTTATCATGTTAAAGTTAATATAAGGGTAAAGAGGAGTATTTCAATAGATATAGAGGGGAATAGTTAATATTTAAAATTAAATAATAACATAAAAAAACATTTATACAGTATAGAGCAGTGGTGTTAAACAGAGGAAAACCTCTGTTTAACGTGAGTAGAAAAACTACCCAACCATAGCCTCTAACTCTTCTTTAGAAACTTTGTTGAAGTTAAGATACTTATAAATCTCATCTGTCATTTCAGGTTTGATTTTGTCTGCAACTATCTCTGCATATTCAGCAGCGGTTGGCAACTTACCTTTAAGTGCAACAACAGCTGCAAGTTCTGCTGAACCAAGGTAAACTTGTGAACCTTTTCCTAGTCTGTTGTCGAAGTTTCTTGTAGATGTAGAGAATACCCATGCATTTTGTGCAACAGATGCTTGGTTACCCATACAGAGTGAACAACCTGGAATCTCTGTTCTAGCTCCAGCCATACCAAATACAGAGTAGTAGCCCTCTTCTTGAAGTGTCTTCTCATCCATTTTAGTTGGAGGACAAATCCATAGTTTGGCTTTTACTGCACCTTCTCCTCTTAGTACCTCGGCACTTGCTCTAAATAGACCAATATTTGTCATACAAGAACCAACAAATACCTCATCAATCTCTGTTCTTAGACCAGCTTCATGAATCTCTGTTAAAGTCTTAACATCATCTGGGTCATTTGGACAAGCTAAGATAGGCTCTTTAATCTCATTGAGGTCAATCTCAATCACAGCAGCATACTCTGCATCTTTATCTGCTTCAAGGAGTTCAGGATTAGCAATCCATGCTTTCATTTTGTCAGCTCTTCTTTGAAGTGTAGCAGCATCTTGGTAACCTTGTGCTATTAACTCTTCTATAAGAACAATATTTGACTCTAGGTACTCAATAATAGGCTCTTTGTTAAGCTTAACGGTACAAGCAGCAGCTGAACGCTCAGCAGATGCATCAGAAAGCTCAAATGCTTGTTCACACTTAAGGTCTTCTAAACCTTCAATCTCTAGTACACGACCTGCAAAGATATTTTTCTTACCTTTTTTCTCAACAGTTAAAAGACCATCTTTGATTGCTTGGTGAGGAATAGCATTAACAAGGTCACGAAGTACAATTCCAGGTTGAATCTCACCTTTAAATCTAACAAGAACAGACTCTGGCATAGTAAGAGGCATCATACCTGTAACAGCTGCAAAGGCAACAAGACCAGAACCAGCAGGGAATGAGATACCAATAGGGAAACGGGTATGGCTATCTCCACCTGTTCCTACTGTATCTGGAAGACACATTCTGTTTAACCAAGAGTGAATAACTCCATCACCTGGTCTTAGTACAAAACCTTTTCTCTCTGTCCAAAACTTAGGAAGTGTATGTTGAAGTTTAATATCGGCAGGTTTTGGGTAAGCTGCGGTGTGACAGAATGATTGGAGTACAAAATCAGCACCAAAGTTAAGTGCAGCTAACTCTTTTACCTCATCTCTTGTCATAGCACCTGTTGTGTCTTGAGAACCTACAGTAGTACAAACTGGCTCACAGTAGACACCTGGTTTAACACCCTCTAGTCCACAAGCTTTTCCAACCATCTTTTGAGCAAGAGTATACCCTTTTCCATCATCTTCTGGTTGTGCAGGAGCCATAAATACATCACTAGCACCAAGTCCTAAAGCCTCTCTAGCTTTTGCTGTAAGACCTTTTCCAATGATTAGTGGAATACGCCCACCAGCTCTCATCTCATCTGGAAGAGTATTTGGTTCAAGATTAAACTCACTTACCACTTCACCATCTTTTTCAATTACACCTTCATATGGTTTAACGGTAATTACATCACCCGTCTCAAGTTTATCTACAGGAGCTTGAATAGGAAGACAACCACTATCTTCTGCTGTATTAAAGAAGATTGGAGCGATAATA
>Ga0256832_1001625_pt1 | contig 15321 bp, 14 predicted proteins | sample 134614metaG_FD_190534 | JGI IMG/M metagenome (GOLD analysis project Ga0256832, IMG submission 190534) | Hydrothermal vent microbial communities from Lau Basin, Pacific Ocean - 134-614 | ecosystem: Environmental > Aquatic > Marine > Hydrothermal vents | place: Pacific Ocean: Lau Basin | collected...
CAAAAGGTCACGGGCTTGGCTTGGGGCTTTATATTGTTCAAAATATTATGAATTTGTTGAAGTTGAAGATTTCTTATAAGCATGTTGATGGGGAGAATCGGTTTTTGATTGGGGAGTCTTAATTCCAATCTGTGGACAGACACATTGGTCTGCCCCTACGGGTCGGTATGTTTTAAAAATTGTTCAACCTAGGCGACCGTAGGGGTAGAGCAATGTCTCTACCCGTGATATTCTTCAATAATATTCGCCACACCCTCAGAACTACCATGTCCAAGGTAAGCCCTTAACTCTTCGGCTTTCTTGGCAAATATGCTTCTGTCTGTCTCATGGTACTCTTTTAGTAAGTTCTCAACAGTAACCTCTTCTTGTAGTAACTCTTTGTGCAAGGTTGTGTTGTTGTAGTGGGTTAAGATGATGTTTGCTAAGCCTACTTGGGTGATGCCTAAAAGTTTTGTTCCTATGAAAAAGTCAATTTTTTTGGCAATATAGCTTAGGGTAAATGGTGTACCTATGAGGGCTGCTTCAAGGGTGGCTGTACCTGAACAGATGAAGGCGAACTCTGACTTGGCAAGGGCAGGGTGGGTCTCTTTTTCTACCTCAAATTCTGAAACGTCACCATAAAGGTTTTTTATCTTTTCCTCTGAAAAGCTTTTTGGAATAATCAAAATGGCTTTTTTGTTTGAAAGTTTTTTTCGTACCTCTTTAAAAATAGGAAGAAGTTTGGTTATTTCACTTTTTCTACTTCCTGGCATAAAAGCTATGGTGTTTTTTTCTTTCTTCTTTTTATCTATATGAATTTCATCTAAAAGAGGGTGACCAATGTACTCTGCTTTGGAGTTGTAGTAGTCTACTTCAAAGGGTAAAATTCCTAAAAGCCTGTCACAATACTTCTCTAGTTTTATGGCACGTTTAGGACGACTTGCCCAAATTTGAGGGAGAATGTAGTAGATAATCTCTTTTTGGGGGTAAGCTGTTTTAAGTTTTTTAGCTAAGGGTAGGTTGAAGCCTGATGAATCCATGAGTAAGATTTTGTCTGCATCTTTGGCAAGTTCTACCATTTCGTCTGCTACTTTGAAGAACCAACGTAGTTTTTTAATGGCATCGACCACACCCATGATAGCCATTTCAGATATATCATAGAGTGGGTGACCCAATGATTTATCGAAGATACCTAAAAGTTCTACATTATTAGAATGTTTTAGAACCTCTTTTAGGTGAAGGTTTGAAGAGGGTTCGAGGGCTGAGACGAGTAGTTTCATTGTAGGGGCATGGACTTTAGTCCATGAATTTCATAATAAAAGGATACTTTTATGGGACTAAAATCCCTGCTCCTGCTATATTTGTTACCCAAATTTAAGTCCTACAAAGAAACCAGCTACAGCACCAGCTCCACCACTAATAGTCATATTTGAGAGTCTATCTTTAAGCATTGCGGCTAATCCTTGAAATGAGTCTATACCACTTGATACCCCTGCTTCTAGTGCTTGTTCGTCTACCGTTGAGATACCTTGTGACTCCATTACAAAAAGAGCCACAAGTGCAAAACCTAAAAGTAGTAATAGAATTTTAAAAAACTTTTTCATAAAGAATCCAACAGCTAAGCCTATTACAAAGCTTGTTCCCATCTCTAAAAATGGAAATCCTGTTCCTGATGTGTCAATATTTCCTCCAGTGACTTCTCGTGCTATACTTTCTTGTCCGTAAGGGTTTCCGTATGGTTGATTGTCGTTCATTGTTTTACCTTTTAATTTTATTTCGTATTATAACTTAATCTTGTGGATTAATTGTCACCAATTAAATCAGAACAGAGGTCAAATCTGTTATGTGTCATTAAGTGTACTTTAGGGTGAATTTTTAATATCTCATCAAATAGAGATTTTGAGATGTTAAATCCAACCTCTTGCTCTTTGTTAGCTCCATCCATGGCAGCTAAGTTCATCTCATCAATTATATCTTTTGGTACCGTAATTCCTGGTACCTTATCTGATATAAAGTTGGCTGTTCTAGCACGAACAACAGGAAATTGTCCTAAGATTAACTCAGCCTCTTTGGCTGTGTCTCTGACACTTAAGGACTTTGCCTCTTCAAAAAGTTCTATTAGCTCTTTGGCATTTTCTACATCATAGACAGGTTGGGTAATAATAGCTCTTGCACCATAGTCTAACTTTTTTATCATCTTCTTTTGGATACGTCGCATATCTTTAGCATAAGCATTGGTTACAGCAAAAGGGTAGATAGGCTTTGGTTTTGGTATTAACTCTTTGTTAGAGTAGTCGATGCCATTATTTAAATGATAAATAATACTCAAAAGCAGGGTAGAGTCACGCTCTAAAACCCCTTTTACCTCAGGTTGGTCAGAATATTTAGCAGGGTCACCTGTAAGTGCTAAAATACAACGCAGGTTAAAATCATTGGCACCAAGTAGAGTTGATTGTAGTGATAGTTTATTTTTGTCTCTCATGCTCATGGTGGCTATAACAGGTTTTTCAAAAGCTTGTTGTACCTGTATAGCAGAGAGTACTCCTGACATTTTAAGTTTTGCTAAGGGGTTGTCAGTTACTGAAAAACCAGCAACCTTTTTATAAAGCTTAAGGGCTTTTATCTTCTCTATAGTGGGTTTTATAGATGCACCATGGGGTGGTGTGATTTCAACGGTAATAAAAGGTTTATCACTGTGAAGTGTTTTACAAAATTGTTCAAACATATATTCTTTTAATTCCTCTTATTTAAATAGGCTATAATTCTATCAAAAAATTGCAAAATATAAGGATAAAAATGAAATTAGCTGTATTTGACTTTGATTCAACGCTAATGGATGGTGAAACAATCGACTTTTTTGCTGAAGAGTTGGGCTTTAAAGATAAAGTAGTAGCCATTACAGAACGTGCTATGGCAGGAGAGTTAGATTTTTATACCTCTTTAGTAGAACGTGTAGCACTTCTTAAGGGCTTACCTCAATCTAAAGTTGAAGAGATTTGTCAATCATTACCTATGATGAATGGAGCTAAGGAGGTTGTTGCAGGGCTTAAGGAAAAAGGTTATAAAATAGTCTGCTTTTCTGGAGGATTTAGAGATGCAACCAAACCAGCTTGTGAAAAACTAGGCATTGATGCTGATTTTTCTAACTTTTTGCATAGTGAAAATGGTGTTTTAACAGGTACTGTTGGTGGCGAGATGATGTATTCAGAAGCAAAAGGTGATATGATTATACGTATTCAAAATTTATTAGATATAGATAGAAAAAATACTTTAGTTGTAGGTGATGGTGCAAATGATTTAAGTATGTTTGCTCATGCTGATATAAGAGTAGCATTTTGTGGAAAACCTATACTCAAAGAAGCAGCCACACACTGCGTTAATGTAAAAGATTTAAGAGAAATTTTAAAGATAATATAAGAAAATACGTGTGACATAGTCACATCTCAAATGTTTGAGCTAATAATATGCTTATTTTGGGCATATTTTAAAAATAAATAATATAGGATAAGAGAGTCATGGACATATTACAAGCCATTATTATAGGAATTATAGAAGGATTTACAGAGTTTTTACCTATCTCATCGACAGGTCATATGATTGTTGCGAGTGAGTTTTTGGGTGTAGAACAGAGTGCAGTGGTTAAAGCTTATGAAGTGATTATCCAGTTAGCAGCTATTTTAGCAGTAATATTGCTATATAGAGATAAAATCAATCTAAAAGAGATTGAGCTTTGGAAAAAGATTGTAGCTGCCTTTTTCCCTTTGGCAATAGTGGGATTTTTACTGAAAGATTGGATTAAAGAGTTTTTTACAGTCTCTACTGTTGCCTGGATGTTTATCATCGGTGGTATTATATTTATTATTGTAGAACAGTTTCATAAAGATAAAGAAAAACCTTCTCAAGATATAGAAGAGATAACCTGGAAACAAGCTATGATTATAGGATTTGGACAGGTTTTTTCTTTGATTCCAGGAACAAGTCGAGCAGGTTCAACGATTATTTCTGGTATGCTATCTGGTGTAAGTAGAAAAGCTTCTACAGAGTTCTCTTTTCTTTTGGCAATTCCTGTTATGATGGCAGTGAGTGGCTACGATTTGTTAAAGCATTACCAAGATTTTATTGGTGCTGATTTGACAGCATTTGTTATTGGTTTTGTAGTAGCTTTTGTTGTGGCATATTTAACTATAAAGCTTTTTATTGTTTTTTTGCAACGATTTACTTTTGTTGCATTTGGTATCTATAGAATAATTTTTGGAATTATTCTGTTGATGTTACTATAAAAATGTGATTAATCGCATATTAATATTTTTGCAAGGTAAATAAATTTGACATTTAATGAATTTAAATTTCACAAAGACCTCTTAAAAGGGGTAAAAATAGCAGGTTTTAGAGAGCCTAGTCCTATTCAAAAGATGGTTGTTCCTATTATTAAAAAGGGTGAAGATTTGGTGGGACAAGCCCACACAGGAACTGGAAAAACAGCAGCATTTGGTCTACCCTTAATGGATAAAATTGCCAAAAAAGAGATAGAACGTGCATTAGTAATTACCCCAACAAGAGAGTTGGCAACACAGGTAAGTGATGAACTTTATCATTTGGGGCGTTTTTGTGGCATACGAACCATTACAGTTTATGGTGGTGTAGGGTATGGACGGCAAATTGCTTTGATTAATAAAGGAGTGCAAGTGGTTGTGGCAACCCCTGGGCGACTTAAAGACCTTTATAAAAAAGGAAAAATAGACTCTTTTAACCCTGAAATAGTGGTGTTGGATGAAGCAGATGAGATGCTAGACATGGGATTTTTAGAAGAGATAAAAGAGATATTTGAATATATCCCTCAAAATAGACAAACACTACTTTTTTCTGCAACCATGCCAGAGCCTATTAAAGAGTTGGCAAATGAAATTTTGACAGACCCCCAATTTGTTTCTGTTGTTGGAGATGATGATAGTACAACCAACAATACCATAGAGCAGTCCTACTATGTGATAGAAGAAGCACAACGCGATGAAGCCATAGTTAAATTACTAGAGACAGAAAAAACCAATAAGTGTATTATCTTTTGTCGTATGAAACGTGAAGTTGATAGATTAACAGAACATCTAAAAGCCATGGGCTTTAATGCTGAAGGCTTACATGGTGATTTGGAGCAGATGGATAGAGACAGAATTGTTAAAAGCTATCGGCGTGGCGAAAGTAAAATTATGGTTGCTACAGATGTTGCTTCAAGAGGATTAGATGTCAAAAATGTGTCGCATGTTTTTAACTTTCATATTCCCTTTGACCCTCAATCGTATGTGCATAGAATTGGACGAACTGGACGTGCAGGTAAAGCTGGAAAAGCTATTACTTTAGTCTCTACAACAGAATTTAAAGAGCTTCAACGTATTCAAAAAGAGGTTGGTGCTGATATGAAACTAGAGACTATTCACCTAGATGGTAGTAGTAATTCTACTATTGATTTTATATCTTTAGAAGCAGATGTTCGAGCTGTGACCATTGATGAAAATGCTGCTGAGTTTATAGACAGTATGGAAGATATGGATTATCATGAGTTTGTGGAGCGTGTGGTCTCTCTCTTATTGCAAGATGAAAAATCGAATTCTAATCTCCTTGGATATGACCAGAACACCGTAAATATGATGCTTAATGAGTATCAGAGTGAACAAAAAGTAGCACGTAAGAATAACCGTAAAAAAAAGCGTCGTTAAATTAAGCTTTTTCAAGAATTTATCGTTAGAATATTGCATAAATTTCGTATGGAAGGTTTTTTATGGCTGACGTAAATGACGTAAACAATGTAGTCGAAGCATTGAAGTTTATGGTACTTGGAATGGGAGTTGTATTTTTATTTCTCTTTGTTCTTGTAAAAGTAGTTGAGCTTCAAGCAAAATTAATAGCAAAGTATTTTCCAGAAAATGCTCCCCAAACACCTGCTGTTCCAGCAGTAAATGTAACAGAAGATGAAAATCGCAGAGTTGCTGCTATTATCGCTGCTGTAACAGAATTCCGTAACAAAAAATCATAACATGAAGGTATAAGATGGCAAAAAAATATATTGATGTGATGGATACAACTTTTAGAGATGGATTCCAATCTGTCTTTGGTGGTCGTGTTCTCATGGATGACTTTTTCCCAGCAGTAGAAGCTGCAAAAAGTGCAGGAATAAATCACTTTGAATTTGGTGGAGGAGCTAGATTTCAAAGTCTTTTCTTCTATTTGCAAGAGAATGCTTTTGATATGATGGATAAGTTTAGAGAGATAGTCGGACCAGAAGCAAATCTACAGACTCTTTCTCGTGGTATTAATACGGTAATGCTTGATACAGGTAGTAGAGAATTAATTGATTTACATGCAAAACTTTTTAAGAAGCATGGGGCAACAACAATAAGAAACTTTGATGCTTTAAATGATGTAGATAACTTAGCATATTCTGCTGAGTGTATTAAGCGTCATGGTCTTAACCATGAAGCAGTAATTACCATGATGGACTTACCCCCAGGGTGTAAAGGTGCTCATGATGTAGCTTTTTATGAAAAAACTTTAAGAAATATGTTAGATGCAGGAATTACATTTGATTCTTTATGTTTTAAAGATGCATCAGGTACAGCAAATCCAAATAAGGTTTATGAAACCATCTCTATGGCTAGAAAACTTTTAGGTGAAGAGGTTCATTTAAGACTTCATACCCATGAAACAGCAGGTGTTTCAGTTGCCTCTTACTTGGCAGCTCTTGAAGCAGGTGCAAATGGAATTGATATGGCGGCATCACCAGTTTCAGGTGGTACATCACAACCAGATATCTTAACCATGCTTCATGCTGTTAAGGGTACAAACTATAACCTTGGTGATTTAGAACTTGTTAAAATATTAAAATATGAAGAGCGTCTTCAAGAGTGTTTGGCAGAATACATGATTCCACCAGAAGCAACTCAAGTATCACCTCTTATTCCTTTCTCTCCAATGCCAGGTGGTGCATTGACAGCAAATACACAGATGATGAGAGATGCTGATACTTTAGATAAATTTGATGAAGTGATTTTAGCCATGAAAGAGGTTGTTGAGCGTGGTGGTTATGGAACATCTGTAACACCTGTTTCTCAGTTTTACTGGCAACAAGCTTATGCAAATGTTATGTTTGGTGATTGGAAACAGATAGCTCCTGGTTATGGACGTATGGTATTGGGTTACTTTGGTAAAACACCAGTTGAACCAGATCCAGAGATTGTTAAATTAGCATCTGAAAAGTTAAAACTTGAGCCTACAACAGAAAATCCATTGGATTTTGCAGACAAAGAAGTGACAAAGTCAATTGCTTATTGGACAAAAGTTCTTGAAGATGAAGAGCTAGAAGCAACAGAAGAGAATATCTTTATTGCAGCCTCATGTGATCAAAAAGGTATTGCGTTTTTAAAGGGTGATGCTCCTTTAATGGTAAGAAAAGGTAAAAATAATCAAAATTGTGGAGATGAAGAGATGAGTGGAAGTTATACAGTAGTAGTAGATGGTAAGAGTTATAGTGTTCAAGTTGCAGAGGGAGATGCAGAGATTTCTGTTGCACCTGTTGCTGAAGCAGCAACTACAACAGCAGCTCCAGCAGCAGCACCAGCAGCTACTGGGGGAAAAGGTTCTATTGAGATTAAATCTCAAACTCCAGGTAATGTTTGGAAAATTTTAAAAGCAGCAGGAGATTCTGTAAATGAAGGTGAACAGATTATGATTCTTGAGGCTATGAAAATGGAGATTGATATTGTTGCAGAAAAAGCAGGTGTGATTAAATCTATTGAAGTTAATACAAATGATGCTGTAGTAGACGGACAGCTTCTTGCAACAATGGAGTAATCCATGAGATTAAAACAGATATTTATTGCTCTTCTGTTTGCTTTAGTTGCACTAAGTTCGTCTGCTTATGCAGAGGGGCATGATGAAACTACGGCACATCAAGAAGAGAATACAACAAAGAAAGCGTATCAACCAAAAACACTTTCTGAATTAGCATCGAGTTTTTGGGAAACGACAGGTATTAAAGCTATTATAGATACAGATGATGGAGAGATGAGTGCAGACCCAGCTGGAGAATCAAAAGAGCATATTATGAGTGCTTTTGAATCATCTTTGGGTCGTGTAATTATGATTCTTATCGTTTTTACACTCTTCTATTTAGCCATTGCCAAAGGGTTTGAACCACTACTTCTTATCCCTATTGCTTTTGGTGGATTACTTGCTAATATTCCTCTTGCACATATGGCAGGACCGGAGGGAATGTTAGGGGTTATCTACAACATGGGTATTGCCAATGAGTTTTTCCCACTGCTTATTTTTATGGGTGTTGGGGCTATGACAGATTTTGGACCACTCTTAGCCAACCCTAAAACAGCACTGCTTGGTGGTGCTGCTCAATTTGGTATCTTCGGCTCATTGGTAGGGGCTGCTGCTCTTGGATTTGACCTTCAAGATGCTTCAGCAATTTCAATTATTGGTGGGGCTGATGGACCTACTTCTATCTTTATTGCCAATAGATTGGCTCCAGATATGTTGGGGGCTATTGCTGTTGCTGCCTACTCTTATATGGCGTTGGTTCCTGTTATTCAACCACCAATCATGAGAGCGTTGACAACAAAAGAAGAGCGACAAATTAAGATGGGTGTTCAGCGTCCTGTGCATAGATTGGAAAAATTAATTTTCCCAATTATTGTTTTGATGTTATCTATTATGGTACTTCCTGAGTCTACACCATTGATTGGTGCATTTGCTTTTGGTAACTTTGCAAAAGAGTCAGGTGTGGTTGACAGACTCTCTGATACCATGCAGAACTCATTAATTAACACTGTTACTATTTTTTTAGGTCTTGGTGTTGGTTCTAAACTGGCAGCTGATAAGTTTTTGGTTCTTGAGAGTTTAGGAATTATGGTTATTGGTCTTTTAGCATTCTCAGCTGGTACGGCTATGGGTGTTCTTATGGCTAAGCTAATGAATAAGTTCTCAAAAGAACCGATTAACCCACTTATTGGAGCAGCAGGGGTTTCTGCTGTACCAATGTCAGCACGGGTTGTTTCTAAAGTTGGTTCAGAAGAGAAACCAGGAAATATACTGCTAATGCATGCAATGGGTCCAAATGTTGCAGGTGTTATTGGTTCAGCTGTTGCAGCTGGGGTACTACTTTCTATTTTTAAATAGAGAGTGAGGGTTGAATGTTATCTTCGATAAAACAATGTTGCTTTTTGCAATGTTGTTTTAAAATCTTTCATTAAGTAAGTTTATTAAAATCTTTTCAATTGTATAATCATACGACTTTATAATAGAATATTTAGAAGGCTATTTCGGACTCTTAAATATAATAAATTAAAGATGACTTTGTCATTTTTAATTTGTTATATTATTTAAGAATAAAATAGCAAAAAATAACATATAAAACTAAAGGTACACAAATGAGCAGCCGTACACCAAATGGTTTCGACAAACTAGGACTTGAAAATATTGGAAATGTTTACTACAATCTTAGCTATGATGAACTTCAGGCACACGAAATTAACAACAACGAATGTAAAATGTCATCTACAGGTGCAGCAATGTGTGATACGGGTATTTTTACAGGTAGAAGTCCTAAAGACAAATACTTTGTAGATCAAGCACCATCAAATAAACATATTTCATGGGGAAAAATTAATAAAAAAATTGATAAAGAAAAATTTGAAATACTTTATGATTTAACTAAAAAACAGTTGTCTAATTCAGATATTTATATTATGGATGTTTACGCAGGTTCTAGTGCAGAGAGTAAACGCTCAATTAGATTTATTTCTCAGGTTGCATGGCAAGCACACTTTGTAAAAAATATGTTTATTCGACCTACAGAAGAGGAGTTAGAAACATTTGAGCCAGATTTTGTAGTATATAATGCCTGTAAAACAGTTAATGAAAACTATAAAGCCATGGGTTTAAATTCAGATGTTTATGTATGTTTTAATATAGAGGAGAATATCTCTATTATTGGTGGTACTTGGTATGGTGGAGAGATGAAAAAAGGTATTTTTTCTATGATGAACTACTGGTTACCACTTGAAGGTAAACTCTCTATGCACTGTTCTGCAAATGTTGGAGATGAGGGCGATGTGGCTTTATTCTTTGGTCTTTCAGGAACAGGTAAAACAACACTTTCAACAGACCCTAAAAGAGCCTTAATTGGTGATGATGAGCATGGTTGGGATGATAATGGTGTTTTTAACTTCGAGGGTGGATGTTATGCAAAAGTAATTAATCTTGATCCAAAATCAGAACCTGAAATTTTTGCTGCTATTAGTAAAGATGCACTTCTGGAAAATGTTGTCGCTACAAATGATGGTAAAGTAAACTATGAAGATGTCTCTAAAACAGAAAATACAAGGGTCTCCTATCCTATCGAGCATATAGAAAATCATAAAGAAGATTTACAGGCTGGTCATCCAACTAATATTATCTTCTTATCTTATGATGCCTTTGGTATTTTACCTCCTGTATCTAAGTTAAATAAAGAACAAGCAATGTACTATTTCTTAAGTGGATATACAGCAAAAGTTGCGGGAACAGAGCGTGGTATTACAGAGCCAGTGACAACATTCTCTGCTTGTTTTGGTGAAGCCTTTTTACCACTGCATCCTACTGAGTATGCAAAGTTACTTGGTAAGAAAATTGACGAGCATAATGTAAATGTTTACCTTGTTAATACAGGACTCAATGGTGCAGGAAAAAGAATGAGTATTAAAGATACAAGAGCTTGTATTAATAGTATTTTAAATGGTTCTATTAATGATGCTGAGTTTGATACGCTTCCAATCTTTAACTTGAAATTCCCAAAAACACTTGAAGGCATAGTAGATAACTCTATATTAGACCCTAAAGCAACATGGGAAGATAAAGAAAAATTAGATGAAACCATGAAAAATCTTGCTGGAGAGTTTATTAAAAACTTTGACCGTTATAATGATAATGGTTCAGAGTTTGATTACTCAGCTGCAGGTCCTCAACTTTAATAGAGAATTCGAGCCAAATATAAGCCCTCAGCAGGGGCTAATTTGGTTAGGTAACGCTTCTTAAGCTCTAGTTGCTCTTTTAACTCTTCTATTTTTAACTTATTCATTGCCACTTGCATAGAACTCTCTACCATCATACGTACTTGTGAACGTAAAAATCCATTGGCTTCAAAATATAGTATATGATAGTTTCTATATGATTTATAGTACGCTTTATAGATATGTCTAATGTTAGTGTGAGTAATGGAGCCTGTTTTTATAAAATTAGAAAAATCATGTTTCCCTTCAAATACTTTTAGTGCGTTAGTTAATAAATTTTGATTAAATGTAGGATAGTAAGCTATATGGTTTTGTTCAAAAATAGAAGGTATAGTGGTTTTAAAAATATAACGATAGACTCTTTTTTTTGCAGAAAATCTGGAGTGAAAATCATCGGAGACAAAAGAGATATGTTTAAAAGAGATATATTTTAGTTTTCTATTGAGCTCAAACTCTAATCTTTTTAAATCTTTCCAAAATTTGGGAACTTTAAAGTCTATAACTTGTCCTGTGGCATGAACACCAGCATCGGTTCGTCCACTTCCCCTAATGTCATCTTGGATACCAAGTGAACGTAATGCTATTTCTATCTGGCTTGTAATGGTTTGCTTTGTACTTTTTTGTTTCTGAAAACCCTTAAAATAAGTACCATCATAGGCTATAACAGCTTTTACTCTTTGCATTTAGAAATATCTTTGAACATAACGATGGAAGAGAAATTGACCTAGAAAAATACTAAGCATAATAGCTACAAGTAATGCTATATAGTTACCTTGATTTTCTAGTAAAGTGGCAATGGAATAGAGTCCTATTGCAGTAATACCCAATATATGATACGCATAATTTTTTTGATATCTTGGATTTATAATAGAGAAAGCAGCAATAATATAGAGTGCTATAACAGGAATTAAACTTGTATATATGAAAAAGAGAATCCTACGTTTTTTATTAGGGTCTAAAGAGAGTTTTGTCCAGTAGGCTAAAATATTATGATAGGTAAACTCCTCTGTATTTAAGTTTTGAAAAACTTGCATTTTTTTATAATGTATCTCTTTTAATGAATCTTTGTTAAAGGTATAGCCAGAACCATCATTTAGTGTTAGGGTAACAACAGCATCTCTGTTTTTTATATGTGCACTTTTGGCCATAAAGAGTTGGTCACTGTGTGTCTTGTCTTTGTTGTAAATGACCACATCATGCAGAGATTTTTCATCTTTACTTTTAACATAAACAAAAAGATTTCCAAATTTTTGACCCAGTTTAGAAGGGTTAATATTGACTTGTGCTTCTGAACTCTTTTTATATTTAAAGGCTTTAAACTGCTGTTTCGTTTTTGGCATAAGTCCTAAAGATAAAATGAGTAAAACAGTCGAAAATAGAAAGGCGATAAAAAGAAAACGATTCATTATAGATTTAGAGTTTTTACCTAAAGCAAAAAGGGCCATGAGTTCATTGTCATTTGACAAACGAAGTAGGGTCATCACCACAGCCACTAAAAAAGAGATAGGAAGTGTATAGAAGAGAATGGCTGGTAAGTTGTAGCTAAAGAGTTGTATCATCTCCCAAAATGAGATTTGAATGGAGGCTGTTAGTGCTGATATTTTAATAATAAAAACCAATGCCCCAATAAAAAATAGGGGTAGAAAAATAGTCAGAAAAGAGGAGGTAAAGTTATAAGATAAATATCTTGAAATATTCATCTTTCTTCTTTTAGCCATAGATAATCAACTCTACCAAAGCATCTACTTGGGTATCAAAAATGTAGACTATAAATGTTCCCATCGCTAAGAAAGGGACAAATGGAACAGCTCTATCTTTGGCTAGAAGTGAGGGAATCATTGCTAAAATAGCTGCGATAAATAGTGCGTAGAAAAAGAGAGGAAAACCAAGCAATGCTCCCATGGTTCCTGCTACTATAATATCTCCTTCTCCCATTGCCTCTTTGTTTAAAAAAAAGCTTAGATAGTAGCGAAGTAGAGCCAATCCACCAGCAGCCATGAGTGCATTTTGAATTGACTCTATAGCCCAAGGGTTTATAATAGCTAAAGCCAATGCTAAAAGATTTAAATTGTCAGGTACTGCCATATATTTAAAATCTATCATCATCAAGGCTAACAGTAGCGTAAAGACTACAAAGACTACAGGCATATACCAAACAAGCCCGAGTTTATAGAAGAGTGAAACAGCAATAAGACCAGTTGTTAACTCTATGAGTGGATATTGTACCGATATTTTTTCTGAACAAAAACCACATTTACCTCTTAAAAATAGCCACGAAAATATAGGGATATTATGGTACCACTTCAAGGGTGTTTGACATGATTGACATTTTGATGAGGGAAATACAATGCTTTCCCCTTTTGGTATACGATAAATCACTACGTTTAAAAAAGAACCTATAAGGATTCCAAAAATAAATATAAAAATTGTAATGGTTAACTCAGCCATTAAACCCCTCCAAATCGACGGTTTCTGTTAATATACTGGTTGATAATATCTTCCAGTTCTGTTGGTGTAAAGTCAGGCCAAAGTGTCTCAGTAAAGAAAAACTCCGTATAACTTAACTGCCATAGTAAAAAGTTTGAAAGCCTTACCTCTCCACTTGTACGTACCATAAGGTCTACATCGGTATAAGGTGTATTTAGTTCATTGCCCAAACTCTCTTCTGTTATGGCTTCTTTTCTATTTGCCAATCTTGTTGCAGCTTTGGCTATCTCTTCTCTTGAGCCATAGTTAAGTGCAAGAATTTGTGTTACGTTGGTATGGTGAGCTGTTTGTTCCTTTATAGAAGCGATGGTTTCTTGAAGTTTAGGAGAGAAACCTTCTATGTTTCCCACTGTCTCAAATCTTGCACCAAATTTATGATAGGTCTCCAGTTCACCTTTTAGCCACTTATCAAGCAGTTTCATTAAGAAATCTACTTCATATTTAGGGCGTTTCCAGTTTTCTGTACTAAAGGCATAAAGTGTTACTGTCTCAATGGTCTCATGTTCGGCACAATACTGAGTAATGTCACGAATAACATCAGCACCTTTCTCATGCCCTTTAGTTCTGATGTAACCACGCTCTTTTGCCCAGCGTCCGTTGCCATCCATAATGATGGCTAAATGTCTTAAATAATTTTTATTTTTGCTCATTTTCTAATTTTTGACTTTCATCTAATATTTTAAATGATAGGTCAAGTTTTGAAGCTGTTCCTAAATCTACAGAGTTATCTGCTGTTATAAAGTTTATACTATTTTCACTGGTTCCAAAACTTTGGCTATCTTGTAACAGATTATAGCATACTCCATCTATGTTTTTATTTTCAATTAAGCTTTTGGCATTAGAAAAGCCTTTTTCTCTGTCCATTTCAGCTTTAAATCCAACAGTTATGAGTCCTAGTTTGTTTACCTCTGTTAAGATATCAGAAGTTTGTTTCATTTCAATGTTCCATTCATTTCCAATATCTGCTTTTTTCATTTTTCCAACTTGTGGGTACTTGGGAGTGAAGTCAGCTACAGCTGCAGCCATAAAGAGGTAAGGCTTTTTCTGAATCAGGTGAATCGGTTCAGAACTATTCATGGTGGCTTTAGACATTTTACCTTTTTTTGAAACACGTACAGCATCGACTGTATACTCTAGTAACTCTTGGGCTGACTCAACATCTATGGTATAAATCTCTTTGGGGATGTGAGCATGTCCCATAGTTGTAATGAGGCAAACATCGGCACCTCTTAAATAAAGAGCCGTTGCTAAAGCATTTGCCATTTTACCTGAAGAAAAGTTTGAGATGTAACGTACTTCATCTATCTTCTCTCTCGTACCTCCACCTGTTACAACTACTTTTCTGTCTATCCAAAACTCCTCTTCAAGTAGGGCTTTTGCCACCTGATGAAAAATTGCAGATGGCTCTGCTAAAGCACCATTACCTTTATCTCCACATGCTAAAAGTTTTGATTGAGGATTAATGATACGTACTTCATTGACACCTAACATTTTAAGAGAACCTACTGTGTAGTGATGCTCTATCATATTTGTGTTAGCAGCAGGGGCTATGAGTAGGGTTTTGTTAAATGCCAAAGCAGTTTGAGTCAAAATATTGTCTGCAATTCCTTTGGAGATTTTGTTGATGGTATTTGCAGTCGCTGGAGCAATAACAAATACATCGCACTTTTTACCTATATCAATATGGTTTAGCTCAGATGCCCAGCTTTCAGAACTCTCTGTTAGTACTGCATTGCGTGTTAAGGCTTCAAAAGTAAGCGCTGATACAAAACGTTCTGCTGAGGGAGTCATCACTACATGAACAGAA
>Ga0256832_1001626_pt1 | contig 15318 bp, 11 predicted proteins | sample 134614metaG_FD_190534 | JGI IMG/M metagenome (GOLD analysis project Ga0256832, IMG submission 190534) | Hydrothermal vent microbial communities from Lau Basin, Pacific Ocean - 134-614 | ecosystem: Environmental > Aquatic > Marine > Hydrothermal vents | place: Pacific Ocean: Lau Basin | collected...
GGCGGTTGATGTCGTCGGCCTGGCGCAGCACCTTGATGTCGGGATGGCGGCGGATGACGCCGGTCGCGGAGCAGGGCGCATCCAGCAGGATGCGATCGAAGGGCACGCCGTCCCACCAGGTCTCGGGCCGGGCGGCGTCCGCGACACGCACTTCGGCTCCGAGTCCCAGCCGCTTCAGGGTGTGCTCGATGCCGCTGGCGCGCTCGGGGTCGCGGTCGAGCGCGACCAGCGTCGCCAGCTCCGGCTGGATCTCGAGCAGGTGCGCGGCCTTGCCGCCCGGCGCGGCGCAGGCGTCGAGCACCCGCTCGCCGGGCTGCGGGTCGAGCAGGCGGGCGGCGAGCTGGGCCGCCACGTCCTGTACCGAACAGAACCCTTCTTCGAAGCCCGGCAGGCGTTCCACCGGCACGGGTTGCGGCAGCCAGAGCGCATCGGGGTAGTCGGGCAACGGGCGCGCCTCGATGCCGGCCGCCTCCAGCCTGTCCCGACAGGCCTCGGGCGTCGTCCGCCGGCGGTTGACGCGCAGAAACAGCGGCGGCGGGGCGTCGTTGCCCGCGAGTATGGCCTGCCACTGCGCCGGCCAGTCGGCACGCAGCCGCTCGATGAACCAGCGCGGGTGGTTCCAGGCCACCTCCTCGTTCTCCCGGGCCAGCGTTGCCAGAAGCCGCTCGCCCTCGCGCTGGAAGCGGCGCAGCACGGCGTTGACCAGGCCGGCGGCCCAGGGCCGGCCGCTGGCGCGGACGGCCTCCACCGTGGCATGAATGGCGGCGTGCGGGGCGACCTCGAGGGCGGCGAGCTGTTCGAAGCCGATCAGCAGCAGCGCCTCGATGATGCGGTCGCGGGCCTTCGGGCGACGTTTCAGCAGGCGCTGCAGCAGAGGGCGGTAGCGGAACAGATGACGCAGGGTGCCGTAGAGCAGGGCCTGGGCGAGGGGGCGGTCGCGCGGGTCGAGGGGCTCGAGGCCCGCGGGCAGCAGGCGGGCCAGCGATTCTCCCTTCTCGAGGACGCGCAGCAGCAGGCGGGCGGTGACCAGGCGCAGCTCGGCCCCGGCCTCAGCCAAGGCGCACGCCCTCCAGGGGGCGGGCATTGGCGAGATCACGCCCGTGGATGCGGCGGCCCCCGGGCAGCTGGACCTCGGTCAGGGTCAGGCAGCCGTCCCCGGTGCGCACGGTCACGCCGCGGCGGTCGGCGCCGACCACCTCGCCGGGTTCGGCTTCGGCCGGGCAGGACTCGGCGGGTTCGGCCCGCCAGATGCGCAGGGTTTCCTCGCCCAGGCGGGTCCAGGCCACCGGCCAGGGATTGAAGGCGCGGATGGCGCGCAGGAGGCGGTCGGCATCCTGCCGCCAGTCGAGCTCGGCCTCCTGCTTGCTGAGCTTGCCGGCATAGGTGGCGGCTGCCTCGTCCTGGGGTTCGGGCTCGAGGGCGCCCGAGAGGATCTCGTCGAGCCGTTCCGCGAGCAGGGACTTGCCGAGCGCCGCCAGCCGGTCGTGGAGTTCGCCGGCGGTCTCGGTCGCGCCGATCGGAAGGGCCGCCTGGGCCAGCATGGGGCCGGTGTCGAGCCCTTCCTCCATCTGCATCAGCGTGATCCCGGTTTCACGATCGCCGGCCAGGATGGCGCGCTGGATGGGCGCGGCGCCCCGCCAGCGCGGCAGCAGCGAGGCATGGACGTTGACGCAGCCGCGCTTCGGGATCTCCAGCACCTCGCGCGGCAGCAGCAGCCCGTAGGCGGTGACCACCATCAGGTCGGGGCGGTAGGCCGCCAGTCGCCGCACGGCTTCCGGGTCGCGCAGGCTCTTCGGCTGTTCCACCGGCACCCCGGCCGCGAGCGCCAGGCGCTTGACCGGGCTGGGCGTCAGCCGGCGCCCGCGGCCGGCTGGCCGGTCGGGCTGGGTGTAGACGGCCACCAGGTCGTGCGGACTCTCGAGCAGGGCCTCGAGCGAGGGGACGGCGAACTCGGGGGTTCCGGCGAAGACGAGTCTCAAGGGCGTGGCTCAGATGACGGGCTCGGCCTGGCGGGCCGGTGTGGCGGGCGACTGCTGGCGCCGGGCCTTCTCCAGCTTCTTGCGGATGCGCTGGCGCTTGAGGTTGGAGAGATAGTCGACGAACAGCTTGCCGTCGAGGTGGTCGATCTCGTGCTGGATGCACACGGCCAGCAGGCCGTCGGCCTCGGCCTCGAAGGGCTCCCCCTCCAGGTCCTGGGCCCGGTAGCGGATGCGCTCCGCGCGCCGGACCTTTTCGTAGATGCCGGGCACGGACAGGCAGCCCTCGTCCATCTCTTCGACGCCCTCGCGGGAGAGGATCTCGGGATTGATCAGCACCAGGGGCTGGTTGCGGTCCTCGCTGATGTCGATCACGATGACACGCCTGTGCACGTCCACCTGGGTGGCGGCCAGACCGATGCCCGGCGCGGCGTACATGGTTTCGAACATGTCCCCGACCAGTTTCTTCAGGTCGTCGTCGAACTCGGTCACCGGAAGGGCGCGCTTGCGCAGCCGGGGATCGGGGAAATGGAGGATCTCGAGCCTGGCCATGTGTGCCTCGTCACAAATCCGGGCGGGGATGCGGATTTTCTTTCAACGCCCTGTCGATATTGCTAAAGTACCGCTCCCTGAGCGCGATAATAAGGATGTCGCGCCCGCTTTTCCACCCGGGAAAGGTCGGGGATTGGCCGGTCCGTGCCGGCCACCGCTTTGCAAAGGGAATGCAGATGATCAGGAAATTGCTCGCCTTGCTGTTGGCCGCCCTGCTGGCCTGGCCGGTCTGGGCCGGGGATGTGGTGCTCAATCCGGACCATCCCGAACGCTATGTCGTGAAGAGGGGGGACACCCTCTGGGACATCTCGAAGCGCTTCCTCCGGGATCCCTGGCTGTGGCCGGAGATCTGGTACGTCAATCCCCAGATCGAGAATCCCCACCTGATCTATCCGGGCGACGTGATCTATCTGACCTGGGTGGACGGCAGGCCGCAGCTCAGGCTGCAGCGCGGCGGCGGACACCCGACCGTGAAGCTGTCCCCGCGCATCCGCGTCGAGCCGATCCGGCAGGCCATACCGGCCATCCCCGTCGACGCCATCCGGCAGTTCCTGAGCCGGCCGCTGGTCGTGGGCGAGCAGGACATGGCCCGGGCGGCCTATGTGGTGGCCTCGCCCGACGAGCACATCGTGACCGGCGCGGGTGACCGCGTCTACGCCCGCGGCATCGACCCCGACCATGGCCGCTACGACCTCTTCGAGCCCGGCGATCCCTACGTGGATCCGGTGACGGGTGAAGTGCTGGGCTATGCCGCGGAGTTTCGCGGTTCGGCCAGCGTGGAACGGTTCGGCGATCCGGCCACGCTGCGGCTCGAGCGCACCACCCGCGAGGTGGCCATCGGCGACCGGCTGCTGCCGCAGAACACCGAGGAGCTCAGCGCCAGCTTCTTCCCGCACGCGCCGAAGGACGCCATCGAGGGGCAGATCATCTCGGTGATGGACGGCGTCTCGCAGATCGGCCAGTATCAGGTGGTGGTCATCAACCGGGGCGCCCGGGAGGGGCTCGAACCCGGCCACGTGCTGCGCGTGCTGCAGGCGGGTGCGGAGATCGAGGACCCGGTGGCCGGCGGCAAGGTGCGGCTGCCGGACGAGGAGGCCGGGCTGCTGCTGGTGTTCCGGACCTTCGACAAGGTGAGTTTCGGCCTGGTCATGGAAGCCGTGCGCCCCATGCACGTGCTGGACAAGGTGGCCGCCCCCGAATGACCTCGATCCACGGGATTGTCCGAAGGGCCCGGTTCTGCCGGGCCCTTCGCGTATGAGAACGGGAAGGCAACATACCGTCATGGAGGAGCTGGCCGCCTGGCTGCATCTGGCCCTGTCGCCGGGCATCGGTCCCCGCGCGCTGCTCGAGGCCGCCGGTGAGGCGCCGGATGTCGCGGCGCTGGTGGCGGCGCCGCCGCCGGCCCTGCGCGAGGCCCTGGCGGCCGTGGATCCGGCGGCGGTCGAGGCCGCCCTGGCCTGGGCGCAGGCACCGGACCACCACCTGCTGCACTGGCACCATCCCGACTATCCCCCGCTGTTGCGCGAGCTGCCCGACCCGCCGCTGGTGCTGTGGGTGACAGGAGATCCCGGCCTGCTCTCCCTGCCGCAGGTGGCCATCGTGGGCAGCCGGCATCCGACCCGCGACGGCCTCCGCAACGCCCGGGCCTTCGCCGCGCATCTGGCCGCGGCCGGACTCGTCGTCACCAGCGGTCTGGCCATGGGCATCGACGGCGCCGCCCATGCGGGCGCCCTCGAGGCCGGCCGCACCCTGGCCGTCATGGGTACCGGCATCGACCGCATCTATCCCGCCCGGCACCGGGCACTGGCGCACCGCATCGTGGATGCCGGCGGGGCGCTGGTCTCGGAATTCCCGCCCGGCACGCCGCCCAGGGGCGGGCATTTCCCGCGCCGCAACCGGATCATCAGCGGGCTCGCCCTGGGCACGCTGGTGGTGGAGGCGGCACTGCAGTCCGGCTCGCTGATCACGGCCCGGCTGGCCGCCGAGCAGGGGCGGGAGGTATTCGCCATCCCGGGTTCCATCCACAATCCGCTCGCGCGCGGCTGTCACCGCCTGATCCGGGAAGGCGCCAAGCTGGTCGAGACCGGGCAGGACATCGTCGAGGAGCTCGGCGCCCTGCTGGGCGGGCTGGCGGAGCCGGAGCGGACGACGGCATCGGCATCGGAATCGCCGACCACAGGGCGGGCCGAGGCGGCGGAATTGACCGCGGAACAGAAACAACTGCTTGATTTCATTGGATATGATCCGGTTTCCATCGACGAGCTGGTGGTTTTGAGCGGATTGACGCCCGAGGCGCTTTCCTCCATGCTGCTCATCCTGGAACTGGAAGGATGCGTGGTCGCGCATCCCGGTGGGCGCTATGCCCGCGCCTGAGAATCGAGGTAACGAAGTGAAAGAAAGCATGCTCGACGTGCTGCTCTATCTGTTCGAGAACTACTACATGGACGAGGAGACGGAGCAGCGCCCCGACCGGCAATCCCTGCAGAGCGAGCTTCTGGAGGCGGGCTTCGACCGTCAGGAGATCGACAAGTCCTTCGCCTGGCTCGACAGCCTTGCCCAGTACCGCCATTCGGGCATTCCCGCCCTGGAGACCGCGCAGGCGATCCGCGTCCACACGCGGCTCGAGCGCGAGCGGCTGGACGTGGATGCCCGGGGTTTCCTCATGTTTCTCGAGCAGATCGGCATTCTGGATCCGGCCACCCGGGAGCTCATCCTGGACCGGGTGATGGCGCTCGACACCGACGAGGTGGATCTGGAACAGCTGAAGTGGATCATCCTCATGGTGCTGTTCAACCAGCCGGGCCAGGAAGCGGCCTACGCCTGGATGGAGGACCTGGTGTTCGAGGAGCCGGGCGCGCGGGTGCACTAGCCCGCAGCCGGTTCACGTCCCGCGCCGGGACCGGTCCCGGCATTCCTCCCGTCCCGTACGCGGAGCATCCCCGGAAGACGACGACCGCATGAGCAAGCAACTCGTCATCGTGGAATCGCCTGCCAAGGCGAAGACCATCAAGAAGTATCTCGGCCGCGGCTTCGAGGTCATGGCCTCCTATGGCCATGTGCGCGATCTCGTGCCCAAGAGCGGCGCGGTCGACCCCGAGCACGACTTCGCGATGAAGTACGAGATCATCGAGAAGAACGCCCGCCACGTCGACGCCATCGCCAGGGCGATGCGCAGGTCCGACACCCTGCTGCTCGCCACCGACCCGGACCGCGAGGGCGAGGCCATCTCCTGGCACCTCTCCGAGCTGCTGCGCGAACGGGGCGTGCTCGAGGGCAAGGACGTGCGGCGGGTGGTGTTCCACGAGATCACGAAACGCGCCATCCAGGAGGCAGTGGAGCATCCGCGCGAGCTGTCGATGGATCTGGTCAACGCCCAGCAGGCCCGCCGGGCGCTGGACTATCTGGTGGGCTTCAATCTCTCGCCGCTTCTGTGGAAGAAGATCCGCCGCGGGCTGTCGGCCGGCCGGGTGCAGAGCCCCGCCCTGCGTCTCATCGTCGAGCGCGAGGAAGAGATCGAGCGCTTCGAGCCGCGCGAGTACTGGACCCTCGACGCCCTGCTCGAGAAGGAAGGCCAGGAGTTCAGCGCGCGCCTGACCCACTGGGAAGGGAAGAAGCTGGGCCAGTTCGACATCGGTGACGAGGCCCGGGCCCGGGCGATCGCCGACGCCGTCCGCCAGGCCGCCGAAGGCCGTCTCGAGGTCGTCAAGGTCGAGCGCAAGCAGCGCCGCCGCAATCCGGCCGCCCCCTTCATCACCTCGACGCTGCAGCAGGAGGCCTCGCGCAAGCTGGGGTTCTCCGCCAACCGCACCATGCGTGTGGCCCAGCAGCTCTACGAGGGCATCGACATCGGCGAGGGCTCGGTCGGCCTCATCACCTACATGCGGACCGATTCGGTCAATCTGGCGGCCGAGGCACTGGACGAGCTGCGTGCGCTGATCGCGGAGCGCTTCGGCAAGGAGAACCTGCCCGGCAAGCCGCGCACGTTCAAGACCCGGGCCAAGAACGCCCAGGAGGCGCACGAGGCCATTCGCCCCACCTCCGCCATGCGGACGCCGGAATCGCTCAAGCCCTGGCTGACCAGCGACCAGTTCAAACTCTATGACCTGATCTGGAAGCGCACGGTGGCCTGCCAGATGATCCACGCCACCATCGACACCGTGGGCGTGGACTTCCGCGCCGGCGAGGCCCTGTTCCGGGCCACCGGTTCCACCGTGGTCAAGCCCGGCTTCATGGCAGTCTATCAGGAGGGCGTCGACGAGAAGGCGAAGGACGAGCCCGACAACCGCCTGCTGCCCCCGCTCGAGGAAGGCGAGCAGGTGCCCGTGAAGGATCTGCGCACCGACCAGCACTTCACGGAGCCGCCGCCGCGATACACCGAGGCCAGCCTGGTGCGCACCCTCGAGGAATACGGCATCGGCCGGCCCTCGACCTACGCCTCCATCATCTCCACCCTGCAGCAGCGCGGCTACGTGACGCTGGAGAAACGCCGTTTCCAGCCCACCGACGTGGGGCGCATCGTGAGCCATTTCCTCACCGAGCACTTCACGCGCTATGTGGACTACGACTTCACCGCCACCCTCGAGGACGATCTCGACGAGATCGCCCGGGGCGAGCGCGAGTGGAAACCCCTGCTGCGCGAGTTCTGGGAGCCCTTCATCCGCCTGGTGAAGGAGAAGGAGGCCACCGTCACCCGGGCCGAGGTCACGACCGAGGCCCTGGACGAATGCTGTCCCGAGTGCGGCAGGCCCCTGCAGATCAAGCTCGGGCGGCGCGGTCGCTTCATCGGCTGTTCCGGCTATCCCGAGTGCGGCTACACCCGCAACGTGGGCGAGGCGGCCGAAGAGGCGAAGCCCGAGGTGCTCGAGGGCCGCTCCTGTCCCGAATGCGGCAGCGATCTCGTCATCCGCCGCGGGCGCTACGGCAAGTTCATCGGCTGCTCCAGCTATCCGGAATGCCGCTACATCGAGCCGCTGGAGAAGCCCGAGGACACCGGCGTGCCCTGCCCCGAGTGCGGCAAGGGCACCATGCTCAAGCGCCGCTCGCGCTCCGGCAAGATCTTCTATTCCTGCTCCACCTATCCGGAATGCAAGTACGCGGTCTGGAACGAGCCGCTGGCCGAGCCCTGTCCGTCCTGCGACTGGCCGATGCTCACGCTCAAGACCACCAAACGGCGCGGCACCGAGAAGGTCTGTCCCCAGTGCCGCCACGCCGAGGCCGTCGAGCCGCCCGAGGCTCAGGCGGCGGCAGGCAACGAGTGACGCATTCCGGATCCGGTCGTTCGGGGCGGGAATGGCTCGTCTGCCGATGGTGGACGACACCGCCTTTCCGCCCCGCCTTTGACCTGCATCAAGGTCGTCTCCGGCATATCCCACATACTCTGTGCGCAGCTGTGGCATCTCACACAGCGATCCCATGGGCAGGATGCGGGTTCCCTGTCCGTGCCGAACGCATTTCGTGAACCGGGAGGTTTGTCCAATGAAATCCAAACTGAAGACAGCGGTGGCGGCCCTGGCGGGTGCCGGCCTGTTGCTGGGTGCGGCGGGAGGTGCCTGGTCGCAGGAGACGCTGAAGGACGTCATGAAACGCCGCGGCCTGACCGAGAAGGACATCCTGGCGGCGGCCAAGACCTATACGCCGAGCGGCGGCCGTGACGAGTACATCGTGTTCAGCTCGGGCGGACAGAGCGGACAGGTCATCGTCTACGGCGTGCCCTCGATGCGCATCCTCAAGTACATCGCCGTGTTCACGCCGGAGCCCTGGCAGGGTTACGGATACGACGAGGAATCCAAGAAGGTGCTGGCGGGCGGACGCATCGACGGCAAGGACATTCTCTATGGCGACACCCACCATCCCGCATTGTCCGAGACCAACGGCGACTACGACGGCCAGTATCTCTTCATCAACGACAAGGCCAATCCCAGGATCGCGGTGATCGATCTGCACGACTTCGTCACCAAGCAGATCGTCGTCAACCCCCTGTTCCGTTCCGAGCACGGCGGCGCCTTCGTGACCCCGAATACCGAGTACGTAATGGAGGCCACGCAGTATGCCGCGCCCTACAAGGACAAGGGCTATGTGCCCCTGTCGGAGTTCAACGAGAAATATCGCGGCGGCCTGACCTACTGGAAGTTCGACCGCAAGGAAGGCCGGATCAAGCCCGAGCTTTCCTTCACCTTCGAGCTGCCGCCCTACAGTCAGGACCTTTCCGACGCCGGCAAGGGGCCGACCTACGGCTGGGGCTTCACCAACTCCTTCTGTACCGAGCGCTATGTGGGCGGCATCGAGCGCGGTCGTCCGCCGTTCGAGGCCGGCTGCTCCTCCAAGGACACCGACTTCCTGCACATCACCAACTGGAAGAAGGCCGAGGAGCTGGTCAAGGCCGGCAAGATCGGCCGCAAGGTCAACGGCATGACGCTGATCAGCATCAAGGAGGCGGTGGACAACGGACTGCTCTATCTGGTGCCCGAGCCCAAGAGCCCGCACGGCGTGGACGTGGTGCCCACCGGCGACAAGATCGTCGTCTCCGGCAAGCTGGACAGCCATACCTGGGTGTATGACTGGAACAAGATCCAGAAGGCCATCAAGAACCGCAAGTTCGAGGGCAAGGATCCCTACGGAATTCCGATCATCGCCCTGAAGGATGCCCTGCACACCTCGGTGAACGTGGGTCTGGGTCCGTTGCACACCCAGTTCGATTCGAAGCCCTGCGTGGCCTACACGTCCATCTACGTGGACTCCATGATCACCAAGTGGGACTACTGCAAGGGCAAGGTGCTCGACCAGCTGCCCATCCACTACAACGTCGGTCACCTCATGACCATGGAGGGCGACACGGTCAAGCCGGACGGCAAGTATCTGGTGGCTCTGAACAAGCTCGCCATCGATCGCTTCAATCCGGTGGGACCGCTGCATCCGCAGAACCACCAGCTGATCGACATCAGCGGCGAGAAGATGCAGCTGCTCTACGACATGCCGCTGCCGCTGGGCGAGCCGCACTATGCGGTGGCCATCAAGGCCGACAAGCTGAAGCCGGGCATCCGCTACCGTTCGGGCTGGGATGCCTATGCCGACAAGCGCTCGCCGTACAAGACGCGCGCGGGTCGCGAGAAGATGGAGCGCACCTGTGACGCCAGCGGCAAGTGCACGGTCGAGGTCTACGGTACGGTGATCCGCTCGCACATCACGCCCGAGATCATCGAGGCGGTCGAGGGTGATACGGTCAAGATCCATCTGACCAACCTCGAGCGTGCCGAGGACGAGACCCACGGCTTCGCGATGTACGGGCACAACGTGCAGTTCTCGATGGAGCCGGGCAAGACTTCGTCCTATACCATCGAGAACGTGAAGGCGGGCGTGTATCCCTACTACTGCACCGAGTTCTGCTCGGCGCTGCATCTGGAGATGCAGGGGTACATGGTGGTCAAGCCGAAGGGCTACAAGGCCGAGAAGGCGGCCCTGAAGGCAGGCACCACCTACACCAAGGCCGACTACGAGAAGCAGGTCAAGACCAATCTGGAGACCCAGAAGGTCATCGACCAGGTGGTCGCCTTCATCACCAGCCACAACTACAAGGACTTCCCGACGGTCGTGGCTCTGGTGGAGGATGCCACCGCGCAGCTCGAGTTCGCCAAGGATGCACGCAAGAAGGCCGAGGCCGCTGCCGCCAAGGGCGACTGGAACAACGCCATGCTCTGGGCGAACCAGTGGTGGCAGTACCAGGTCAAGGCCGCGGATCTCGGTCTGCGCGCCAAGACCTACCTCGAGCAGCATGGTGCGAAGAAGATCAAGTGATCGGAATCGCACGCCTGACGGGGAGGGGGGCATTCGCCCCCCTCTTTACTCTGGATGGAAAGAAACCCTCGGGAGAGTGATGATATGAAGAAGCAGCTGAACAGACTCCTTCTGGCAGGGGCAGCCGCCCTGGCCTCGCTGGCATCCAGTCAGGTGGTGGCGCTCGACGGCGCCAGCCTCTACAAGACCAAGACCTGCATCGCCTGCCACGGGCCGGAAGGCCGGAGTCCGATCATGCCCAACTATCCGAAACTGGCCGGCCAGAACAAGGCCTATCTGCTGCAACAGATGAAGGACATCAAGACGGGCGCGCGCAGCAATGGCAATTCCGCGGCCATGAAGGGCGTCATGCATCTGGTCAGCGATGAAGAGATGGAGGCGCTCGCCGAGTATCTCTCGAAGCTGAAACCCTGACCTGACGGTAGACGGTATGCCGCCCCGCAGGCGCGCCTGCGGGGCGGTCTGCGCGATGGATGAAGCTCTCCATGATTCGATGGACCCGCTGTACGGCAATCGGCGCGCTGGCGCTCTTTCTTCTCGGCGTGATCTTCTGGGGCGGATTCAATACCGCCATGGAAGCGACCAACACCCTCCCTTTCTGCATCTCCTGCCACGAGATGCGGGACAATGTGTATCAGGAGTATCGCGGCTCCGTGCACGAGGCCAACGCCTCCGGGGTGCGCGCCACCTGTCCCGACTGCCATGTGCCCCGGGACTGGCTCCCCAAGGTCGTTCGCAAGATCCAGGCCTCGCGCGAACTCTATCACTGGGTCGTCGGCACCATCGACACGCGCGAGAAGTTTCTCGCACGGCGTCCGGTGCTGGCCGGACATGTCTGGGATGCCATGAAGCGGACCGATTCCAGGGAATGCCGCAACTGCCATGACTTTCACTCCATGCAGCTGGCGGACCAGGCCCGCTTCGCGGCGGACCGCCATGACCGGGCGCTCAACGCGGGAGGTACCTGCATCGACTGCCACAAGGGCATCTCGCACGAGTTGCCGCCGCTGCCGCCGGTGTTGTCCGAGGACAGATACGATCCAGAATATGCCGAAGAGATCATGGAAACCTGCGCCGGCTGCCACGGGGACAAGGGTCAGGGAACGCCGGACGGCGAGTATCCGCGCCTCGCGGGACTGGATGCGCACTACATCGTCCGTCAGCTGGAGAATTTCAAGAATCGCAAGCGCATCAACATCCCCATGATCCCCTACGCCAACGAGCGGGAGCTGCCGGGCGAGGACGTGCAGACCATCGCCACCTATCTGAGCCGCATCGAACTGCCCACCCGCCTGCCGCCCATCGAGGCCGAGGAGCTGGGCGAGGGCTTCGACGCGCTGGCGCGGCTCGAGGCCAGCAAGGCCGTGCTCAACATTCCCCGTTACCCGGGGGACGTGGAAGCCGGCGGGCGTCTGTATCGCAGCGAATGCGCCGGCTGCCACGGCCGGGACGGCAGGGGCTGGCCTCAGAAGGGCGCACCCATGCTGGTGGGTCAGCACAGCAACTACCTGCTCCGGCAGATCCGCAAGTTCCGCAAGGGCGAACGCGTGCACGATCTGCCCGAGGATGCCGGGATCTTCGGGCGCTTCAGCGACGAGGAGATCGCCAATCTGCTGGCCTGGCTTTCGGTGCAGGACGATGGTTGAAGGGAGCGAGAATAACCATGTGATGGATCGGGAATAACCGAGTGATTCGGTTGACTTGTCTCAAGTAAAAGGACCGGAAGGCGCGGTATGCTGCCTTCCATCGACCAGAGTGACGAATGGACGTCATGCAGGCTAAACAACTGGAAGAGGTGAGATCGATGATGAAACGAATTGCTGGCATTTCGATCCTGGTCCTGGCTGGACTGGGACTGAGCACACCTTCGCAGGCCTGGCTGGAGGCCGGCAGCGAACGTGAGGAAGCCCTGAAACTGAAACCGGATCTCGAGAACGGAATGGATGTGTACGAGGTCTGTGCCGCATGTCATCTTCCGGAAGGCTGGGGCACCAAGGACGGCACCTTCCCGCAGCTGGCGGGCCAGCATCGTACCGTGCTCATCAAGCAGCTCGCCGACATTCGGGAGGGCAACCGCGACAATCCCACCATGTATCCGTTCGCGCAGCCGGAAGCCATCGGTGGTCCGCAGGCACTGGCGGACGTGACGGCCTACATCGAAAAGCTGCCGATGAACCCGGACAACGGCAAGGGGCCCTGGCCGGAAGGCACCCCCGAGTATGAGGAAGGCAAGAAGCTCTACGAGGAGAACTGCGTCAAGTGCCACGGCAAGCATGGCGAGGGCAACGCCGAGAAGTTCTATCCGCGCATCCAGGGCCAGCACTACAAGTACATGCTGCGCCAGTTCAAGTGGATCGAGACCGGCAAGCGCCGCAACGCCAACCCGGACATGCGCAAGCAGATCGAGAACTTCACCGATCGCGACCAGGAGCTGGTGATCAACTATGTCTCGCGCATTCCGGTACCCAAGGAGGATCTGGCGCCTTCCAAGGACTGGAAGAATCCTGACTTCGACTGAGTCGCACCCTGCATGGCCGGGCCATCCTGCCCGGCCATGCCAATGCTGATCGCAAGGGAACCGTCATGGCCACGAATGCATCCCGCATCTGGACCTTTCGCCTTCTGCTCGTCGCCGCCGTCGCGCTGCTGGTGGCGATCTACTACTCGCCCATCTGGTGGGTCTCGCTCACGGCACCGAACTATCCCAAGGAAGCCTTTCCGGACGGTGTCCGCATTCACTTCCACATGAACGGCGTGTTCAACGGCTGCCGGAAGGTCGAGAAGAAGGAGATCGTCGAGGAGGAGGTGCTCGACTGTGTCCACGAGATGGACACCATCAACCACTATGTCGGCATGTATCCCATCGCCGCCGGCGGCGTGGTCGAAAAGGCCTTCTCCCAGTTCCTCGTGGCCTTCCTGGGCATCATGGTGCTGGGTTTCATGTGTGTTCGCCCCCGGATTCGTGCCGCCATCCTGGCGATAGGTTTCGGAGCGATCGCGGTCTGGATGGCGATGGCCTGGTACGGCGAGAACGGCATCCGCTTCGAAAACAAGGGCTATCTGGAAGCCCTCGTCCATGCGCTCAGCACGGATGTCGAGAAGGAATCGGAAGAGGAAGCCCTGGGATCGGGGCAGGCGATCATCGAGGCCCTGAAGAAATCGCTCGAACAGTCCGGTGTCGAGGTCGAGGACAAGAAGTCCACGCCGGCCGGGAAGATGGAAACCAAGGCGGATCTGATCGAGTTCCTGAAAGCCAGCTTCGAAGCCGACCAGGCCAGGAAACCGGCGGCCGAACGCCAGGAGTGGAACGGCAGCCTGCGGCAGGTGATGGCCTGGCACTATGAAAAGACCCTGGGTCGCTACTTCAACAATCCGGCCGAGATCCGACCCATGGTGGAGAAGATGACCCTGGCCGGTGACGTGGTGTTCTGGGGCGTGATCCTGGCCATGATCGTGCTCGTGATCGGAAACCTGATCGGGATGGCGATCTTCTACTGGCTGCTGGCCATCGTGCCGGCGCTGCTGCCGGTCTTTTTCGTGATCGAGTATTCGGCCTGGCTGTGGTGGTATGGCCACAATCTCAACGAGATGGGCGCCTTCACAGTGAAGCCGTTCATGCCCACCGTATTCGGCGACGGCAAGGTGGCCCAGTTCACCACCCATTCCTATCCGCACTACGGATTCGGGTTGATGCTGGTGTTCTCGGGGCTGTTGATCGCCGCCATGCTCATGCGGCGGCGGGAACTGCGTGAAGCCGGAGGCAGCGTCTGAGCCGGGTCGGGAAGGATGCGTGATGTGGAGGCGGGTGCTGTTGCTCTGTTTCTGCACGATCTCGCCCGGCCCGGCGCCAGGTGCCGATGCCGGGGATGCAGGCGGGCCGGGCACCGGCCCCCTGATTCCGCTGCAGCCGCTCATCGATCAGGCAAAGCCCAATGATACTCTGGTGTTGCCGCCGGGAAGATATGCCGGACCGGTGCTGATCGACAAGCCACTGGTGCTCGACGGTCAGGGCAAGGCCACCATCGACGCCGGAGGGCAGGGCAGTGTCATCCTGCTCAAGACCGACGGGGCGACGATCCGCAACCTGCATCTGACCAATTCGGGCACCTCCTACAACGACATCGATGCGGGGATCCAGGTGCGTGGAAAGTACAACATCATCCGGGACAACCGCATCGACAACTGCCTGTTCGGCATCGACATGCAGCAGTCGAGCAACAACATCGTGCGCCGCAACTACATTCGTTCCAAACCCATCGACCTCGGCCAGCGCGGCGACGGCATCCGTCTCTGGTACAGCTTCGACAACAGGATCGAGGACAACGTCCTCGATCACGTGCGTGATCTGGTGGTCTGGTATTCGGCGAACAACGAGATCCGCAACAACCGTTCCAGCCACAGCCGCTACTCGCTGCATTTCATGTATTCGCGCTACAACCTGGTCGAGGGCAATCATTTCACCCACAATGCGGTGGGCATCTTCCTCATGTACAGCGACAGCGTGGTGGTGCGGAACAACACTATTGCCCATGCCATCGGCCCGACCGGCATCGGCATCGGCTTCAAGGAGACATCGGATCTCACCATCGAGGGAAACCGGATTCTCTATTGCGCCAGCGGCATGTATCTGGATGTCTCGCCCTTTCAGCCGGACACCACCAACCGGCTGACCGGCAACCTGGTGGCCTACAACGCCATCGGGATCCGATTTCTGAACGACTGGCACGGCAACATCTTCCGGGACAACGATTTCGTGGACAACCTGACGCAGGTGGCCGTCTCTTCGGGCAAGACGGCCAATCGCAACGAATGGCGGCACAATTACTGGAGCGACTACGCCGGCTTCGACCGTGACGGCGACGGGATCGGCGATACCCCCTATGTATTGCGCGACTACGCCGATCGCCTGTGGCAGGATGAGCCCTACGCCCAGTTCTTCAAGGGCTCGCCCCTGCTGGAGGTGCTGGACTATCTGCAGCGGCTGGCGCCCTTCTCGCCG
>Ga0256832_1001627_pt1 | contig 15315 bp, 12 predicted proteins | sample 134614metaG_FD_190534 | JGI IMG/M metagenome (GOLD analysis project Ga0256832, IMG submission 190534) | Hydrothermal vent microbial communities from Lau Basin, Pacific Ocean - 134-614 | ecosystem: Environmental > Aquatic > Marine > Hydrothermal vents | place: Pacific Ocean: Lau Basin | collected...
GCAGCTCTTTTGCAGATTCCAATTAAGATCAGAGAGTCATAAGAAATAGTATTCGGATTAAAATCAAATTCAATGGTTGTTTTAGTTAGATCGCTTTTTTGTTTTTTTATTTTAACGAGTGAATTTTTAGTCTCATGTTTTTGTTTTGAAAATGTATCTCTGACATTTTTTAATAAAAACGGCTTGATGCTGACAACACTGACTTTTTCATCTGAAACAGGTGTTTCAATATCACAGGTTGATATTTCCTTATTTAAATATTTTGATAATAAGGTAATAGCTATCATGATAATCAGTACTATCAGGCCCTTTTGTTCTTTAATATTAAACATCTTTTCCTTTTTTTATTTCTTCAATGATTGCTCCTTTTTCTTTGATATCCCATAACTCAATGTTCTTCTCATCTGCTATTTTTTTCCATAAAATCCTATTTTGAAAATTCGTTCTGTTGCTTAAAATTATTTTTGATACTTTGTATTCACGTAGTAATTTTTTGCTGTCTATTTGAATATTTCCGTCTATAACAAGAAAATCTATTTTATCTTTATTGTCCGGTAAAAAATCGTTTTCCGAATTAATGAAAACTATGGTTTTATCATCTGCTTTGATGATATTTTTATGTTTTAGCAGTCTTCCTGTTGTGAAAGTCTCTGCTAAACTATATGATTTTGGATTTCCTTTATAATTTCTGTAATTAGATGTGATATATCCGATTTTTCTTCTGTTTAAATTACCGTCGGTATATGTATATCTTTTATTTGATAAAAAAATATCTGCTATAATTGCTTTATTTGTTGAGTAGAATACAATTTCATTGTTTTTTTGATTAATTGAATATCTGAAGATTTGATGTCCGGTCAATATCAAAAAAGACAATAAAATGAGATATTTGCTTATGATACTGTGTTTTTTGGTAATGATCAAAAAAACAAAAATCGTTGATGCTATTATGAATATATCAATAGTGGTTAAATAAATGTATTGTGCGATATTGATTGAAATGGATTGTATATAATCTATAAAATTCAAACAATAGTGAATAAAGATTTCTAATATCTTTCCTGAAATATGGGCTGCAAATTGAGAAAATACATTTAATAAAATGGTAGAAAAACCCAAAAAGAGAGTTCCAAATGCCATCGGTGTGGCAACAACTGAAGAAACAAAAAACAGTATGGGAGCATTGTGAAAATAATATAAAGATAAAGGGAAAATAATTATTTGTGCAGCTAAAGAAAGGCTGATTAATTGCCAGAAGTAATTTAATAGTTTATTAGCAGGTTTCAAAAATGTATTTATTGGCTGATAAAACAATAAGATACTCAGCATCGCAGCATACGAAAGTATAAAACTTAGTTGAAATAATTGCAAAGGATTGATCAATAGCAGAATCAATGCAGAACCGAATAATATATTTAAAATATTGACTTGTCTGCGTAAATTAAGCCCGGTCATAACCAGGGATATCATAAATGCAGCTCTTAAAACAGCAGCTCCTGCTCCTGTCAAAAATGCATAATACCATATTCCTGCTAATATAAGAAAAATCCGGGTTATTGATACTAAACGATTTTCCGTTTTCAGGAAGGAAAAAAAGAAGTTTAGGATCAAAGCGATGATACCTACATGCATTCCCGAAACAGTAAGTATATGTCTGGTCCCGGTAGCTGAAAAGGAATCCAAAATATTTCTATCCAGGTTTTGTTTGTCCCCCAAAATGATTGAAATTGCGATATTTTTAACAGTGTCATTTTCTATCAATTCGTTAAGATTGGATTTGATTTTGGACCGAACGGATGAAAAATAATTTCTTAATTCCGAATTATTTCTTTCCATTACTTCAATCTGTTTAAAGTCAGGGAATGAAAGGAAATGTACGTTTTGAAAATGATAATATCTTTTGGGATTAAAAGCAAGAGGATTTTTATTCTTATCTATAGGAAAAAACGCAGAAGGAAATCGAATTATATCACCGTTGTCTATATTGCATGAATCAAAATTAAATTTTGTGTAAATCAATAAATTACCTGAAATATGGGATATTTTATTATTTGAATATAAACTCTGTATTTCTGTTATGAAAGATGTACCGGAAGCAGTTTTCTTTTTACTGATAATCTTGCCGGTAAAATAGCTTTTTGGGGAAATGTTAAGTTTTGAAAAATGACTTGTTTTATTCCTTTCATCCTGAAGAAAGTGATTTTCAACACCTGACAATATAATTATCATAGCAAAAAAGATATTCAGGATTGATTTATTTTTAGATCTAAAAAATACAATAGCTATAATGCTGAAAAACAATATTGAGCTTATGATAATATTGTTGTATTGAAAAATAAAACTTCCGGTATACTCGGCAATAATAATACCTGCGATAAAAAAGAAAAGTATTTTTAGCAATGGAACCTGCTTCAAAGACTTCATGAGCTTTGTTAAAAAGCAGGTTTTTTAAGATTTATTGAGGAAAGATATAATTATCTTATATCCATTTGATGCAAATGTATAAAATTTGAGCGAAAAACACAAAAAAATAATATAAAATATTTAAAATAATTGGTTTATAGCTAAATAATTGTTGTTTTAGTTGTAAAAAAGCAATTGTTTTAGTAATTTTAAGGCGTTGAAAAGTAGTATCCATTCAGTTTGGGTCCTTTTGAAAGGGGAAAATTGATTCCGGCAGACAGTGAAATTGTCAGGTAAAGTTCTGTTTAAAGTGGAGCCATTATGTTTTTAAAAGCCGGAATGTAGCAGAAAAAGGAGTTTTCTTAGTCAAAATAATTTCCCCTGAGTATATACGGAAAGTTTATTTATTAGTCATTTTAAAAATCAAAGAATATGAGAATTTTTATCTTTATTATTTGGTTGATTTTAGGACTTGTTTATTTCTGGCTGTGGGATAGGGGAGTAGATAAATGTTGTAATGACAATGGGGCTTTAGTGGAAGCAACAACCACAATCAATAACGAGACAAAATCGATCAAACCACTTCAAAAGCCGGATGTGCCAATCTCCTTTTATTGGGAAAAAGCCCAAATTATAAAAGGAGGAAATTTTAAAGCTTACAAAGATTCGATAATTGCTACTCTGAAAGATGGTCGGATATTGGAAATTACAGGTTTTTTTCATGAGAAAGAGATCAATAATTCAGGTATGGACAATCTCGGATTAGCCAGAGCAATGGAAATCAGAAAGTTATTTCCCGAAATACCGGATGAGAGAATTAGATTATATGGTAAAAAAAGTGATAAGAAAATCGAAGACAGAAAATCGGCATTTACTGCTTCAGGTATTAACAGTGCTGTAAACAATGCAAATGTTAAAGAAATAGATAATTCTGCGTTGATCTATTTTCCTTACAATTCTACAAAGAAATTAAATAATCCAAAGATTGACAGTTATCTTGATGATGTTGCGAAAAGAGTGATTAAAACCGGTGAAAAAATTTCACTTACGGGTCATACGGATAGTTTTGGGCCGGATGATGCAAATATGGTTTTAGGATTGAAAAGAGCTAATATTTTAAAAGATATTTTGATCGCTAAAGGAGTACCTGAAAAAAATATTATTGTAAAAAGTAAAGGAGAAAAATCTCCTGTAGCTCCAAATGACACTCCTGCCAACAGGTCAAAAAACAGAAGAGTTGAATTAAAAATTTTAAAATAATAAAAATAATTAATTATGATATCATTAATAAGTTTTTGCGATATGCCATGGTGGTGTGTATTCTTATCATGGTTACTACCTTTTTTGTTAGGTTTACTTTTAGGCTGGGCTTTATGGGCCAGATTTAAAAGAATGTTTGATAAATTAGATTCCGAATACAGGGAATACAAATTGAAATGTTCCCGTACCGAAGAAGAATTGAAAAAGTGTCATGAGAAAAATAATGAATATTCAAGTGATATAGCTATTCTTAAAGGTAGAATTAGAGAATGTGAAAAAGAATTGGAATTAAATGCAGGAAAATCAAATACGGGAAAAGATATTTTAACAGCAGCTGGATTCGCCGCAGGCAAAACTTCGGAGAAAACTGAAATGGCAGGTATAGCTGCTGATAAATTTGCTGCATTAAAAGAAGACAATCTACAGGTCGTGGAAGGAATAGGTCCGAAAATGAAAGAATTTCTCAATAAAAACGGAATAAAAACCTGGTCGGATTTAGCCTCTTCAGATGTTAAAGATATTCAGGCTCTTTTGGATAAAGAAGGGAATAAATACAGAATCATCGATCCGCAAACCTGGCCGACACAGGCTGCTCTTGCCAGAGACGGGAAATGGGATAAATTGATAGAAATGCAGAAAAAACTCAGTGGAGGTAAAAAAGGACAGGCAAAACATCTTACTGATTCTAAAGTAGAGAAACTGTTGATAAAAATGGGTGTTTTGAAACGCTGGAAAAATGATGACCTGAAAGCTGTTGAAGGAATCGGAACTAAAATTGAAGGTTTACTTCATAGTGCAGGAATTAAAACATGGAAAAAACTTGCAAATACTCCGGTAAATAAAATCCAGGATATACTGGATAAAGCAGGTAAAAGATATGCCCTCGCAGATCCAGGTACATGGCCAAAACAAGCTAAATTGGCGGCTGAAGGCAAATGGTCGGAACTGGAAGAATACCAGGATTATTTGAAGGGAGGAAGAGAAAAGTAGAGTAGAGTTTTGTTGATTATGTTGGAGCCCTTGGGAAACCAAGGGCTTATTTTATTTTTGAAACTGTCGTTTTATCCTCACCCCGCTCCTCTCCTTTTACAAGGTTATCCCATTTTTTTAGCTTATCCCTTAAAGGAGAGAGAGTACCCGCCGGTTTCAGACGAAAACCTTCAATACAAATTAAACGTTATCGCGAATGATTAAGTGCCACTTACTCCCCTTCTCCTTTTTTCTCCATATTCTTTTTGAAACTGTAATCTTAAAAAAGGAGAAGGGGTGGGGGATGAGGTTAGGCAAAGGAGCATATACAGGTTTAAAATAAGGAACCACATCAATCCTCTCTTACAAGGGAGGAAAGAGCATCCCGCAATGGGTGCATTTCATTTTAGCGTGCTGCGGGTTGATTCTCCTTCGGTTACCGAACTTGTTGAGGTATAGGAGTCGAAGGCAAAGTATGGGAAAAGCGAAAAAAAGAAATGCACCCCAAACTATGCTTTTAAAAATTTAGGAATCCTTCCGTTTTTTATGGTTTCCGAACGTAATCTGCGCCCTACAATTCTTTCTACCATAGTCCCGATTTCAAGTACTTTATCAACATCTACACCTGTATCTATACCCATTTCGTCCATCATGACAATCATGTCTTCTGTTGAAGTTAAGCCTACGTCTTCAGGATCTTTGTAATAATACTCTCCTGTGCCTGGAACCGGTATTCCGTCAATGAAATTTGCAGGTTGACCCCCAATTCCTCCCATGGTGCCTTCATAATTTGTCATTCCCGCCTGAAGAGCTGCCAAAACGTTGGCAAGTCCCCAGCCACGCGTTGTATGAAAATGAGCTATTTGCTTATTTGGATTTTCAACACTGGCAAGTAATCTGGTAAAGTATTCATAAACTCTGTCCGGTGATGCCGAACCGTCATGATCTGCATGTTCGACATCATCTACACCTATATCAAACCATCTGTTGGTGAAATCAATGGCTGTTTGCATATCTGTAGGTCCCGCAATCGGACATCCCCAGATAGTACTTACAGTTCCATTTATTTTCAATCCGGCATCTTTGGCTTTTTTTATCCATTCTTCTGCCATTTTCCAGTATTCTTTGAGAGTTAAGCCGGAATTTTTTATTTGATGAGGTTCACTTGTGGATACCATCAAAAGAATCCTGTCAGGTCCATATCCATCATATTTAGCTTCAATTGCTCTCATAATAGCTCTTTCCCTGATTGTGATAGCTGTCAATACCACATCATCAAGTTTATCTTTAACAGCTTTGCTACTCCTTATTCTTTTGAACAATTCGTCAGCATCTTTGAATTGAGGCATTCTCTTTGGATTACCGAAATTGGTAACTTCCAAATGTTTAAATCCTGCCAAAATCAGATGTTCGAGAACCCAAAGTTTTGCTTCTGTGGGAATAAATTTCTCCTCATGCTGAAATCCGTCTCTAACGGTTATGTCTCCAATTACTACTTTTTTCGGGTAATTCATAGTCGTTTTTTTATTGCGAACAAATATAATAAAAATTGGCTGTGGTTGTATCAATTTTTTTATTTTTAGATCCAATAATTTTAATATTGATTAAGATTAGTTATAAAATAAAATATTTATTCAATCGTAACTACTCAGGTAGAGTGGTTTTTTCAATCAAAATGATTCTACATGAGTAGTTACATTCAATTAAGACGAACGATTTAATTTGCTATTGCGTTTATAATTAAAATGATTGATATGAAGACCAAAATACTTTTTTTATTTTTTATAATGGGTATGATCCCGTTTTTAGCTTTTTCGCAAAAAAATAATCTTGCCTTAGGAGGACTATATTTACCTTGCGGGTATGGTGACCGGATTGCAGTAATAAATTCAAGCTATTTTAAAAATATTTCACCAAAATCTTCGGTTGGAATAATAGTTGATTTAGCCAGATATATAGAGGAAATTGATGAATATTATCAGAATTGGTATGGGGAAAAAGATTTTGCAAGTAAAATTAGTCTGGTTTATAAAAATAAATTTTATGATAAAGGAAGATCATCCTTGTATTACGGCAGTGGTATCACAGCAGGTACTTCAATAAAATATTATGAAACTATTCCTAAAATACTTGTATGTGGAACCGGTTTGCCTGATGATTGGACTCCTCCTAAACCTCCGAATCATTGGAATTATGAATATTTTTCGGGAATTACTGCAATGTTAGACTATCAGTACAGGATCATTGATGATTTTTATGCAGGTGCCGGTTTCAAAGCTTATCTATTGTATTATTTTGAATATAAAGATCTGGATCCTCAAATTCTTCCTTTATTAAAGATAGGTTATAAGTGGTAAGTAGAGTTTTCCTGCAGGCACTTTTTATTTATAATTTATTATACTTTTTATTAAATAAATTATATTTGGGTTTTAAACTATATAAATATTTATGAGATCCGGTTACTTTACATTTTTATTTGCTTTTATTGTTATTCTGATACTTTCAGCATGCCCTGATGTTAAAATGAAGGATAATAAACAGTATGATTTTGAAGATGGAAATGGTTTTTTTATTACAAATGAAGGTGTTTTTCAACAGGCAAATGCTTCGGTGTTTTATTATGACAGGGGTCAGGATAGTTTGTACGAAAATATTTATGAGACAGTCAATAATGAAAAGATAGGGGATATCCTGCAAAGCATGTATTTTTTTAATAATAATGCTTATCTTGTTGTAAATAATTCTGCATGGATAGATATAGTTAGTGTTGAGAATTTTGAAAAAAAAGGGGAAATAAGAGGATTTATTTCACCGAGGTATTTTTATCCTGTGGATAGAGATAAAGCGTATGTTACGGATCTTTATTCCGGATATATCTATGTTGTAGATCTGAATCAAAATAAAGTTTCTAAGGATATATACACAGGTAAATGGACAGAAGAGATGGCTTTTTTAAACAAAAAACTGTATGTGACATGTCCCTGGGTATATTCAAAACCTGTGTCAAGAAAGGTTTTGGTAATAAATACGGATTCAGATGAAATTGTCGATAGTATCAGTACCGGTGTTAATCCTTCGGCTATTGGTTTTGATAAAAACGGGTTCCTTTGGACACTAAATAATGGAAATAAAATAAATAATATACCGGGTAGTATATATAAGATTGATGTCTCAATAAATTCTACTGTGGATTCTTTTATTTTTGAAAATACATTGAATATTTTTAATTCATCATTAAGATTTAATGAAAATAAAGATAGTATTTTTGTTTTATATAATGATGTTTATACATTTTCTGTTGAAGGAAATATTGTGCCTGAAAAAATTATATCTCAAAATGAAAGAAACATCTATGGAATGGATCTGGATAATCAAAAACAACATATCTTTTTGACAGATGTACTGAATTTTGCTGAAAAAGGGAAGGTATATATTTATACAAAAAAAGGTGATTTGCTTAAAACTCTGAATACAGGCTATCTGCCAAATTCGGTCGTTGTATATTAGTGGTTTTAAACTGGGGCAGCGCATTACATCAAATTTTGTATGTTCGTTAAGTAATTGATATTCAGTGGAACAAAAATATAATGCTAAATTGATGATTATCTGCTATTTGTCAATGACCAAAGCATTTTAAAAATAGAACACGGATGACACTGATTAAACTGATTTTCACAGATTTAATAAACTTATTATTGTTACCGTTGCTATGAAATGCCATTCATTATCAATACATTATTAAAGTGCGAAACGTCAATAACAATTACAATACTAACAATTTGACGTTATTGAAGAAGGCTGAAGAAGTCAGAGAAGATTTTTCCTCGCCCTTTCAAGATCTTCAACAGTATCTATTCCAAATCCCTGATATTCTGTTTCAAAAATATGGATCTTATATCCGTTTTCCATCCATCTCAATTGTTCCAGTTTTTCAGCTTTTTCAAGTTTTGATTCCTTAAGAGAAGTGATCGATTGCAATATTTTATTTCTATAGGCATAAATGCCTATATGTTTGTGAAATGAGTTTCCGGAGTCTTTATCTCTATAATAAGGAATAATCGATCTGCTGAAATATAATGCTTTATTATAAATGTCTTTGACCACTTTTACCGTATTAGGATCTGATATTTCAGCAGGATTATTGATATTAGTACATAATGTGGCAATTTCTATCCAATTATCATCTTTCATTTTCAGAGCCAAAAGATCTATTATTTCAGGATCGATAAAGGGTTCATCTGCCTGTATGTTCAAAATAACATCATCTTCCCAAAATTCTCTGCTTACCTGGGCGCATCGATCTGTACCAGATTTGTGTGAACTGAAGGTCATTTCTGCATTAGCACCGAAAGATGATGCTGTATCAATAATTTTCTGATCATCGGTAGCGATTATGATCTCATCAATATATTTTGCTTGTTGGACATTTTTATAAACTAGTTCCAATATTGTTTTATTTCCTATTTTTTCCAATACTTTGCCCGGTAATCTCGTTGAATTGTATCTGGCGGGTATTATTGCAATTATTTTTGACATTTTTTTAATGATTTATAACATATTACGAAAAAATATAATATATTTGCGTTTAAAAAACCGGTTTAATGCAAAACAAAAATACATTTTTTATTTACACTAAGATAATATTCTTTCTGTTTTTATCTTTAGATGCTTTTTCTCAAAGCATTACAAAGCCTGATTCGATAATTGTTTTCAGGAATTCCAGAGATGATTTGATGTTTGAATATAAGGTCGAAAAAGGGAATACGGTTTATAGTATTTCGAGATTTTTCAAAGTTGATATTATCCAGATTTATGGATACAATCCACGACTTCAAAGCAAACCTTTGGACGTGAATTCAAAAATAGTTATTCCGTTTAATCCTGATCTTTTATCCAATAGACTAAATGTTTCATCGGATGGTAAAATTAAGGTTTTTTACAGGGTAGGGGTTAAAGAAACTTTATTTAGTATAGCAAAAATTTATTTTCATAGATCAGTAAATGAATTGTACAAACTTAATAATTTAAGAAATAATATTATCAGCCCCGGCCAGTTGCTTTATGTTGGAAATATATATCCGGAAACAATTGATATTTCTAGTGAAAATAAAGTGAATAAAATATCTGAGGATAAAAATAAACAAGAACAGGAAAATATTGTTGAAGATGAGGAAGACGAAAGTGGCGTTCAAAAGGAAAAGCCTGTTTTTGTCAGAAAGATTGTGATAGAAGAAGATGATGATGTGAAAGATAGTATTGATGAAATCGAAATAGAAGACAGTACTTCAACTACTCTGATTAAAGAGAAAGAATTTGAAGACAATGGTCTTGCTATTTGGAATAAAGATTTAAATGTTAAAGGTGTTTTTGTATTAAATAATAATGCGAAATTATATACCTTGATGGAGTTATATAACCCGTTGGTGAACAAAAGAATAGTTGCAAAAGTTATTGGAAGGATACCGGATAATACCTATGCTGATAATGTAAAAGTAATACTTTCTCCTGAAGCTGCGAAAGCACTTAGGGCTATAGATCAGAGGTTTTTTGTAAGATATAAATATTTAAAATAATAAAATATGGCTTTAAAAAGCGGAATCGTGGGATTACCCAATGTAGGAAAATCTACTTTGTTCAATGCACTGACATCAGCAGGAGCATTGGCAGCAAATTTTCCTTTTGCAACTAAAGACCCGAATGTCGGAGTGATAACTGTTCCGGATAAAAGACTTGATGTGTTGAGTGAACTGGTGAATACTAAACATGAAGTTTATACTACAGTTGAGATAGTCGATATTGCGGGGCTTATCAAAGGAGCCAGCAAAGGTGAAGGTCTTGGCAATCAGTTTCTGGCAAATATCAGGGAAGTAGATGCGATCCTTCATGTTATACGTTGCTTCGATGATACGAATGTAGTGCATGTTGACGGTGATATTGATCCGGTAAGAGATAAGGAAATTATTGATACCGAATTGCTGCTAAAAGATATCGAAACTGTTGAGAAGAGAGTGGAGAAGTACAAAAAAAATGCTAAAAGCGGAGATAAAAAAGATATTCATAAACTGGAAATTGCTCAGAAAATTCTTTCTCATCTTGAAAATGAAAATCCGGGCAGAACTTTTAAGCCGGAAAATGAAGAGGAGGAAAATATTTTGAAAGAAATGATGCTTCTTACAAATAAACCGGTATTGTATGTGCTGAATGTAGATGAAGATTCTGTTGTCTCAGGAAATAAATACACCAAAGAACTTGAAGAGGCGGTAAAAAATGAAAATGCAGAAGTGATAAAGATCAGTGCGGCAATTGAAGCTGATTTGATAGGTTTTGATGATCCGGAAGAAAAACAAATGTTCCTGGAAGAAATGGGACTTGAGGAACCCGGAGTCAACAGAGTGATCAGGGCAAGTTATAAATTGCTGAATCTTATTACATTCTTTACAGCGGGTGAAAAAGAAACAAGAGCATGGACCGTGCATAAAGGAGCAAAAGCACCTCAGGCTGCCGGAGAGATCCATACGGATTTTGAAAAAGGATTTATTCGTGCAGAAGTGATAAAATATGAGGATTATGTCAAATACGGTTCAGAACATGCGGTCAAAGAAGCAGGAAAAATGAGTATAGAAGGTAAGGAATATGTAGTGCAGGACGGAGATGTCATGCATTTTAGATTTAATGTTTAAGCCCTGAATAATTTGGGTTAATCTGTTTTATTTTTCTTGATCCCATTCTCTTTTTTAGGTAATCTGCCTGCCTTGCGTAATTGGTCATGAATAATCCATTCCAGTTGTCCGTTGACACTGCGAAATTCATCATCAGCCCATTTGACTAATGCCTTATAAGTATCTTCATCAATTCTAAGAACAAAACTCTTTTTTTTAGACATTGTTTTTCAATATTTTATTTAAAGAGTACTCAAACGATGGTTTTTTCTTTATCTGAAGCAATACTTTTTCTCCGTTTTTCAATACCAACAGATAATTTGGAGTTCCTATCAAAAACTGTTTCATTTTTCCCTTTTTCCTTCTATTATTCTTTCCTGCATACATCAATTTTTTGACTTCCTTTTTGGATATTTGCTTGAAATAATCTATATCATTGGCATTGATGTTTTTCTTTTCCCCAGCTTTCCCTTTCAAATGAATTCCACTATTATCAATTGTAATTGAATATCCCAACAAAAAGATCATCAGGAAAATTATAAGAGTAAAAATAATCGCAACTGCTGAAACTGCAATAATGGAATCTTTATCAAAATCCTGATTTGGAATAACGCCGGATTGATAATAATGATACAATAAAGTGCAACCTGTAAGATCAATCAGCAAAACAATGGCGATGATCCATTGTTTTGCTGATTTGCTGACAGACACTTCTTCCGAATATAATATTTCATTAGCCATAATACATTATTTTAATATAAACTTCCAGTATTGACCACAGGTGAAACATCTTTGTCTGAAGTAAGAACAACCATTAAATTACTTACCATTTGAGCTTTGCGTTCTTCATCCAAATGTACAATCTGTTTACTTGACAATTCTTCCAAAGCCATTTCAACCATAGTGACAGCTCCTTCCACGATCTTTGTTCTCGCTGCGATTATTGCAACAGCCTGTTGTCTTTTCAACATCGCACTTGCTATTTCGGTAGCATAAGCAAGATAGTTGATTCTGCCTTCAAGGATTTCAATACCGGCGATTTTTAGTCTTTCAGAAACTTCATTTTCCAATTGTTTGTTTACTTCTTCACCTCCTTCTCTTAAGGTCAATTTGGCATCTTCATCTTCCAGATTGTCATAAGGATATATCCCTGCCAGTTTTCTTATTGCCGCTTCTGTTTGAATTCTTACAAAATGTTCATAGTCGTCTACTTCAAATGCAGCTTTAAATGTATTCCTTACTCTCCACACTACTACAGCTCCTATCATTATGGGATTACCTATTTTATCATTAACTTTGATCGGTTCACTATTGAAATTTCTTGCTCTCAATGAGATTTTCTTTTTTGACATAAAAGGGTTTACCCACCAAAATCCATTGTCTTTCAATGTGCCTTTGTAATCTCCGAATAATACCATTACCATCGATTCATTCGGATTGACTATCGTAAATCCCGGTAATAGGAAAAATGCAATTACAAATGATGTGATTATTAACCAAACAGGAAAATTGTTAAGTGCAAAGTAAATTCCGGCCGCTATAAGAATCAATACAAGTAATAAGATAATGTAACCGTTAATCTTTTTAGAATCTTTTTCGTTTTTCATATTTATTTGTTTTTAATTGGTGATATTAAAATGATATTACAAAGATATTAAAATAAATATAAAAAGTCAAGTGTTTATAGATGAAATATTAAAAAATATCGACGAATAAATTTAAAATTAACTATCATTTTAATAATATTTTAAATATTGATTTCAGGATTATAAGTATATATATTAAGAGAAATATTCAATTGAAACTCAATTATTTTAAGAAATTTAATATTTTTTTCTATTTTGCAGAATAAATTTTTAAAATCACTCGGACAGGATTTTTTCAATCAAAATGATTCTACCTGAGTAATTACATATTTTGAACAATTAAAACTTTTGCTATGAAACATTTTTTTTCATTTAAACCATTTGTCCTTTTTTTAGGGATAATATTGTATTCATCATTTTCTTTTTCACAATCTGCCATAGTAGATTTGAATGTTGACAAGATATATAATGAATTATCATTATTGAGAAATACTAATGATGCAAAACCTGTATCTTTACCCATGCCTGACGGGAAATATATAAAGTTTATTGCAAAAGAGAATAATACAATATCAGGTGAATTTAGAGTAGAATATCCTGATATTTTGTCATTTGATATTGTCGGAGTTGATAATCCGTTATTGCAAGGGGCTTTAACTATTACAAAAGATAAAATGTATGCTTCTATTCTTTCCGAAGACGGATTAATAGGTATATGGCCGTCAAAGAGTAGAGAAAGGGGTAAGTATAAAGTTTATATTGGAAATGACGATCCTGAATCCGGTAATATTCCAATGGTTTGTTCTTCAGACAATAGTGAAGAAAGAGATATTCTTAATATTAAGGATCAGGATAATTTTTCTTACAGAACATCCGGTTCAAATGGGGAAGTGTTAAGAACATACAGGTTGGTTTTGGTATGTACAGGGGAGTTTTATCAGGCAAACGGCAATTCCAACGGGGCTGTAAACAGTCTTATTACAGCAGTTGTGAACGGCTGGAATGTTATTTTAAAAAATAATCTTTCTATTAAATTCATTTTGTCAAGATCTCCCTATTTGTATAAAAACAAGAATACTGACCCTTTTATCCCTGATGGAGACGGTGGAAAATCGAGAACAACGCAGGCTGTGAATGCCATAAATTCAAAATTTAATAAAGCGGTATATGATATAGGACATGTTTTGCACAATCATAGTGTTCAGATGGATCCAAATGGTAAATGGGAGAATGGAGGGTTAGCGGCACTGGGAGTGGTTTGTAGTGATAGTAAATATTATGGTTCTGACGGTGGTCCGAGAAAGGCTGCCGGATGGAGTGGCTCTTATGATAACCAGGCTAACAGCTATATAGGTTTATCCGTTCATGAAGTCGGACATCAGTTTAATATGACTCATACTTTCAACGGCACAGGTGAATCCTGTACGGACAATATCTCTGATGTTTCAGCTTATGAAATTGGAAGTGGGACTACTTTAATGTCATACAACGGGATATGTTCCGATGCACAAAATATACCGTCATACGGTACGGAAGATGATTATTATCATATAAATAGTATTGAAAGGGCTCTATCATATATCAATACTTATGCATTATGTTCTACCGTGGATAGTACCGGCAATCATGCTCCTGAAGTAGAAGCCGGTAATTCATATACCATACCAAAAGGAACTCCGTTTTATCTAATGGGCGAAGCTTCTGATATTGATGGAGATCAACTGACTTATTGCTGGGAGGAATATGATGAAGACGGAACAGGTCATCCAACTCAGGGTATGATAGGCGCAAGTGCTGCCAATAGTACAAAAGCTCCGTTGTTCAGGTCTTATGCACCAACAACGGATCCCGTAAGATATTTTCCAAATAAGAATTTCATATTGGACGGGCAAAACAGGAATGTGGCTTTTGAAGCTCTGCCAAATGTTACCAGAACATTAAATTTTAAATTAACTGTTCGGGACAACTTTTATGGCGGGGGAGGAGTAGCCTGGGATGAAATGCAGGTTTCCGTGACAAGTGGATCAGGACCATTTGTGATAACATCACAAAATTCCAATACCGGTCTTACTGCTAATGGCTTAAATACGTTTGATCTGAAATGGAATGTAGCGAATACAAATAAATCTCCTGTTAATTGTAATGAAGTAGAAGTATATTTTTCAGTGGATGGAGGAAAATCATTTCCTTATTTTTTGGGAAAAACCCAAAACGACGGAAGTGTGTCTCTGTTGGTGCCCAATCTTCCTACAAATCAGGGAAGGATTATGCTTAAAGCATCCGGCAATATCTTTTTTGATATAAATAATAAGGATATAATAATAGAATCTACTTGTGAAGCAGTTGGTACTTCTTTTGTTCCCGATACAAATGTTGTTGGAGAAAATAATGGTGAAATTGACGAGAGACTTAATCTTCCTCTGGAACCTGTTTATGGT
>Ga0256832_1001629_pt1 | contig 15306 bp, 15 predicted proteins | sample 134614metaG_FD_190534 | JGI IMG/M metagenome (GOLD analysis project Ga0256832, IMG submission 190534) | Hydrothermal vent microbial communities from Lau Basin, Pacific Ocean - 134-614 | ecosystem: Environmental > Aquatic > Marine > Hydrothermal vents | place: Pacific Ocean: Lau Basin | collected...
TGAGTTGGATATACATGGTAACCAACAATCCTACAAGTGTTGAGGCAAAAGTGGCCAGCAATATGGGCACGAACACATCGGTGGGATTGGCCGAATGGTGGGCGGCCCGCAGGGCCAGGATGCTCACCGGCACCAAGGTGAGGCCCGAAGTGTTGAGCACCAAAAACATGATTTGGGCGTCGGAAGCGGTGTCCTTTTTCGGATTAAGCGTTTGCAATTCTTTCATGGCTTCGAGCCCCAAAGGCGTGGCGGCATTGTCCAAGCCCAGCATGTTGGCCGAAAAATTCATCATCATAGCCCCGTTGGCCGGATGTTCGGGCGGAACACCGGAAAATATTTTACGGAAAAACGGCCGGACCAACCAAGCCAGTTTTTCGACCATTCCGCTTCGTTCACCGATTTTCATAATCCCCATCCACAGAGCCAAAACGCCAGTAAGGTATAACGAGAGTTCAAATCCCAATTTGGCGCGACCGAAAATGGATTCCATGATCTTGTTGAAAATTTCCGGGTCGGTTTCCAGGCCGAAATAACTTGCCAAAAAGGCCTTGAACACCGCCACTAAGAAAGCAATCAAGAAAAAAGCCGCCCAAATATAATTCAATGCCATGTCCCTTAGACTTTGAAAAAGATTTTACGCCGGTAAAGATAAACCGAAAGTAAGATATAAAACCCGAGCACGCTTAATGCATACATCAATGAAGCCGATTCATTATTTCCCAACCAATGTCCCCAAGTGTAATGATAAAGCCAATAATGCAATGCCTTCCCTTGGATTTTGAGCATATAAAAAGTTTTGGCAATAAATCCGTTGAGGAAAAATACGGCAATGGCATTCATACCCAAGGCAACAAATGGGAAAGACCATCCCCGCCACGAAATAAAATGGTAAACGAAATGCACAACGGCATAAATTACAAAGGCCAATCCGGCCATGTAGAGCACATAGGACGAAGTCCACAGTTTTTTGCCGAACGGAAACCAGGGCTCCCATAAAAATCCGAGCCCAATCAATATGCCGCCCAAAATCAAGGAATAAAACACACGCCTCCCATCGCCCGGCACATAAAGCAGTAGTAATCCCAATAGCATTCCCAGAAGCGCGGTGGCAATGGCCGGAATGGTGGAAAACAGCCCTTCGGGATCGTAATCGCCCTGAACGCGCTTGCCGGCTTCGGGGTCCCAATGGCGCCACATGTGGTTGATGCCTAAAATCTTCCTATCGATTTGCGAGGCCAAATTATCGGTTTTGTTGAGTTTTTCACGGATGAGTTGTTCCACCGGTGCCGTTCCTTGCAATTCATATCGGCCAATCATGGCATACCAATAAGATCCCAAATCCACCACAATAAGCACCAACAGGAAAGCGAGTGCCGTTTTTATGCCCGATTTTTTCCAAAGCCATTTGAAAAACAAATAAATCAATGCGGCAAAAAAGAATACAACACCGATACGGAACAATACGCCAGGTATGCGCAATTGATCCCATTCCTTCAAGAAAGGATATTTCAATTTGTAAGCCGCCAAAAACCAACCCAGCAGAATGAGTTTTATGGTGCGTGAAATAATCCGCCTGTAAGTTTTCCAATTATCGGTAGGCCGGTTATGATAGGCCAATACAATGGATGTCCCCACAATGAACAGAAAAAAAGGAAAGACCCAATCGGTGGGTGTAACGCCGAACCATTCGGCGTGGTCTAAGGGCCGGTAGATGTGCGACCAGGTTCCGGGATTGTTTACAATAATCATTAATGCGATGGTCAAACCGCGAAAAATATCTACGGGAACGATTCTTTTGTTCATAACATCCGCCGCTTATCAAAAATTGAATAATAATACAAAAAAATGCGGAGTTTGACGAGGCAGAAGTCATTTCTTCAAAAAATACATCCTGCGCACATCCATTCCAATGCGCCGGTTGTCCAACAAACGCGTTAGTGCACGGTGAAGCAATTCCCGGTCGGTGATATGCTCGGCCAGGGCGGTAAAATCCATATAATCCATCTGTTTAAGTAGTCTAATGATTTGCTTTTCGGCCTGCCGGAGTGTGAGCGCTTGTTTCCTACGGCGGCAATTGTCGCACCGGCCGCAGCGGAAACCGGCGGCGTCTTTTTCGTGGAAATAAACTTTCAAAAACCGGACACGGCAAGCATCGGTTTGCAAATATTCCCACATTTTTTCGGCTTTGTGGCGCTTGATGTCCATATGTTTGCGTATGGCTGCCGCGTGCATATTAATATAATCGTCGTCGCGTGGCAAAGCAAGCCGTATGGTGAGTTTGTCAGTGCCCGGTTCGTAGGCAATCCAGCCCAGCAATTTAAGCCGTTCCAGGGCACGATGCAGTTCTTCTTGTTTCATTTCCCATTGATAAGCCCGGCGCCGTTCGGAAAATTTTACAGGAAAGTCGAAAACATCCACCCCTGAGCGCACCAGGTTTTCCAGCACTTTCCAGTGCAAACTGTCGTCGGCTTGGTTTTGGAGCACTTGATACACCACCGCCGGCTCCGACAGGATTTGCACTTGCGACAAGCGGGCACTTTGTTCGTCCAATTCAATCAAGCCGTATTTTTCGAGTATTTGCAGGGATACGTAAAGCGTATATACGGGCAATCCCCATTGGCGGGACAGTTCCTTGATGTCGGCCACCAATTCGGCCCCTTCGCCGTCGCCGGGCGCCACGTGCAAGCGGCCGGTGATATTTTGATACACTTGCCGGATTTTTTCCATCGACGGAGTTTGCAATGCAAGGAGTTGGAAAAAACTTTCACGGTCGCGGCTATCGATAAGGGCCAGTGCCCGGGCGGGCTTTCCGTCGCGGCCCCCGCGTCCGCTTTCCTGAATGTATTGCTCGGGCGTCCAGGGAATGTCGAAATGAATCACCAAGCGAACATCCTGCTTGTCTATGCCCATACCGAAGGCACTCGTGGCCACCATTACGGGCGTTTTGCCCGAAAGCCAGTTGCGTAGTTTGACGGCCTTTTCTTCGGCCGGCAGGCCGCCGTGGAAAAAATCGGCTCGGATACCTTGTTCAAGAAGCATCCGGCTAATGTCCACCGTTTTTTTACGCGTGCCTACATACACGATGGCCGGCCCGCCGGCTTTCAAATGTTCGCCCAGCCGTTGGAATTTGTTTTCGGTCAAATCTACGTTGTAGGAAATATTGTCGCGGTAAAACGACAAAATGTATTCCTGCGGATTTTTTAAACGTAATTGTTCGGTTATGTCGCGCCGGGTTTCGGGCAGGGCGGTGGCCGTGAGGGCCAGGAACGGCACGCCGGGCAAATGTTCACGCCAAGGGCCGATTTCCAAATATTCGGGACGGAAATCGTGTCCCCATTCCGATACGCAGTGGGCTTCGTCCACCACAAAAAGTCCCACATTCAGATGCGGCAAAAAGTTACGAACCAAAGTGTGTTTCAACCGTTCGGGCGAAAGGAACAAAAAGCGGTAATCACCGAAGCGCACATTATCCAGCAGGGCGCGCATTTGTTCGCGGCCTATGCGTCCGGTGAGCGCTTCGGCCTTGATGCCGCGGCGGAGCAGGCCGTCTTTTTGGTCTTCCATCAGGGCGATGAGCGGCGACACCACCACCGTGAGTTTGTCCAAGGCCAAACCGGCCACTTGGTAAATCAAGGATTTACCGAAACCCGTAGGCAACACGGCCAAAACGTCACGGCCTTGAAGCAAGTCGGTAATAATTTCCCGTTGGGGATAGCGGAAGGAATCGTATCCCCAATAGCGTTTCAGTATTTCCGAAAGGCGGTCGCCTTTATTCATATTTGTCGAGCACGTCCAAAATAAAATCGGCACGTTTTTCCACCGTGCCGAAAGGAACGAATATCAGGAAGTATTCCAATTCCATATACATATTCACCAAGCGGTTGTGGATGAGTTGGGCTTGGTTAAAACTTTCGTAGCGTTCGTAGTCGTTTACATAAATTTCCTGCCAGGGCGGCATAATAAACACGGGTTGATTGTAGCGGTGTTTTCGTGCCGAGGCCATAAATTCGTCCGGCACGGGTGTTTTGCTATAACGCATATAGGCCGGCACGTCGGGAATGCCGCGGTCGAAAAAAACAGGGCTGTTACCCAGCTTTTCCGCTTCGCGGAATTGGCGTTCGCGTCCTTCGATGAGTTTGCGGCTAAACAGCAGCGGATCGGTCAGGAAAAGCTGATCGATGCCGCGGGCTTTGGCTTCGCGGATAACTTCGCGCGAAACTTCGGGCATAGCGGCATAACCGCGGCGAATCAGTTCGTTGATAACGGTGGATTTACCCGTTCCGGGCCCGCCCGTGATGACGATACGTTTGAGCGGTTGCACTTGTTTTGCTTCCATAGGCAAAGATATACAAATGCCGCCGAAAAATGCAAGGATTTTATTTTGGATTCGGGCGCCCCGGCGCTCACGTTCGGGCCGCCGCCGGCGGGCGAAGCCCGTACGGCTTGCCGGAGGCAATCCGTCAGCGCCTACGGCGCTGCGGCGGCGGCTCGGCAAGCGCTTCGGCCGGCGGAGCGTCCTCCCGCTTGCCGTTCCTCACGGCGTTGCAGCAAGTATAAAATGTCGGAAAAGTTGCAGTTATTTTTGTCGAGAACAAAGCCGGCAATCCGAAGGCATAGCCGTAGCTATGGCAAGGATTGTCAATGCCGTTATCGGCAAAAAGAACAAAACTTGGTGTGCATATTTTATACTTGCTGCAACGCCCGGGCGCCGTCGGGCTGTCCGCTCAAATGCGGCTCGGGCAGGGCCGTGGTTTTGCGCGGGCTGCGCCTACGCTTGCCCGCGCCCGCCCGTGCGTGGGGCTTCCTTCGGTCGCCTCCGCCGGGCGGAAAACCATCGGCCTGCCCTTTACCGCATAACCGCTTCCATCCCTGGCGCATTTTTTTGCACAATAAATCTTTAAGAAAAATTTTCGTCCTTTTCCTTGCTTTTTCCCGATTTTCCCCTATATTCGTATTTTATAACGAAAATTTTATGGGAGATTTTAATGTTCACAAAGCCGCATCGCCCGAAGAAATCGCCAAATTCACCAAAAATCTGCTGCGCGATATTCAGGCATTGGAGTTTATGCTCCGCGAGGATTGGTTCGACCGAAGCGAAGCCCATATAGGCGCCGAACAGGAATTTTGTTTGGTGGACAAAAATTTCAAACCCAATCCCATTAACTTGGAAATTATCCGGGAGGCAGGGATGGATAACCTGAGTCCCGAATTGGCCCGTTTCAACCTGGAAACCAATGTGGATCCGCAGGTGTTCGGTGGCAAATCCCTGTCGGTAATGGAAGCCCAAATCCTTTCCGACTTGGAGAAAATCCGCAACATCGCCCGCCGGCACGAGGCCGATATTATCCTTACGGGCATCCTGCCCACCGTGCGTAAATTCGATGTGGAACGCGAAAACATCACCCCCATCGACCGGTATTTCGCCCTGATGGATGCCCTGCGCGAAATGCGTGGCGAAGAGTTCCTCATCAACATCAACGGCATTGACGAACTCAACATTAAACTCCAAAGCGGACTGATCGAAGCGGCCAATACGGGCTTTCAGGTGCACCTGCAAGTGCGGCCCGAAAATTTTGCCAAACGCTACAACATCGCCCAACTTATTGCCGGACCGGTGATGGCGGTGGCCGTTAATTCGCCGCTGCTTTTCGGTAAACGATTGTGGCACGAAACCCGCGTGGCCCTGTTCCAGCAATCCATCGACACGCGCGTAAGTAGCGAACACATCCGCGACCGTCATCCGCGGGTAACCTTCGGCACCCGTTGGGTGGATGAAAGTATTTTGGATATTTTCAAGGAAGACGTGCTGCGCTATCGCGTGCTGCTGGGTGCCGACATTCCGCACGACAGTTTGGAATATGTCAAACAAGGCAAAGTGCCCGTGCTCAAAGCCCTTACGGTGCACAATTCTACCATTTATCGTTGGAACCGTCCGGTTTACGGCATATCGCCCAACGGAAAACCGCACCTGCGCATCGAAGCGCGGATGCTTCCGGCCGGGCCCACCGTGGCCGACGAAATGGCCAATGCCGCCCTGTGGTTGGGACTTATGGAGGGCTTTGCTCGTCAATACGACGATGTGCGACCGCTTATCCGTTTCGAACACGTCAAAGAGAATTTCTATGCCGCCAGCCGTACCGGAATGGCCAAAAAATTCAAGTGGATCAACAACACCGCCTACTATGCCGATGAACTTATCCTAAACGAACTGCTTCCGTTGGCCCGCGAGGGATTGCAGTCGCGCAATATGGATACCGGCGACATTGACCGCTATTTGGATATTATCGAACAACGTGTAAAACGCGGTCAAACCGGAGCGGGCTGGATGTTGGAAACCTACGGCAAGTTCAAGGATTCCGCTTCGCGCGAGGAAATTATGACACTCATCACTTCCGCTACGGTGCGGAACCAAAAAAACGGCACACCCGTCCACGAATGGCTGCTGCCCGAAATGCAAGAACTGGCCCACTGGCATCCGTCGCAGCTGCTGGTGGAAGAAGTGATGAAAACCGACGTGATTTCGGTTCACCCCGAAGATATTGTGGAACTGGTGGCCGATATGATGGACTGGGCCAAATTGCGTTATGTGCCCGTGGAAAACCACAAGGGCGATTTTGTGGGATTGGTAACGGCCCGCAGGTTGCTTCGCGAACTCCGGCAAATGGCCTTGCAAAACAACTACCCCGACCTGCGCATCAAGGACATTATGCTTACCAGCCCCCAAACCATCGGACCCGAAGAAAAATTGGAAAAAGCCGTGGAAATTATGGACCAAAACCGCATCGGCTCCTTGCCTGTGGTGCAAAACGGCAAATTGGTGGGTATGCTCACCGAAACCGAATTTTTTCATCTGAGCAAGCGGCTTTTTCACCGGCTTTAAACATATATTAAGGAAACGAAAAATTTGTAAATTTGCATTTCATTAATAGGGTGGAATGGCAATGAAGGACAGGCATTTGTTTTTTGGATTGGAAGTATCCCACGGGCCAAAATTGTTGATCATCGGCGGTATGCACGGTAACGAACATAGCGGGCCGGAAGCCATGCAACGTGTGGCCCGGGAACTCCGTCAGCATAGCGGTCAAATCCACGGTAGTATTTACTTTATCTTGGGTAATTTGGAAGCCCTGCAACGGAACGAGCGCTTTGTGGATGTGGATCTCAATCGCATTTGGCGCGATGATTTAATTCGTGATGCATCCAACGCCAAGCAATATGATTTTAAGGAACTGGCCGAAATTCATGAACTCATCGAAAATATTTGTCAGGGACAATACAAGGATTGTATCCTGCTGGATTTACATACCTTTTCGGCCGATTCGGGGCTGTTTTGTATTCCGGCCGAGAATTTCCCGAGCGAAAAATTGGCCCGCAGCTTCGGCGTGCCTTATATCGAAAAACTCGCCCGTTCACTGCCCGAAACCGCTTTGAATTATTACGGCGAAAAAGGAATGACCTCGGTGGTCTTCGAAGGCGGTAAACACAACACCGGCGAAGCTACCGATAACCTGGAACGCGCCATTTGGATTACGCTGGAACAAACCGGCATCATACGGGCCGAGGATTTTCCGTTTGTGGCACAGATGAAAGCGCATTTGGAAAAAATTTCGCACAACCTTCCTCACCGGCTCGAAATGGTGTATCGCCACAAATTGGAAGATTATCATCATTACCGGATGAACAAAGGTTACTACAATTTCAAATCCGTCCGGCAAGGCGAACCCGTTGCCCGGCAAAACGGCCGTGAAGTGATGTCGCCTTACGGTGGATTTATGCTTATGCCCCTATACCAAACCAAGGGCAGCGACGGTTTTTTTATTGTACAGGAACGCGGCTCACGAAAAAAAAATAAAGATTAACCATGGAAATAGCCCTTATTGCCCACGATGGCAAAAAACCCGAAATGGTCCGTTTTATTATGGATCATAAGGATATTCTCAAACAAAACAACGTTCAACTCATTGCCACGGGCACCACGGGTAAATACGTGGAAGAAACCGGACTGAAAGTCCTTCGGCTGCTTTCGGGCCCCTTGGGGGGTGATGCTCAAATAGGCGCACGTGTGGCCGAAGGAAAAACCGATATGGTCATCTTTTTCCGGGATCCGCTCGACAAGCATCCGCACGAGCCCGATATTTCCATGCTTATGCGATTGTGTGATGTGCACAACGTGCCCTTGGCCACCAATCCCGCTACGGCTGAACTGCTCTTTAAAACTATTCCCCTACAATAAATGCAGAAGGACAATCAACATAACAATCCACCGAGGTCGGTCGAAGATTTGGGTGAATTCGGGCTTATTCATTACTTGACCGACGACGTAAAAATCCGTAATAAATCCACTGTTTTCGGTATTGGCGACGATGCCGCCACGTTGGATTATCGCGACCGGCAAGTGTTGGTTTCGTCCGATATTCTGGTCGAAGGTGTGCATTTCGACCTCAGTTATATGCCGCTCAAACATTTGGGTTACAAAACCGCCGTGGTAAATTTTTCCGACATCTATGCCATGAACGGCATGGCCGAACAGTTTTTTATCGACCTGGCCGTTTCCAACCGTTTCACGCTCGAAGCTATTGATGAGTTTATGGCCGGCGTAAAACTGGCCTGTGATCATTACGGTGTGGATTTGGCCGGTGGCGATACAACTTCGTCGGCCAAGGGAATGATTGTGGCCGGAACGGCTGTGGGAGGCGGCGAAAAAGATAAAATCACCTATCGAAATGGTGCAAAGCCCAACGACCTTTTGGTCGTAACGGGCGATTTGGGCGCCGCTTATATGGGCTTACAAATCTTGCGGCGCGAAAAGGAAGTTTTCCTAGCCAATCCGCAGCATCAACCCGACCTGGAACCTTACAGCTACATTGTGGAACGCCAACTCAAACCCGAGGCCCGCAAAGACGTGGTGGAATGGTTGGCCCGGAACAATGTGATTCCCACGGCCATGATCGACATTTCGGACGGGCTTTCGTCCGAAGCCATTCATTTGAACCAAGCATCGGGATTGGGTGTGCAGATTTACGAAGAAAAAATTCCCATCGACCATCGCACGGCATCGGCGGCCGAAGAACTCAACCTGCATCCTTTGGTGGCCGCCCTCAATGGCGGTGAAGACTACGAATTGCTTTTTGCCGTTTCGCAAAAAGATTATCCCAAAATCAAAAACGTACCCGGATTGAGCATTGTCGGCCATTTTACCGAAGAGCCCGGTGCTTTTTTAATAACCAAACTCAACGAAAAAGTTCCCTTGACCGCCCAGGGCTGGGATGCTTTCTTGCAACGTGAAAATAAAAAATGATGATAAATAAATTTTTGACCTTTTTCCGGCTTTTTGGGTTAGCTGCCGGCTTCGTATTGCAAATGGCTTGTTCGCCTTCCGGTAATGTTGATATGAATAAAAAATTTTCGATTTCCGCCGGTGATACAGACAAGGGTTCTTCGAAGCATCTTATAGACACTGCGGAATGGAAAACCTATCGCACCGACACATTTTACATCAAATACCCGCCTTCGTGGACCGTGAAGGACAAAAACCTGTTGGCCAAACCCATGCGTTTTTACCTCCGAAGTCCACGAATGTCGGATCACGACAGGTTTTCCGAAAATTTGTTAGTGGTTGAAGAGCCGTTAAAAAGTGCGCGAACACTGGATGAATATTTCACGCAAAACAAAAAGGAAATAGAAGATGTTTTGGGCAATGGCGTCATTTCCATGCACAAAGTAACCGATGCCACACTTCCATACTACCGCTTGGACTACAAAGTGCAGATGAACAACCGGGCATTGCGATTCCGGCAACGCTACTACGTGTGGCACGGAAAGGGCTTTGTGGTAACTTTTACGGGGTTGGAACAGGACTGGAACAAATATTTAGACACCATTCAAGGCATACTTGATTCCTTCAAAATATTACCTGCCATCCCCAAGCCCTAAGTGCTATTTGCTACGTTTTGTCGCACAAATCCGTTTAACCCTATTTAATGCGGAGTGATGTGCATATAAACATTTTTTACATTCCCGATATTTTTGTATATTTTGTTTTAAAAACTAAATATTTTATCAAAATGAAACGGGTTTTGCTACTTTATTTACTGCTATTGTTCCCGGCCATAATTGTTAGCGGCCAAGATTTCCGGGTTCCACCGGATTTTGATCCGGACACGGTCCGGGATTTTGCCCGTTTCGAGCCGGCCGTGATTCAAGCGGCGGATTGGTTGATGCATCATCCGCCCGAAACAAGCAAGCAACGGCAGGAGATTGCCAAATTCCTTGTTACTTGGCTCGACAAAACGCCTACGCTCACCATCGTGCTCGACCCCGATATTATCAAATTTACCGATTGCGGCGAATGTATTCTTATTTTTATGGCGGCCTACGCCAAACAAGCCATCCGAAATCCCAAAGGCACAAGGGCCGAACACAATGTGGCTGCCGTGCATGCCGTGTTGGATTATTATCTGAAATACAAGAAGTTTCTTCCTAAGTCGAAGGGTATCAAGTTTTACCTGAAATTGGACAAAAAGGGAGAATTGGACGAATATATCCGAAAACACAGTTGATTTAGGCGTTCCGGCGCCCTTCGGGCACCTTCACGGCTCCACAAGCCGTCAGGGCGCCGGCGGCGGAATGAAAATTCCGCTGCCGGCGGCGCAAAACATTGGATTAATATGGCATTGCGGATTTGTATTGAGCATAGCCAAAAAAAATCCAGCGGTTTTTTGCGCCGCCCGGCCCGCGCCTTCGGCGCGGCGCCGGCGCCCCTTGTCTTGTTCCGCGCCTCCCGACATTGCTACGCAATGTGCGGGACAAGTTCCGCGAGCCCTGATGGTCTCGCTCCGGCGCTCCGTGAACCGCCTTGCGGCGTTTCACTTCGCAGCCCGCGCAAAACCACAGCATCCGCCAAGGCGAATATAAGCGGACAGCCCGACGGCGGCGCGTGAGGAAACATAGCTGACAAGGGTGCTCTGCCATCCCGAAGGCAGGTATGTGGCGCCGCCAAGGCGACAGCCGTCCGCAGGCGGCGCCCCGAACGCAGGCGAGCGAAGCGAGTCCCGCTTCATGAATGCGCCGCAATTTGAACAAAGTGAATAAGTGCGGCCTGCATGAATGAGGGCGGGACGCCGGGGCGCCCAAATAAAAAAATCCGCCGTTCGGCGTAAATTCCGTATTTTGCTTTCAAATTCAAGCTCCATGTCCAACACTTTTGGCCGTATTTTGCGCCTGACCAGCTTCGGCGAATCGCACGGACCGGCTTTGGGAGGTGTACTGGACGGGATGCCTGCGGGTGTTCGCATCGATTTCGAATCGATCGACCGCCAATTGGCACGCCGCCGGCCCGGCCAATCTGCGCTGACCACCGCCCGACGCGAATCCGACCGCGTGGAAATCCTTTCGGGTATTTTCGAGGGGAAAACTTTGGGCACGCCCATCGGTTTTGTGGTGCGCAACACCAACGCACGGCCCGGAGATTATGCGCACATGAAAGAGGTATTCCGCCCGTCGCATGCCGGTTTTACTTATGCGGCCAAATACGGCCACCGCGATTGGCGCGGCGGCGGACGGGCGTCGGCACGCGAAACGGTGGCACGCATTGTGGGTGGCGTCTTGGCGGCCCATCTTATTCCGCAAGTGCGTATCCGGGCCTATGTGGATGCCGTGGGTGAGGAACGTTTGGACAAACCCTGGAATGAACTGGATTTAGACCGCATCGACGATTTTGCCGTGCGCACACCCGATGCCGAAGCGGCAGCGCGCTTCGAAGCGCTTATCCGTCGTGTGCGCAAGCAAGGCGACACGGTGGGTGGAACGATTTTCTGCGTAGTGGAAGGCGTTCCGGCCGGTTGGGGCGAACCGGTGTTCGACAAATTACAGGCACGACTGGCTGCCGCCATGCTGTCCATTCCCGCAGCCAAGGCCTTTGAATACGGTAGCGGATTCGCCGGCACGCGTATGCGCGGCTCGCAGCACAACGACCTTTTCCTGCCCGACAAAACCACCCGCACCAATTTTTCGGGTGGCATCCAAGGCGGTATTTCCAACGGTATGCCCATCTATTTTCGCGTAGGTTTCAAGCCCGTGGCCACCCTGATGCAGGCACAACAGGGCTTGGACGAGCAAGGTCGAATGGTGGAAATTGCCGGAAAAGGACGCCACGATCCTTGTGTTTTGCCGCGTGCCGTGCCCATTGTGGAAAGCATGACGGCACTGGTGTTGGCCGATATGTATCTGCTTCAAAAAATGCAAACGAATGAATAAGCAATCAAGGAAAGGATTGGCATTGCATTGGAAAATCCTGTTGGGTATGCTGGCCGGATTGGCGGGCGGTGTCTTGCTGAGTTTTGTGCCTTGGGGTAAAGATTTTTCCTATAACTGGATCCAACCTTGGGGCATTATTTTCGTGCGTATGCTCAAAATGATAGCCGTGCCGTTGATTTTGGCATCCTTGGTCAAGGGAATTTCGGATTTGAAAGACATAGTGCAATTCAAGCGTATCGGTTTACGCACCTTCGGTTTGTATGTTTTTACCACGATTATGGCCATCAGCATCGGTTTGGTGGCAGTGAATACCATCAAGCCGGGCAAGCGTATCAAAAAAGAAACGGTGGAACGTTTGGTTTCGCAATTTTCGCAGTCCGACAAAATGCAAGCCCGCGTCGAAACGGCTTTGGAACAAAAACAGCAACCCGCATTGCAATTTTTGGTGGATATGGTTCCCGACAACGTGTTTGCCGCCATGAGCAACAACCGGCTTATGCTCCAAGTCATATTTTTTGCCGTGCTGTTGGGCGTGGCCATTGTGCTGAGTCCGCCGCACAAGGTGCAAACGGTCAAGGATTTTTTTGATGGCTTCAACGAGATTATTCTCAAAATCGTGGATTTGATTATGCTCACGGCGCCCTATGCCGTTTTTGCCCTGATGGCTCATTTGGTGGTGAGCACGGGTGCCGATTGGAACCTGATGGCGGGCTTGTTGTGGTATGCTTTGACAGTGGTGATAGGACTGATATTGATGATTGGTATTTATGCCTTGCTGGTGCGCTTGGGTGCCCGAAAAAATCCTTTGTGGTTTTTGCGGCAATTGAGTCCGGCCCAATTGTTGGCCTTTTCCACCAGTTCCAGTGCGGCTACGCTGCCTGTTACCATGGAACGGGTGGAGGAACACGTGGGGGTGGATAAGGAGGTGGCCGGTTTTGTATTGCCCGTGGGTGCTACGGTGAATATGGACGGAACCAGTTTATACCAAGCCGTGGCGGCGGTGTTTATCATGCAGGTTTTGTGGCCGCAGGGTTTGGGCATCGAAAACCAGCTGACCATTGTGCTTACGGCGCTTTTGGCGTCGATAGGGGCGGCAGCGGTGCCGGGCGCCGGCATGGTGATGCTGGTGATTGTATTGGATGCTTTGGGTTTCCCGTCGGAATTGCTAACCGCGGGTTTGGCACTGATTTTTGCCATCGACCGCCCGTTGGATATGTTGCGAACAGTGATCAACGTTACCGGTGATGCCACTGTGGCCACCGTGGTGGCGCGTAGTGTGAACAAATTGCATCCGCCCAGGCCCAAAGAATGGGATGATTTTTATCCCGGACGAACATGAGTGATTTCGAAAAACGCGTGTTGGATTTGGTTCGCCGCATTCCGCGGGGGCGCGTAACCACCTACGGCCATTTGGCCCGGGCGGCCGGTTCGCCTTCGGCGGCGCGCATGGTGGGCTACATCCTGAACCGCCAAAAATTCAATCCTGCCATTCCCGCCCATCGCGTCGTAAACCGGCGGGGGGAGCTCACGGGGCGTTGGCATTTCGAAACACCCGATTTGATGCAGCGGCTTTTGGAAAACGAAGGGGTGCCTGTGCAGGATAACCGCATTCCCGATTTTATGCAGTATCTTTGGATACCGCCAATGCCCGAATGATGATATTATACCGGTCCAAATTTTTGGAAGCACATTATTTGGAGTTGCAACATCTGATGCATTTGCGCTACACGGAATATGCCGCCTATATGGACGCCGAAGGCGTATATCACGAAATGCTCAATTTTTTCAGCGGACGTATCCATAAGCGTGCAAGGGCCGTCATGCTGGATCTGCGCAGCGTGGATATGCTTGCGGATGCGGAATTCGAAAAATGGTTTTTGCAACATATTTTGCCCAAAATCGCATCTTTCAATGCCCGGTTGATGGTATTTGTTACCGGACACAAACCGGATGACAGCATCCCGGAGGAATTACAGCTTTTTTCGACCGGCAGTATTGCAATCCGGCATGCCCAAACGCCGTCCCAAGCCATGGCATTGGTATCCGAAAAGTTAAAACCGGAAGGATGAATGCTTGGAAACGGACATATCATCGCATCCAAAGGAATGTGGCAGCATTGTATTACGGTTTTTTGCGTGCATTGCAAGGTGTGCGTTTCCCGTTCTACCCGAATTTGAACCTCTATGAAGTGCTCCGGTTCTACACCACCGGATTGGTTCGCGGCTTCCTGACCATGCGTGCATCGGCCATTGCCTACAACTTTTTTATGGCCATGTTTCCGTTTTTGTTGTTTATGCTCAGTTTGATCGCCTTTATTCCCATCCACGGCTTTCAGGAGGATTTTATGACCTTTATATTTGATTTGATCCCGCCCAAATCGCAGGATATGTTCCGGCAAATCGTAACCGACTTGGCTTTGCACAGGCGCGAGAGCTTGCTGTCGTTGGGATTGTTGCTTTCCATAGTTTTTACGGCCAACGGGGTCAATGCCATGCTCACGGGTTTCGAATCGTCGGTAAACAAAGTTTACCGCGTGCGCAAATTTTATCGCCAATACGGCTTTGCCCTGCTCATTTCCCTGTTGATATTCGTTATTATTCTAACGGCCATCGGTTTGGAAATTTATTCCGAAATATGGATTTACCGGTTGCAAAAAGAGGGTTTGTTGGATGATATAGGCCCTTGGATATATTGGTCCAAACGCTTGATTTATTTCGTAGTGATTTTGTTTTTGGTGTCGGTGATATATCATTTCGGCACCGAGGAAGGGCGCAAATTGCCGTTTTTTTCGCCCGGCAGTTTTTTGACTTCGGTATTTATGATTATCGGTTTTTATTTGTTTGGCTTATATATCCAAAATTTTAACCGCTACAACCAGTTGTATGGTTCCATCGGGGCCTTGTTGATTATTCAATTTATGTTTTACGTGTTTGCCATTATTCTGCTGATGGGGCACGAGTTCAACATGAGTATATTTAAATTGCATTCGCAAAACGGCCGTCAAAACGAACCGACCGTTTAATCGACCCAAATCACCTTTCCGGCATAATG
>Ga0256832_1001630_pt1 | contig 15299 bp, 18 predicted proteins | sample 134614metaG_FD_190534 | JGI IMG/M metagenome (GOLD analysis project Ga0256832, IMG submission 190534) | Hydrothermal vent microbial communities from Lau Basin, Pacific Ocean - 134-614 | ecosystem: Environmental > Aquatic > Marine > Hydrothermal vents | place: Pacific Ocean: Lau Basin | collected...
CCCGAAGTGGAACGGGTGGCGCGGGTGGCCTTCGACGCCGCCGCCAAGCGCCGGAAGAAGCTCACCAGCGTCGAGAAGGCCAACGTGCTCGAAGTGGGCGAGTTCTGGCGCCGCACCGTGGAGGAGGTGGCGACGGACTGGCCCCAGGTGGCGCTCGAGCACCAGTACGTGGACGCCATGGCCATGCACCTGATCACCCACCCCGCCGACTACGACGTGATCGTCACCGGCAACATCTTCGGCGACATTCTCTCGGACCTGGCCTCGGTGCTCCCCGGCTCGCTGGGGCTCCTGCCCTCGGCCTCGCTGGGCGAGGGCACGCCGCTCTTCGAGCCCGTGCACGGCTCGGCCCCCGACATCGCCGGCCGCGGCGTGGCCAACCCCACCGCGGCCATCCTCTCGGCGGGCATGCTGGCCACCTACGCCCTGGGGCGGCCGGAGATCGGCGAGGCCGTCGAGCGGGCGGTGGCCGCGGCGCTGGGCCGGACCCGCACCCCCGACCTGGGTGGGAACGCCTCCACCACGAGCTTCACCGAGGCGGTGCTCGCGAACCTGAACGGGTAAACTGGAGTATGCCGAGCCTACGAGGAAAAACCCTGATCCTGACCGGAGCCTCGCGCGGCATCGGCCGGGCCCTGGCGCTGGGGCTGGCCGAGCGCGGAGCCAACCTGGTGCTCACCGCCCGCGGCGAGGAAGCCCTCGCGGAAACCGCACGGGAAGCCGAGGCCAGGGGCGCGCGGGTGCGCCACCACGCGGGCGACGTGGCCGCGGCGGAGACCGCCCGCAGGCTGGTGGAGCTGGCGCGCGAGCTGGGCCGGTTCTACGGCTTCGTCCACAACGCCGGGGTGCTGCACGCGGGGCCGCTGCTGTGGGAGCTGCCCGAGCGCCACTGGAACGAGGTGCTGGGGGCGAGCCTCACCGGCGCCTACCAGCTCACCCGCTTCGCCCTGCCCGAGCTGATCGCCAGCGGCGACGGGGTGGCCGTCTACGTCGGTTCGGGCGCGGCCGAGTACAACCTGCCCGGCATCGGGGCCTACGCCATCGCCAAGGCGGCCGAGGAGCACCTGGCGCGCCAGGTCGCCGCCGAGGCCCCGATGGTGGCCAGCTTCGCCTACCGCCCCGGGGTGGTGGACACCGGCATGCAGGAACAAGCCCGCAGCGCGACCGGCAGCGCCGCCGAGCAGCTGCACGAAATCTTTGGCGGTTACAAGGAGAAGGGGGTGCTGATCAGCCCCGAGCAGGCGGCGGGCTACCTGGTTCGCGTCCTCGAGGCCGACCCCCACCGCTACACGGGAACGATCTATGACTGGCGAAAAGAATAAACGTCTTCGCAGCGACATCATCAAGAAGGGGCTGGAACGTGCCCCTCACCGCTCGCTTCTGCGCGCCACCGGCGTGATCGAGCGCGAGTCCGACTTCGACAAGCCCTTCATCGCGGTGGTCAACAGCTACGTGGACATCGTCCCGGGCCACGCCCACCTGCAGGAGTTCGCACGCAGCATCAAGCAGTACATCCGCGAGGCCGGCGGGGTGCCCTTCGAGTTCAACACCATCGGCGTGGACGACGGGATCGCCATGGGCCACGAGGGCATGAAGTGGAGCCTGCCCAGCCGCGAGCTGATCGCCGACAGCGTGGAGACGATGCTGCGCGCCCACGCCTTCGACGGGGCGATCTTCATCCCCAACTGCGACAAGATCGTGCCCGGGATGCTGATGGCCGCGGTACGCGTCAACCTGCCCAGCGTCTTCGTCTCCGGCGGGCCGATGAAGGCGGGCTACCTCGATGGCGAGGCGCTCGACCTGATCAGCGTCTTCGAGGGCGTGGGGGCGGTCAAGGAGGGCGCGATGAGCCCGGAACGGCTCGAGCAGATCGAGCAGCTCGCCTGCCCCAGCTGCGGCAGCTGCTCGGGCATGTTCACGGCCAACTCGATGAACTGCCTGCTCGAGGCCCTGGGCCTGGCCGTCCCTGGAAACGGCTCGATCCTGGCCACCGATCCCCGCCGCGAGGAGCTGAAGAAGACCGCGGTGAGCTGGCTGATGCGCATGGTGGAGGAGGACGTGAAGCCGCTCGACTTCGTCAGCGAGGAAAGCTTCGAAAACGCCTTCCGCCTCGACGTGGCCATGGGCGGCTCCACCAACACCGTGCTCCACACCCTGGCCGTGGCCGAGGAGGCGGGGATCCCCTTCGCGCTGGAAAAGCTCGACGCCATCGGCCGCAGCACCCCCACCCTGTGCAAGATCGCCCCCTCGAGCGCCTACCACATGGAAGACCTCGACCGCGCCGGCGGCGTCTTCGCCATCCTGGGCGAACTCGCCCGCGGCGGCTACCTGAACCTCCAGGCGCGCACCGCCAGCGGCCGCACCCTGGGCGAGCAGCTCGCGGAGGGCCACGCCATTCGCGACGAGCGCGTGATCCGCCGCCTGGAAAACCCCTACGACGCCCAGGGGGGGCTGCGGATCCTCTTCGGCAGCCTCGCCCCCGAGGGGGCGGTGGTCAAGACCGCCGGGGTGGTGCCCGAGATGATGCGCCACGAAGGCCCGGCCCGCGTCTTCGACAGCGAGGAGGAGGCCCAGGCGGCCATCGACGCCGGCCGGATCCGGCCCGGCGACGTCGTCGTCGTCCGCTACGAAGGCCCCAAGGGCGGCCCCGGCATGCGCGAGATGCTGGCCCCCACCAGCGCCATCGTGGGCCGGGGTTTGGGCGAGAGCGTCGCCCTGGTCACCGACGGCCGTTTTTCCGGCGGAACCCGGGGCGCGGCGGTGGGCCACGTCAGCCCCGAAGCCGCCGAGGGCGGGCCGATCGGGCTGGTGCAGGAAGGCGACGTCATCGCCCTCGACCTGGTCGAGGGGCGGATCGAGCTACGGGTGGACGAGGCCGAGCTCGAGCGCCGGCGCGCCCGCTTCCGGCCCAAGGTCAAGCCGGTGAACGGTTCCTGGCTGAAGCGCTACCGGGCGCTCGTCACCAACGCCGCCCACGGCGCGGTGCTGCGCGAACCCGAGTAGCGGCACAGCGAGCCCGAACCGCAGGGGTTGCGTCCCTGCGGTTCATATTTTTTATCCCCTGGTGCTGGAAAATTGGTGCGTTGGAGGTGAACGATGCGGAGACTCGCAGGCTTCTTGTTGGCGTTGGCCGTAGCGTTCGCTCAAGGGCAGACCACCTACAAGGGACTCGTGCTCTCCACCCCCTACCCCGCGCTCACCGTCAAGGCGGGCGAGGTGGTCAACCTTCCCCTGACGCTTAGAAACTACGGTCTGCCACCCCAGCTCACGCGCTTGCGCGTCGAGGGCGCGCCCGCGGACTGGACCGTCGCCTTCCTGGGCAGCGGCCGCGTGGTCGAGGCCGCCTTCCTGGCGCCCGACGCCACGCAGAACCTCACCCTCCGCGTCGAGGTGCCCAAGGGGGTCGGGGAGGGCCGCTACACCATGACCGTGCTCGCCGAGGGAACCGGCGCCCGCGCCCGTCTCCCCCTCACCCTCACCGTGGGCAAGGTGCTGCCGCCTTCGCTGCGGCTCGAAGTGGAGCTGCCGGTGCTCAAGGGCACCCCCAAGACCACCTTCCGCTACCGGGCCACCCTCAAAAACGAGTCGGATCAAGACCTCCTCGTCGGCCTCGAAGCCGACGCCCCCCAGGGCTTCGAGGTCGTGTTCAAACCGCAGTTCTCGGGGCAGGAAGTCACCACCCTGCCCATCAAGGCGGGCGAGACCAAGAACATCGATATCGAGGTGAGCCCGCCCCCGCGGGTGCAGGCGGGCGAGTACAGGATCGACGTGGCCGCGCGGAGCGGGGCCGCCAAAGCGGGGTTGAAGCTGACCGCCGTGATCACCGGCAGGCCCGAGCTGAGCCTCACCACCCCCGACGGGCGCCTTTCGGGCCGCGCCTACGCCGGACGCACGTCGCCCTTGAAGATCGTCGTCAAGAACCGGGGCAGCGCCGAGGCCAAGCAGGTGGAGTTCTCTTCGTACGAACCCTCCGGCTGGGAGCTGAGCTTCGAACCCAAGCGCATCGACAGCATCCCCGCCGGGGAAGAGGCCGAGGTCACGGTCAAGATCAAGCCCTCGTCCAAGGCCATTGCCGGCGACTACATGGTCACCCTCACCGCGCGCCCGAAGAACGGCACCCCCGAAAACGCGGATTTCCGCATCACGGTGCTGACCTCGACGGTCTGGGGCGTCGTGGGCGTCGGCCTGATCGCGGTGGCCCTGGGGGTCCTGGCGCTGGCGGTGGCGCGCTTCGGAAGGCGATGATGACGGCCATCGAAACCCAAGCCCTCAGCAAGCGCTACGGCGACCTGGTCGCGGTCGACGGGCTCGACCTGCGCGTCGAAGAGGGTGAGGTCTTCGGGCTGCTGGGGCCCAACGGGTCGGGAAAGACGACGACGATCCTGATGCTCCTGGGCCTCACCGAGCCGACGTCGGGCCGGGTACGGGTGCTGGGCTACGACCCCGTGCGCGAGCCGCTCTCGGTCAAACGGCGGGTCGGCTACCTGCCCGACACCGTGGGCTTCTACGACGAGCTGTCGGGCCGGGAGAACCTGCGCTACACCGCGGCGCTGTGCGGGTTGCGCGGCCGCAGCGTGGAAACGCGCATCGAGGAGGCGCTCGCGTCGATGGGCCTGACCGACGCCGCCGACCGCCCGGTGCGCACCTACTCCCGGGGAATGAAGCAGCGGCTCGGCCTCGCCGACGTGCTGCTGAAGGAACCCCAGCTGGTCATCCTCGACGAACCCACCCTGGGCCTCGACCCCCAGGCCGCGCACGAGTTCCTCGGCCTGATCCGGTCGCTGGGGGACCGGGGGCTGACGGTGCTGCTCTCCTCGCACCTGCTCCATCAGGTGCAGACGGTTACCGACCGCGTCGGCCTCTTCCGCAAGGGCCGCATGGCGCTCGTCGGCAGCGTTCCGGAGCTGGCCCGCCAGGTGCTGGGCGGCGCCTACCGCGTACACCTGGAGGCCGAGGGCGAGGACCTCGAGTCCGCGCTCGCCGGCCTGCCCGGGGTGCGGCGGCTGCGGCGCGACGGCGCGCGCTACCTGCTGGAGGCCGAACGCGACCTGCGCGACGACGCCGCCCGCGTCGTGGTGCAGCGGGGCGGCCGGCTGCTGCGGCTGGATCTGGAAGAGCCCGATCTCGACGAAGTCTACCGCGCCTACTTCGAGGAGGTGCCCCATGGCGACGCGGCGTGAGGGTTCGGCCTTCGCCGGTCTGGGCCCGGTCTTTCTGAAGGAGTTCGCGGACCAGCTTTCGGGGGCCCGCATGCGGCTGCTCGAGCTCCTGATCGTGCTGACCGCGGCCGGGACGATCTACGCCGCCATCCAGACGATCAAGTCCACCGTCGGCGAGGACGTCTTCCTCTTCCTGCGCCTCTTCACCACGGCCAAGGATCCCCTCCCCTCGTTCGTGGCCTTCGCCGGCTTCTTGGTGCCGCTCCTGGCCATCGCGCTGGGCTTCGACGCGGTCAACGGCGAGCACCAGCGCCGCACCCTGGGGCGGGTGCTGGCCCAGCCGATCTACCGCGACGCCCTCCTCTTCGGCAAGTACCTGGCGGGGCTCGCGACGCTGGCGTTGGTGCTGCTGGCGACCTGGCTGCTGATCACGGGGCTGGGCATCCTGCTGACCGGCCTCGCCCCCTCGGGCGAGGAGGTGGCGCGCAGCCTCCTCTACCTGGCGGCGACCCTGGCCTACGGCGGCGTCTGGCTCGCGGTGGCCCTCTTCTTCTCGACGGTCTTCAAGAGCCCCACCACCAGCGCCCTGGCCGCGATCGGCCTCTGGCTCTTCTTCACCGTCTTCTGGGGGATGATCGCGGGCTTGCTCGCGCCGCTGCTGAGCCCGGTGCACTACGGCTTCCCGGAGGAGCTCTACCGCCGGGCGCAGACCGAGCTGATGCTCGCCCGCGTCGCGCCCAACACCCTCTACGCCGAGGCCACCCTGGCGCTGCTGCGGCCGGAGGTACGCTCGCTCGGCCCCGTACTCCCGGCGCAGCTCGAAGGCATGGTCCTCGGCACGCCGCTTCCGCTGGGCCAGTCGCTGCTTCTCGTCTGGCCGCAGTTCGCCGGGCTCGTCGCGGCGAGCGTCCTCTTCTTCACCCTCGCCTACGTGGTCTTCCAACGGGCCGAGATTCGGGCCTAGGGGGCCGTGCCCCCTAGGCCAGCCACTCGGTCTCGTATTCCTTGGTCTTGGGAATCACGCAGAGGAACTCGACGGCCGCGTCCGAGCGGTTCTCGTACCAGTGGGCCACCCCCGCGGGAATGAAGACGGCGTCGCCGGCGACGACCTCGCGCTCCTCGCCGTCCAGCCCGATCGTCATCCGGCCCTTGAGCACGAACTGCTCGTGCTCGATCGTCGGGTGACGGTGCGCGGGGATGCGGCCGCCGGGCTCGAGCGTGAAACGCCGCAGGATGAAGTTGGGCGCGCCGTCTTCGGGGCCGACGAGCACCTGCAGGAAGGCCCCCTTCCCCTTGGCCACCGGTTTCTTTGGCGCCCCTTCGGCGGGGCGCACGAGCGCCTGGATCTCCATGGCGCTATTCTACCGCCCAGGCGGAGAGCAGCCGCACCACGTCCTCGTCGCTCACCTGGGGAAAGCGCCGGTAGTAGGCCCCCACGGCGACGAAGTCGGGCGGGGTGCTGAGCGCCACCACCTCGGCGCGGCGGCGCAGACGCTCCACCGCCTCCGGCGGGCCCACGGGCACGGCCACCACCACGCGCGCGGGCTCCTCGGCCAGCACCGCGGTGAGGGCGGCCTCCATGGTGCTGCCGGTGGCGATGCCGTCGTCGGTGAGCACCACGTCGCGGCCCGAAAGCGGCTCCTTGGGGCGCACGGCCCGGTAACGCCGGCGGCGCTCGCGGATCACCTGCATCTGGCGGCCGATCTCGGCCTTGAGGTAGCCCTCGTCGGCGATGCGCGCGGCGTAGGGCTGCAGGAAGACCTGGCCGTCCTCCCCCACGGCCCCGAGCGCGTACTCGGGGTTGCCCGGCGCCCCGATCTTGCGGGCCAGGACCACGTCCATCGTGCCCCCCAGCTCCCGCGCCAGCACGTCGGCCAGCACCACCCCGCCGCGGGGAATGCCCAGCACCACGGGCGCCTGCAGCTGCAGCGGGCGCAGCGCCTCGGCCAGCAATCCCGCGGCTTCCGTCCGGTCCTCGAAGAACAATACCGACATGGCTCACGTTTATTGTACTCCCAACGCTTAGGCTGAAGGTACGAAGGAGGCCGTATGTCGTGGTTCATCCCCCGGGCCGGGTTCCTCGAGCGGCTCAGCGAAGAGGAGAAGATGCGGCTGGGCCAGATCTGCCCGCCCCGCAGCTACCGCAAGGACGAGGCCGTCTTCATGAGCGGCGACGCCTGCGACGAACTGACCGTCGTGCTCGACGGCATGCTCAAGATCGTCCGCCACGGGCCCTCGGGTCGGGAGCGCATCCTCCACCTCGCCGGCCCCGGAGACATTCTGGGCGCCGAGTTCCTGGAAGACGGCGCCGTCTACAAGGCCGACGCGGTCTGCACCTCCGACGGGGTGGTCACCTGCCCCATCAACCGCGAACAGTTCGTCCAGGTGGCGCGGGAGCTGCCCCGCGTGACCCTCAGCCTCGCGGGCAGCCTGGCGGCGCACCTCTCGCACCTGGAGGACCAGATCGAATCGGCCACCGCGCCGGTGATCGTCCGCCTCGGCCGCGTGCTCACCTGGACCGCGCGCCGCTTCGGCAAGGAGGAGCCCGAGGGTTGGGTGCGCATCGAGAGCGAGCTGCGGCAGGAAGACCTCGCCGCCATGTCGGGGAGCACCCGGGTGACGATCACCCACACCCTGGGGCAGCTGCGCGACCTGGGGCTGGTGGAGGGCACCCGCGGGCGCTACCGCGTCCGCCTCGAGCCCCTGGAACGCATGATCGAAGACCTGCTCTGGGAAAGCTAGGGGGCGGTGCGCCGGGCCTGCCAGAGGTTGAGCCCCCGCAGGCCCACCATCGTCGCCAGCCCCAGGGCGAACCAGGCCCAGATCGGCCAGGCCAGCCACGCGTGCACCCGCGGGTCGTGGGAGATGAGCTGCGCCCCGGCCCAGACGATGACGAGGGAGCCCAGGAGGCTCAGCCAGGGCCAGCGGTTGAGCAGCTGCGCGATCGCGGCGGAGCCCAGCATCAGGATGGGGATCGAGAGCATCAGGCCGAAGACCAGCAGCCCCAGGTGCCCCCCCGCCGCACCGGCCACCGCCAGCACGTTGTCGAGGCTCAGGGTGAAGTCGGCGACGATGATCAGCGTCACCGCCTGCCAGAACGAGGCCGCGCTGCCCACCCGCGCCTCCTCGTCCTCGCCGCCCAGCAGCTTGGCCGCGATCCAGAACAGCACCACCCCGCCCAGAGCGCGCAGGAAGGGCACGGAGAGCAGCAGCGCCGCCAGGATGGTGAAGGTGACGCGCAGGCCGATGGCGCCGAGCGTGCCCATCAGGATGGCCCGGCGCCGCAGGCGGCCCGGCAGGTCGCGCACGGCCATGCCGATCACCACCGCGTTGTCGCCCGACAGCACCAGGTCGATCAGGACGATGCTGAACAGGCCCAGGAGGGTGGCTTCGGGCGTCATTCCTCGAGCACGAAACGGTCTTCGCGGTCGTGCAGGCGAACCCGTTGGATGATGCGGTGGTCGTGGTCGTTGTTGGTGTCGGAGGTGGCCACCACGGTGACGTAGTCGCGGATCGGGCTCCGAAGCACCTTCTTGGTCAGGGTCTCCTCCACCTGGAAGATGCCGGCGGCGTTGTTCATGCGCACCCGGATCTCGATGGGGATCGCGTCGCCGCGCATGATGATCACCTCGTCCACCGCGAGCGCCGAGATCGAGTGGATGTCGATCGAGCCCAGGCTGAAGGCCTTGCGTCCCCGCCCCTTGGTGATGTCGGTGCCGTCGGCCACCGCGGTCACGCCCGCCTCGATGGTCAGCGGCTCGGGGTGCAGGTCGTGGCTGTAGATCGAGTGCAGCATCAACGCCCGCAGCTCGATGCGCTGCTCGGGTTTGGGGTAGAGCTCGCCGAGGATGCGGTTCAGGATCGGCAGCGCCAGGGTGACGCCGAAGGCCTCGTGGTGCTCCCGGTGCACCTGGTTGCCGATGTCGTGCAGCATCGTGGAGAGGATGACGACGACGAAGGCGTCCTCGAGATCGCCGACGCCCGACTCGACGGTGTCGGGACGCACCCCGGCGTCGACGAGCAGCTGCAGGATGGCCACCGAGGCGGCCCCGGTGAGCAGCGCGTGCACGCGGCCGTGGTCGTTGTACCCCAGCTTGTGCATGGTGATGTAGTTGGCCATGTCCCAGTGGCCGCGCGCCTCCGGGTCCTTGGAAAGCATCTCGTAGGCGGCGAGCGCCCTGGGGTAGGGCTCGAGCCCCTTGCGGATCGACTGGTCCGCCTCGACGTAGAGCCGCGACTTGGGGCTCGCGATGTGGATGATGCGTTCCCTCTGGTCAGACAATGGCGACCTCCGTGGGGACCGGCCCCAGAAAGCTCATTGTACTGCTTTTTCTCCGCGGGCGCGTACTACTCGCCCTTGAACTCGGGCGCCCGTTTTTCCAGGAAGGCCGCGGTGCCCTCGCGCATGTCGTGGGTGGTCACGGTCATGCCGAAGAGGTCGGCCTCGATCTCCAGCGCCTCGGGCAGGGGCACGTCGGCGCCGCGCGCCACCGCCTCCTTGGCCAGCGCCAGCGCCACCGGGCTGTTCTTCATGATCGCCTGGGCCAGCTCCCGCGCCGCGGCCACCGCGTCGTCCGCCACGCGGTTGACCAGCCCCAGCGCCAGCGCCTCCTCCGCGGGGACGTGGCGGCCGGTGAGGATGAGGTCGAAGGCGCGCCCCACGCCCACCAGGCGGGGCAGCCGCTGGGTGCCGCCGAAGCCGGGGATCAGGCCCAGGCCCACCTCGGGCAGGCCCAGCTTGGCCTTCGCCGCCGCCACGCGCAGGTCGCAGGCCAGCGCGAGCTCGAGCCCTCCCCCGAGCGCGTAGCCGTTGATCGCGGCGATCGTGGGCACCGGCAGCGCGGCGATGTGGTTCATTACCTCCTGGCCCGCCAGGGCGAACTCACGGCCGATGAAGACGTCCTTGAGGGCGTTGATCTCGCTGATGTCGGCCCCGGCCACGAAGGCCTTGCCCTCGCCGGTGAAGACGGCCACCTTGACCTCGGGGTCCTCGGCGATGACCTCGGTCACCTCGGCGATCTCGCGCAGCACGTCGGCCGCCAGGGCGTTGAGCGCCTTGGGCCGGGTGAAGGTCACCCAGGCGATCCCCTCGGCGACCTCGTAGCGCAGGAACTCGAACTCGGGCACTTCCAGCGCGAAGGCGGGAACCTCTTCGTGCGAATGGTCGTGTTCGTGTGCCATGCCTACACCTCTCCTTCCAGGAGGACGAGCCCCTCCAGGGCCGTCGCGATCATGCGGTGCACGCCCTGCTGCAGCAGGCTTTCCTCGACGAACTCGGTGTCGCCGATCTGGTTCGAGACCGTCAGCAGCGCGCCGGCGTGGACGCCGCGCATCTTGGCGACGAGGAAGAGCGCCGCGGCCTCCATCTCGAAGGCCATGACGCCGAAGCGGTGCCAGGCGCGCGCGTTCTCGGGGTTGGTGGCGTAGAAGGCGTCCTCGGTGGCGATCAGCCCCACGTGGTAGGGCTCGCCCGAGGCGGCCGCCGCCCGCTCCAGCGCCTTCAGCACCGGCCAGCTGGGGATCGGCGCGTAGGGGCGGTTTTCCAGGTACTGGCGGGTGGTGCCGTCGAGCGGCACCGCGCCCTGGACCACCAGCAGGTCGGCCGCCGACAGCGCGGGGTCGACCGCGCCGCTGGTGCCGACGCGCACCAGCACGCGGGCGCCGAGCTGCACCAGCTCCTCGGCCACGATCGAGGCCGAAGGGCAGCCCATCCCGGTGGTCTGCACGCTGACCGGCAGCCCCTTGTAACTGCCGGTGAAGCCGAGCAGCGATCGGTAGGTGTTGTAGGTGGTGACGTCTTCGAGGAAGGTCTCGGCGATGTACTCGGCCCGGCCGGGGTCCCCGGGCAGGAGGACGAAGGGGGCGACCTCGCCGGTCTTGGCGCGTACGTGCAGTGGGCTCATACGCCCTTAGGATACACGGGCCGGAAACGCAGCGCCGCGCCCTCGCGGGCGGCGAGCTCGGGCACCACCAGAAGCGCGTCGGTCCGGGCGCAGACCTCCACGTCGGCGGCGAGGCCGACCTGCGCCAGCGCCGCCGCCGCGGCGCTGGACGGCAGCAAGGAGCGCGGGTCGGGGTAGGCCAGGAAGAGCGCCTGCGCCAGCCGCGCCCCGTCGTCGAGCCGGGCGTCGGGCTCGAGCCCGCGGAACCCCGCCACCAGCGCCCCCAGGACGTAGGCGTCGTCGAGCGCCGCCCGCCCCTCGCGCCCCGCCGCCAGCAACACCACGTCGCCGCCGCGGGCGGCCGCCCAGCGCACCGCCGCCCCGGCGTTGACCAGCGCCGCCAGCCCCACCCGCTCCGCCGCCCCGGCCGCGCGCAGCGCCGCCCGGGTGCCGTTCGTCGTCGTCATCACCACCGTGCGCCCCCGCACCCGGTCGGGGTGGACCTCGCGCGGGCTGTTGCCGAGGTCGAAGCCCTCCGGCGGCAGGCCGCCGCGTTCGCCGGCGAGGAGCGCTCCGCGCCGGCGGGCCTCGGCCCGCGCCTGCGCGACCTCCGCGGTAAGCACGAGCTCGCGCGCGCCCCCGTCCAGCAGGAAGGCCGCGGTCGTGGTGGCTCGGATCACGTCCACCACCAGGGCCGTCGCCGCCCGCGGCAGCGCCTCGGCCGGCGAGAGAACGGCGCTAAGCCTGCGCGGCATCGCGGAGCGCGCGCAGGTTCTCGGCCACCGCGCCGCCGCCGAAGACGGCCGAGCCCGCGACCAGCACGTCGGCCCCGCGCCGCACCAGCTCGGCGGCGTTGGCGGGCCCGACGCCGCCGTCCACCTCGATCCGCACCCCGGGGTTGACGCGGTCGCGCAGGGCGGCCAGACGCTCGAGCCGCTCGAGGCTGCGGGGGATGAAGCGCTGCCCCCCGAACCCGGGGTTGACGCTCATCAAAAGCGCCAGGTCGAGCTCGCCCAGCACGTCCTCGAACCAGTCGAGCGGGGTGGCGGGGTTCACGGCCAGCCCCGCCTTAGCGCCCGCGGAGCGGATCAGCTGCAGCGTGCGGTGAACGTGCGGGGTCGCCTCGGCGTGGACGGTCACCACGTCGGCGCCGGCGGCGACGAAGCGTTCGACGTAGCGCTCGGGCTCGACGATCATCAGGTGGACGTCGAGGGGCAGGCGGGTCACCGGCCGCAGGGCCTCGACGACGACGAAGCCCATCGTGATGTTGGGCACGAAGCGCCCGTCCATCACGTCGACGTGGATCCAGTCGGCGCCGGCCGCCTCGGCCGCGCGGACCTGTTCCGCCAGACGCGCGAAGTCGGCGGAGAGGATGGAAGGTGCGATAAGGGGCATTTGCTACAAATCGTACAGCACGTTCTCGAGGCCTGCCGGATCCCGCACCTCGATGAGGCGCGATCCGAAGGCGACGAGGCCGAGTTCCTGGAACTGCCCGAGGACGCGGGTGGCCGTCTCGCGGCTGGTGCCCGCCAGGTCGGCGAGCTCGCGGTGGGTGAGCGGCATGCTGCGGCCGTGCGCGGTCTCTTCGCCGTAACGGTGGCGGTAGAGCTTGAGCAGGGCGTAGGCCACCTTGCCGCGCGCCTCCTCGAAGGTGAGCACCTCGACCTCGTGGTTCATCTCGCGCAGGCGGCGGGCGATGATGCGCGCCAGGTTGTGGGCCACCTGCGGGAACCGCCGCACCAGCCCCCAGTACTCCTCCAGGTAGAGGGCGTGGATGACCGTGTCCTCGACGGCCGTGGCCGTGGCCGAACGGGGCTCGTCGTCCACCAGGCTCATCTCGCCGAAGATCTCGCCGGGGTTCAGGTAGGCGAGCACCTTCTCGCGGCCGTCCAGGTTGCGGTGCGAGATCTTGACCTTGCCGGATCGGATCAGGTAGAGCGCGTGCCCGGGGTCCCCGGCCTCGAAGACGGTCTGCCGGGGGCGCAGCGAGATGGTGCGGAAGGCCTGCTCGGCGATCTCGTAGCCTTCGGGCGGCACGCCCTCGAACAAGGGGGAGCGGCTGATGATGTCGGACACGTCGAGCTTCATTACCCCATAATCTATACGAAATCAGGCCGCCGGGCCTACCCCGGTTTGTGGGTAGGATGGAGGACGTGTGGGCGCTCAAGGCCGAGGGGCTGACCTTTCGCTACGGCGAGCTCGAGCTTTTCCGGGACCTCGACCTGGAACTGGAGCCGGGCGCGGTGCGGGCGGTGCTGGGACCCAGCGGCTCCGGCAAGACGACGCTGGTGCACCTGCTCGCGGGCATCCTGCCCCTGCCGTCGGGGCGGCTGTGGTGGGGCGAGGTCGAGGTCGGCCGGCGCAGCGAGGAGGAGCTGGCGCGGCTGCGGCGGGAGCGGGTGGGGCTGGTCTTCCAGCACCACTACCTGCTGGACGAACTCACCGCTCTGGAGAACGTGCTGGTGCCGGGCATGATCGCCGGCCGGCCCGACCCCGAGCGGGCCCAGCGCCTGATCGAACGGGTCGGGCTGGCGGCGCACGCCCACCAGCGGCCCGACACCCTCTCGGGCGGGGAACGGCAGCGGGTGGCCGTGGCCCGCGCCCTCTACCCGCGGCCGCGCGTCGTCCTGGCCGACGAGCCCACCGGAGCCCTCGACCGCGCCAACGCCCGCAGGGTCAAGGATCTGCTGCTCGAGCTGGCCGGAGAAAACGGGGCCGCCGTGCTGCTGGCGACCCACGACGAAGCCCTGGTGCAGGGGCTGCCGGCCTGGCGGATCGAAGACGGCCGCCTGGTGGGCGGCTAGAGCAGGGGCAGCTCGCCGGCGGTGAGGATGCCTTCGGCGCCGTTGCCCTGATGGAAGCCGGCCATGCGCGCGGCCACCTTGCCCCCGGCGCGGTGCACCACGCGCTCGAGCGCGCGCATCGTCCCCCCAGAAGCCACCACGTCCATGACCAGGACGACGTTCTTGTTGAGGATGCGCTCGGTGTAACGGCGGTCGAGCCAGAGGACCTCGCCGGCCCCCAGGGTGAGCGACTCGACCTCCTGGATGATGGGGTCGATCATGTAGGGGCGGCGGCGCTTGCGCACCACGATGTACCTCAGATCCCGCGCGGCCGCCATCTCGTGGGCCAGCGGAATCGAGGAGGTCTCGACGGTGACGATCAGGTCGGCGTCGGCGGGCATCTTGGGCTCGAGCTCGCTCGTCACCGCGCGCACGAACTCGATGTCGCCCAGGAAGTCGACGAGCGGGATGCGCACGCCCGGAAAGGGCTCGTGCAGCGGAACGTGCCGGGTCACGCCGCCGATCTCGATGGGGTAGGTGTCCATGGTCACCATGCTCCTCAGGCCTCCTCGGGGCTGAACAGAGGCAGATGGCCTAAGGCGATCACGTCGTCGCGGGGGGTGCCCTCGGTGAAGACGGCCATCACCGCGGCCACCTCGCCGCCGACGCTCTCGATCAGTTCGCGCAGCCCCTTGAGGGTGCTGCCGGTCGAGACCACGTCGTCCACGATGGCCACCTTCTTGCCCTTGATCTTGGCGATGTCCGCGCCGTCGAGCACCAGCAGCTGCGGCTTGCCGGTGGTGATGGAGAGCACCTCGCGGGTGACCGGGTGAATCATGTAGGGCTTGGCGGTCTTGCGCGCGACGATGTACGGCAGGCCGGTTCGGCGGGACAGCGCGTGGGCCAGGGGAACCGCCTTGACCTCGGGGGTGACGAGCACCTCGACCTGCTGCGGCAGCCGTTTGGCCATCTCCTCGGCCACCGCCTCGGTCAGCTCGGTGTCCCCGAGCAGGTTGAGCAGGGCGACGGCCACGCCGTCGCCTACCTGCACCACGGGCAGTTCGCGCTTCACCCCGCCGATCTCGATGGGATAGCTCTTCATGGCTTTAGTGTACACCCGGAGAGCTATAATAAGGCCATGGTTAAGGCAAAACTAGAAAACCTGGGGGTCGAGGCCCAGAGCGGAAACGTGGTCGCGCTGCTGCGCGCCGAGACGGGCGAGCTCCTCCCCATCTGGATCGGACCGCTCGAGGCCCAGAACATCGCGGTCGCCCTGGCCGGCGAAAAACCCCCCAGACCGCTGACGCCGGACCTGCTGCTGTCGGTGCTCGAGATGCTGGGCGGTCAACTCAAGCGCGTCGAGATCACCGAGCTGAAGGACGGCACCTACTTCGCCCGCCTGGTCGTCGACCACCGCGGCATCGAGTACGAGATCGACGCCCGCCCCTCCGACGCCATGGCGCTGGCCGTGCGCA
>Ga0256832_1001631_pt1 | contig 15297 bp, 14 predicted proteins | sample 134614metaG_FD_190534 | JGI IMG/M metagenome (GOLD analysis project Ga0256832, IMG submission 190534) | Hydrothermal vent microbial communities from Lau Basin, Pacific Ocean - 134-614 | ecosystem: Environmental > Aquatic > Marine > Hydrothermal vents | place: Pacific Ocean: Lau Basin | collected...
AAAACAATCAGGAGGGTTAGCGGCAGCAGGATTATTCTATTCATTAGTAAATATCCTTCATTGTGTTATAAACATTAAACTTACCTGTAGGTGTTCTTACCCAGTCTCCTGTAATTTCCTTCTTCAGTTTCAGAGTCTTCGCATCGTAAACAAGTATTGCTGTAGGTTGATCTTTTCTACCCCATACAGAAATCCAGAATTCTGAACCATCTTCGTTGAATTCCTCATGAACAGCCCTGATATTTTTGTACTTCTCAGGCACTTTCAGTGTTTTCACAAGCTCAAATGTAACTTTGTCAAATACAAATATGCTTCTCTTCAGCTGTGGATCAGGGTTAAGAGGTCTATCTGCTATCAGATATTTAGATTTTGGATGTGTTTTTATAAACAGGTTTCCACCACCTTCTCCAGGAAGATCAAACCATTTTGCAACCTTCCATGCATACTGTGGGTGTCCCTCAGGATCTGTTCCTATACACGCGATTCTTTTCTCTCCAATATGTCCTGTACACCATATAGGACCGTATTTTGGATGGTCAATGTTTGCCCCTCTTCCTGGGTGGGGTTTTGTTCCTACTTTTACAATAGCCTCAAGCTCTTTATCTTTAGTATCAATCACGACAATTTTGTTTCTCATGTTAGCAGCAACCAGGAAGTATCTCTTAGACAGATCCCATCCACCGTCGTGAAGATACCTTTCTGAGTCTATCATATCAATTTTAACAGTACCCTTATCCACCTTTGAGTAATCAACCAGCCATACCTGTCCAGCTTCCTTGATATTGAGAACCCAGATTGGATCATAATGAGAAGCAACTATTGATGCAACCCTTGCCTCTCTTACAAACTCTTGAGTGTCGTAGTAGTAAGAGCTTGTTGAAACAATTTTCTTAGGTTCAAGGGTTTCCCCGTCTAACACCACAAATGACGGTGGCCAGTAGCAGCCGACAACAGCATACTTATCCTCAAATCCGTGATATTTGCTGGTGTCTATAGATCTGGCATCGTAGCAAACCTTAACATCAGCAACCTTGTCAGGTTTTGAAAGCCAGAGATCAATAACTGTAGCTTTACCATCCCTACCTATAGCATACATATATCTACCAGAAGCAGAAGACCTGAGAATATGAACAGCAAAACCAGTATTAACAACATTCACAAGTTTTTTTGTATCCCCATCAACTATAGCAACTTTACCTACATCTCTGAGAATTACGCCAAAGAAGTTTTTCCAGTTTAGCTTGTGTTGAGGTCTTGTTGGTCTATCTTCAGGAGCCATGTAAACCTTCCATGTTGATTTCATCTGCTGCATTGAAAGTTCAGGTGGAGGTGGTGGTTCATGCTGGAGGTATCTTGCAAGCAGATTTATTTCCTTTTTGCTCAGTATTCCCTGTTTACCCCAGTCAGGCATTCCTCCAAGTGTACCGTTGTAGATAAAAGCTTCAAGGGCTTCTGTTCCCAATTTTCTCGTCTTATCAGGGGTAAGTGCTGGTCCTGTAGCACCTTTTCTCAGCATACCGTGACAACCTGCACATCTGTCAAAGTAGATTTGTGCTGCTTTTTTCATCTCTTCTTTTGTGATTGGCGGTGGCGACTGTTCAGCTTTGGCGGTATTAATTGATAAAGCCACCACTCCTGCCAAAAGAGCAGCGCTGACCATACCGCCGGTTTTCTTTGTTACCCTCATAATTACCCTCCTTATTGGAATTAATATTTGTAATCAAGTTGTAGCCAGTATTTTGTTACGTCGTTTCTTCCATATGGAACTCCATCATTGTAATATCCATCATCTCCGTTATACCACGCTGCTTTTGCGAGGAATGAGAGCCTTTTTGTTAGTTTCTTAGCGTAAAGTGCATCAATTTCTGATCCTATGTTTTTACCTGCAGGACCTACAGGATCCTTGTCTGAATCGAATGTTAGATATGCAATCATAACTTTTCCTAAAGTTGGGTTTTTGTATCCAACTGAGAAACACCATTCTTTCATACCATAATCAAAACCAAACGCTGCACCTGTAAGCATTACATCTGACCAACCATCAAACTTGTGGTTTGTAGCAAGAGGTACAGAGAAACCAGCATCTTTTCCACCAGCATCTCCAAAGTATGTGTACATAATATTTCCAAAGAATCCCATAGCTGAAGCACCAACTTTGAGTCTGTAGTAATCAGTATCTATGTCAGGTTTTGTATTAAAATTGTCGTTTTCGTAAGGGTCTGTTTGTTTTGCGTACTCTCCAAGGTATGAGACTTTCACGCCGTTTCCAAGATCAACAGCACCTGAAAGCTTAATGCCATAAGTATTGTGAAGATCTGTAAGCAGATATGCAAAACCTTTAATTTTCAGCTGTGGAACCACCTTATAGTTCACATCAATAACTATCGGCATTTTGTCAAGGGCCCAGTCCATATTTCCGCCGTCCACAACAAACTTTCTTTCATAAACCCCTGCAAGTAAGAAATCAAGATTTTGGATTGGTTTTCCTGCGACAGCTATTACACCTAAAGATTGGGGCATCTGTCTCCAGCCAACAGTTCCTATAAATCTGTGGTCGTCAATGGCGACATACTTTCTACCTGCAACAAATACATAACCGCCGTATTTGTAAGCAAGATAAGCCTGAGTTATTCTTGTATTGTCTGGGTCTGCAACAGCTTCATACTGGGTTCTTTGTGGTGCATACTCATCAACAAGAGCCGAGACGTCGATAGCCTCAAGTGTAGCAGATAATCCGTTAACTCCTAAAACAGTTCCGATGTTTACCCCGATTTTTGTTCTGATGGTCAGAGCATTGGCGTTTTTGTTTCCAGAATTATCAACATCTACATACTCATATCTTGGTCTAAACTCAAGATATGGCTTAACATTTTCAATAAATGATACTCCCAGTAGATCCTGAGCGTTTGAGACGCTTGTTTGACCTGTCAGCAGGAACGCTCCCCCTGCCAGCAGGGCTGCTGCTCCTAAGCTTAGTACTTTCCCTTTCATCATCCAAACCTCCTTAAATTATATCTTTGTTTCATCTAAAAGTTTTTTTAAAACTTCCTCACCTGAAATACCTAAACTCTTTGACAAACTTTCCAACCTATCATAAACTTCCTTAGGTACATACATGACTACCCTTACATCACCTCCTTCCTCCTCTCTCATCCTGTCGTAGAGATCTTGCATCTGCCTTTTCTTTTCCCTTGAAACAGGTGATCTCATAGACTTAAACTCAACCATATTACCATTTTTATAAACACCAGAGATTTCTGCATACACCCAGTAATAACCTTTATCTTTTCTGAGGTTTTTCACATACCCCTTCCATGTTTTACCTTGTTTAATAGTTTCCCAAAGATCTTTAAAAACAGATTTAGGCATGTCAGGATGCCTAATTATGTTGTGGGGTTTCCCTATTAACTCTTCAGGTTCATAACCTGAAATTTTTGCAAATGTTTCATTAACATAAGTAATTATCCCCTTTAGATCTGTTCGTGAGATGATAAGCTCATTTTCAGGAACCTCTGTCTCCCAGAACATATCAAATGTTTTATCCATTATAAAAACCTCTAACTTATATAACCTTTAATATGACCCTTATAAACTATATCTTCTGCTCTAACATTTTCATCGTTAAGTATCTCAGGTACATCATTACTAAGCTTTTGTAAATATTCTGCTGCAGATTGCCATTCTTCCTCCGAATATGAGTAAACCATGTTGGCAGAAAGAACATGGGGAAGCGTCTGGATCTGTTTTAGTTTAAAGGTTTCCTCATTAACATCCTCTCCCTCAATAATAATGATAATCTTCCCTGACTTTTCATCATGAAAATAAACATCACAAAGCCCACTATCTTCTAATTCTTTCAAAACCTCTTTAATATGCTCTGGTTCTGTTACTACAACAGCACTTGAGATATTCATGGTTCTATCCTCCATATATATAATTTTCCGTCATCACACCCAATAATTAATTGATTCTCATCAACAAATCTCATATTTGAAGGTGTTGCTTTATGTCCCGAAAGAGTTGTTAAAATCTTCCCTTCTTCTGTGTCCACGATTCTTACATCAAATTTATCGTTATACAGATAGGCCCCTCTATTTCCTGAAGGGCTGAGAGCAACAGAAAAAACCATAAAATCATCTGCAGGAAATGTTGTATAGTGATCTGTTTTAAGGTTGTAATAAACAGCCTTTTTATCCCTTCCTCCTGTCATAACCCTTTTGTTTCTAAAATCAACATCAAACGCTTTATCTTTATTCATCTCCTGTATTACTTTTATGACCTTTCCAGTTTTAACATCTGCAATTTTTGTATCTCCACTTTCATCAGCAATAGCAACCATACTTTTCTCGTCATTTACTTCCATATCAGAAAAGAATGACATTCCTACAGGCTCTCTATAAATTATTTTGTCTTTTTCAATATCATATAGAACCAGTTCATCTCCACCAAGACCAAATAATATCAGATTGTTATCTACAAATCTTAATCTTGTTATTTGCAGATGTTTTCTTCTGTCTATTATTTTTTGGAGTTTACCATCTTCAAATAGGTATACTTCTCTTCCTCCTCTTGTTGTTTGAATAACGGCAACGATCTTTTTTTCATCCGGAGAAATATCCACAGAAAAAACTTTTGGTAGTTGTAGTTCCCCTCTGAAATCCTCAAATTTAGGATAGGAAATGACTTTTATTTTCTTTAAAGTTTTGAAATCTAATATCTCAACTTTCCCTCTTTCAGTTGCTATATAAATTTTTCCGCTTTTGTATCTTAAATCACTTATTGCACCATCAACTTTCCCAGTATTTACAAGTTGAGAACTAACGGCAAAAGAGTATTCAATTGTAATTATAAGAAGAAAAATAACCCTATGCAGTAACAGTTTTCTCATTATTCCCCCTTTTTAGCGGAAAAACTTGTATAGCACCTGAAGGGCAAACATTTAAACAGAAACCACAGCCGGTACATAAATCTGGTATAACTTGAGGTTTAAATATTCCTTCAAATTTTATTGCATTATCCAGACATGGTTCTTTACAGGAAAAGCACATTGTGCCATTCCATGCCATACATTTTGAGATGTCTATTCTTACCTGAACATTTATTCTTTCAGGATTTTCTATGGAAAGAACTTCAAACTCACAGTTTTCTACACATTTTTTGCAAAAGGTACATCCTTTATCGCCGTAAACAATGTGAGGTGAGCCGTCTTTTAACCTGTATAATATTTTTTCCTCACAGGCCTCTATACATGAACCATTACACTCAGCACAGGCTGAAAAATCTGTCTCATCGGTAGAATAAGGTGGTCTGATAATATCTTCATTTCTTTCTGTAGGACTTTTAATCTCATCTATCGTTGCTGTAGGAATAAAGGGAAGGGCTTTTAAAAAGCCCCTCCTGTCCATCTTTCTGGACATTAATAAACCCCTTCCATTACATTTTTGTTTAGTATTGTTTTCTTTTTGGTCTCAGGATTTCTATAGTCTGGTCTGAATGTATTTTGAACGAGAGGTTTCGCTTTAGCCTGTGGTGCATGACACTGTGTACAGTTCCATCTTGCAGGATCAAGCTTATCCAACTTGACTACTTTTCCTTTTATTAGTTGGAAGAAATCAATAAAGTGTGTTGGTGATACAGGTGTAGCACCTACACTTTTTGCAACTTTAGGGTCATGGCATCCTAAACATGCATTATTATCTTTTGTTATCGGCAGCAATCCTTTCACACTATGGGGAATCATTGGTGGGGCATTCTCGTAAGCCCTTTGGAACCTTTGGGCTTTTCCTGGTGGTTCTTTTGGAAACTCAACTGGAGGTGGTGCATCATTTACAGTTAAAGGTACTTTCCTATAGGAAAGCTCTTCAGAAGAGATAGCTTTCCCTGAGGATGCCGCACCTCCCGGTTGGCAACCTACCAAGGATATTGATATTCCCACAGCGGGGATAGCAATTAACAATTTTAATCTTTTCCTAAGCATTTTCCTTCTCCTCCTTTTGTGGTTTGTATCTAAAACCAAAATTTAAGGCATCATCATTACACACCTCAATACATCTTGCGCAGTTAATACATTCTCCTGAGGTTACAAAAACAGACTCCTTTCCAACCATCCATAAAACCTGCTTTTCAGGACAGATGTTTTTACAGTTCATGCAAAGTGTACATTTATCCGCATCGTGTTTTACTCTTATGGCAGAAGGTCCCGTAATAAGCGAATAAAATCCTCCCAGCGGACATATATGACCGCACCAACCGTTTTTTGTAACAAAAAGATCAAAAAGGAACACTCCCATAACTGCAGCCCAACCAAAACCCATACTAAATATCAGTCCTCTGTGGAGCATGGATATCGGGCTGATAAACTCAAAAGCAGGTGCTGCAATAATAAACGACAGTACCAGACTAAGCCCTAATATCCAGTATCTTGTTTTTCTTGAAATTCTGAGCTGCCATTCTTCTCTGTGGAGTCCGGTCTTTACTCTTATCCAGTTGGCAAAATCGGTTACCATGTTGATAGGACAGACCCAGCTACAAAATGCCCTCCCACCTATTAATGAGTAAAACACTAAAACGATTACGGCTCCAATAAGGACATCGGTTGCCAGCAAAGAACCTGCAATAAAAAGTTGAAGTACAGCATAAGGATCAGCCATCGGAATTATATCAAATATCTTGGAGGAGCTGAGGTTTCCTTGAAGTATTTTCCATCCGTATAGATTTCCTGCTATGTAAAGGAGAAGAATTGTCAATTGAACAATCCTCCTGCTTATCAGATACCTATTCTTATACAACACGTTATTTTTCATCTAACAGATCCTCAATATTCAGGTATTCTTCAGGAGATTTTTCACTCTTTGGAGTTATTGTCTTCTGTATGCCCTTGGAGCCTTTAATCCTCTGTTCTTCCTCCTTTTCCCATCCTTTTATGTAATGTTTTCCAACTCTGCCTAAGGCAAGTTCTCTCGGTAATACAAAAATGGCAGGTTTTTCTGTTACACATGCGTGTTCGCACAGTCCACATCCTGTACACACATCGGGATAAACAACCGGCAGTAAAAACGCATGTCTTCCTGTTCTTGGATTTCTTCTGAGCTCAAGCTTTATCGCTTCGTCTATAAGGGGACATGCCCTATAACAAGCATCACACTGAAGTCCCCAGTAAGCTATACAGTGTTCCATGTCAACAACAGCAACACCCATCCGAGCTTTATTAATATCAAGCGTCTTCTTACCTTCTTTAACCGATGAAACAAGCTCTGGATCTAATGCACCTGTGGGACAGGGTGGAACGCATGGTATATCCTCACACATATAGCAGGGAATTTCTCTGGGAACAAAGTAAGGAGTTCCTATAGCAACCTGTTTAGGATAGATGTACTTCCCTTTTTCTTTTGGTCTGTGATCTCCCGGTGCTGCCAGTCTGAGGGTGGCTGTCTGTTTTGTTCTATCTGGATTGTTTTCCCTGTTTTTGCATGCCTCTACACACATGCCGCACTTAATACATTTCCTGACAAAATCCTCTTCCGGAACAGCTCCTGGAGGTCTCAGCACAACCTCGTCAGTTTTTGCCTCAGAAACATATCCACCCCATATAGAACCCCCAAGGGCTGCAAGACCCAGCCCCTGGAGAACTCTTATGAAGAATTTCCTTCTTTCCCTGTCCACCGGTGCCTTTTTTTCCATCACACTACCTTACGCTTTGTATATCTTAACTGCACATTTCTTGTAGTCTGTTTGCTTAGATATAGGACATGTGGCATCAAGTGTAACTTTGTTGATATAAACCCTTTCATCAAACCAAGGTATGAATACAAGTCCCCTTGGAGGTCTGTTTCTTCCTCTTGTTTTCACCCTTGCTTTCACTTTGCCACGTCTTGATTCAACCCATACAAGATCGTTGTCTTTAACACCAAGTTTCTCAGCATCTTTTGGATGCATGTAGCAGTATGCTTCAGGAACAGCTCTGTAAAGCTCCGGAACTCTCATCGTCATTGTACCTGAGTGCCAGTGTTCAAGAACCCTACCTGTTGCAAGCCAGAATGGATACTCGTTATCTGGAGGTTCTGGTGGATCCATGTAAGGTCTGAAGAATATCTTGGTTTTGTTTGTAAGATCAACCTTCTTAGGATCTGTTACATCAAACAGATTTCCTCTTGGCAGTTTCTTAAGAGCAGGTCCGTAAAATGCAAACTTACCATCTCTTGGAGCTCTTCCAGCTTCTATCTCTTTTCTTGCGTATGGGTCGTAATCCGCATTAAATCTCCATGGTGTCTCTTTTCCATCAACAACAGGCCATCTGAGACCTCTTACTTTGTGGTAGAGGTCAAATGGACCAAGATCGTGTCCGTGTCCATTTCCAAACAGTCTGTACTCTTCCCACAGTGCTTTTTCTATAAAGAATCCATATCCTTTCCATGGTTTTCCATCAACGCCTATTACATTTCTCTTATCTCCAACAGCACATGTGTTTAGGTGTATCTCTCCTGTATTAGGGTTCTTAGCAACAGGTTGTGGGTAGCTTAGATCAACATCAGGAATTGTTTTTCTGAATGCTTTTTCAGAGAACAGAACATCGTAAAGTGTGTCTTCTGGGCTATAGCCCATCTCTCTCGCTTTATCAAGAATGTTAGGAAGAACAGTTCCGTTTGAGAGCCTCCATTCTTTCCATACCTCTTTCAGCTTGAAGAATTTAGAGAATTCAACTATGTGGTAAATATCAGGCATTGCTTCTCCTGGAGGTGTAACCTGCTGTCTCCAGTGCTGTGTTCTTCTTTCAGCGTTTCCATAAGCTCCCCATTTTTCGTAGATCATAGCTGCTGGGAGAATAAGGTCTGCAACTTTTGCAGATATACCCGGATAGGAATCTGAAACCACAATAAAGTTGTCCATTTTTCTTGCAGCTTTGATCCAGTGGTTTGCGTTAGCTGTATCCTGCCATGGGTTACATACCTGTACCCATGCAAACTTGATCTTTCCATCTTCAAGATCCCTCATTATCTTCACAATATGGGATCCGACTTTTGGATTTATTGTTCCGTGAGGTACTCTCCATATCTTTTCAGAAATCTTTCTGTGTTTTGGATTGAAGACAACCATGTCAGCTGGAAGTCTGTGGGCAAATGTTCCAACTTCTCTTGCTGTTCCACATGCTGAAGGCTGACCTGTGATTGAGAATGCACCGTTTCCTGGTTGTGCTTGTTTTCCAAGAAGGTGATGAACCATATAAGCATGTTCGTTTACCCAAGTTCCTCTTGTGTGCTGGTTGAATCCCATAGTCCAGAATGTGACAACCTTTCTTCCTTTCTCTATATAAAGCTCAGCCATCTTTTTCAGTTTTTCTTTGAACTGCTCTAACGGCTCATCCGGATCACCTTTTGCTATCCTTGCTACATAGTCAAGTGTGTACGGTGCAAGAGCCTTCTTGAAGTCTTCAAAGGATATAATCCAGTGCTTTCCAGCCTGTTTGGCATGTTTCATCTTGATAACATCGCCCTCTTTATAACCGTATATACTGAGGGCTGGTGCTTCAAGGGCTGAAACTCTCTTAACAGCCTGCTTCATGACTGTCTGCATCTCTTTTTCACTGTAGCCTAATTCCCTTGCCCTTTGTGGATTTCTCATTCCGTAACCAGTATCTATGTATCCTGTTGTAAATACGCAGTACTTGTTAACGAAATCCCAGTCTATCGCTTCAGGGTGGTTGTAAACAATCTCCCTTGCAATATAGTTCATCATCGCAAGGTCTGTATTAGGTCTGAAAACTATGTCTATATCTGCCAGATCCATTGTTCTATGTCTGAATGTTGAAAGAACAACAACCTTAACCCTGTCTGGATCTGAAAGTTTTCTGTCTGTTACCCTTGCCCACAGTATTGGGTGCATCTCTGCCATATTTGAGCCCCAGACCATAAATGTGTCCGTAAGCTCAATATCATCATAACAACCTGGAGGCTCGTCTATTCCATAGGTCTGAATAAAAGCTGCAACAGCGGATGCCATACAGTGTCTTGCGTTTGGATCAATATTATTGGATCTGAAACCTGCCTTCATCAGCTTAGCAGCTGCATATCCTTCCATAATTGTGTACTGACCGGATCCAAAGATAGCAACACCTTCAGGTCCAAGCTCGTTATAAGCCTTTTTAAACTGCTGAACCATCACTTCGTAAGCTTTTTTCCAGCTTACAGGTCTGAACTTACCCCTCTTATCAAACTCTCCTCTGTCGTTCATTCTCAGGAGAGGTTTTGTTAAACGGTCAGCACCGTACATAATTTTGGCTGTAAAGTAACCTTTGATACAGTTAAGACCTTTGTTAACAGGAGCTTTAGGGTCTCCTTTCACCGCAACAATACGGTCGTTCTTAACAGCGATCATAATACCGCAACCTGTTCCACAGAAACGGCAGACCGCCTTATCCCATCTCCATCCCGCCTCTGCATTTGAGGCTGCAGCAAGAGCTTCTTCAGGAACTTCCATCCCAACAGCAGCTGCAGCAGCAACAGCAGCACTGGTTTTCAGGAAGTCCCTACGGGACATCTCAAGTCCCGTTGACTGCTTCTTCTCTTCCTTTACCTCCATGTTCTACTCCTCTCCTGCAAAGTTCTATTTTTTCAGAACCCTGCAGGGCTGGGCTACTTCTATTCCGCCATTTTAAGGGATAGACAGACCCAGCTGGCGGTAATTTTGTCTATCCCGGGAATATAAGATGATTTTATTTTTGACATTCCTGTTGTAGATATTCTTTTGGTGCCTTTGTTTTTTTCTATTTTCATGATTTTTCTCATATTTATTTCATTTTTCCATTTATTAAGCTATTTCTTTGATCATGATTAGTCATTGATCAAGGTCAATAGGTGTATTTATAAACTTAATACTTCAAAGCATACCTAAAGCTTTCTTAACCTCATCTGTTGCCATCTCAATGCTCCACTTTGGTTCCCACACAAGCTCTATATCCACATCCTCAGTCCCTTCCAAATTCCTGACGGCACTTTCAACCCAGCTGAGTATTGTTCCTGAAAGGGGGCAGGATGGGGAGGACAGGGTCATTTTAATATTAACCTTTCCGTTTTGTACCTCAACATCATAAACAAGACCAAGATCAACTATATTAAAGCCTATCTCCGGATCCCGCACATTTTTTAATGCTTCATAAATTTTCTCTTTTGTAACTCCCATCTCATTCCTCCAGCTTAAACTTAAGAACATAAATGTAAACATAAGCAAAAAGTAATGATCCCAAGCTCATAATTAAAACAGAAACAGTAAATAACCCTTTAAATTCCAGTAATATTGAGGCTATAAGAATCAAAAATCCAGATGACGATACCAATATTTGAGTATCTGGGATGTTTTTCGGGAGCATATCATTAAGCATAGGAACTTCTTTCTTTCCAACCAGGGGGGAAAACCTGTGAAACCACGTCAGGAAAGGAACAATTTTGTAAAGGCTTCCATAAATAAGAAAATTTAAAAAACCAAAAATCAATGTAATACCGAATAAAAATATCAATTTTTGGGAAAAAGGAATAAGAACACCAAAAATTACAGATCCAAAAAGGAATAGATGACTGAAAAACATAATATCCATTCCAGTGTCTTTTGTTCTTCTGGGTCTTTTTCTGTAAATCTCAAAAACCTGTATGAGATAAAAGATAAATGCAGAAAAGATAAGAAGAAAAACAGAATAATACACAGCAGAGTCTTTCAAAAATAAAACAAGGATACCTCCACCAAAAACTGATACCACCATTATGTAAAAGCTTATATTTATATATATGTTATTAAATTTATGTGCAAGACTGAACATGGGAAGAAGAACCATTGATACCCCCATCACAACCATAAAAACAAACCCAAAAAGTGTAAAAATAATGTGGGCAATAATAATATGAAAAATATCTCCTGAATAAAAGCCATAAACAAAATTCAATGCCAGAAAAATACCTAAAGATATTCCAATGAAAAAAGATATATTAGCACCAATAAGAAATCTTGAAGTTATATCAAATTTTTCTAACTTCCCCAAACTTACAAAAAAGTTAAATATGAAAATCAGTATGGAAATATACAAAAATAAAGCACCTAACGGGAGAAGAGAAAAAAAATCCCTAATTAATAGGGAAACAACAAACAAGGTTATTCCCACTGTATACATATAGAACTGTATGTACCCAAGCTTGAAAGAATATACAGGTATTTCAAGGGCGACCGGAATAAGCTGGTAAAGAGCTCCAAAAATAACCATTATGACAAATCCAAGAAGAAAAAGGTGAATTTCTGCTGCATAATGAATAGAAAAAAAAGGTTCTTTAAATCCTTCTGAAAAGAAAAAAAGCAAGATTAAACCTAATAGATTAAACAGAACACCGGCAGAAAAATAATGGAGTACCAGACTGAAAGGAGGTGCTAACTTTGTGGCTAAACTACCGGCAACCCTCATTACTTATTCCTTGATTTTAAAAGTAATCTTATATTTTCCGTTTACCTCCTCTATTTGATAATCGTACCTGTCTCCTATTCTGTCAAATAATCCCATAGGTTTTTTATGATTTATCATCACAACCCTTTTATCTTGAGAATCTAAAAGTTTCAAAACAGCAAGGGCATTAACCATAGGTTCTGGAGGCCCAAGTTCTGATGTATCAAACTCATAATAAGTGATGCCATTTTCAGCATATTTATACACAGGTACAGTAGCACCTTCTACTTTCACTTCTTCTTTAACAGACATACCACACACCTCCTTTTTGAGATTAATTTTCATCTGCATTAACAAGATTTTCATTGATTATGGTCAATGTAGTTAGCAACTACTAACCTATTGTCTGATCAATTATTTTCCATACAATATGCTATAATTCTTTTAAGGATTGGAAGAGGGGACAATTATGATTGATGCAAAGGATATTTACCTTTTTAGACATTTAAATGAAGAACAGCTAAAAAAGCTTCAGAGTATATCGTTTGTTAAAGACTTTAGAAGAGGAGAACTTCTTTTTTACGAAGGAGAAGAGCCTAAATATCTGTATATCTTGATTGAAGGAGCTATCAGAGTTTACAAAACAGACTTTAAAGGAAATGAAATAACACTGCATTACTTTCATCCAATAAACATGATAGCTGAAGTTGCAAATTTTGAAAACTTTCCTTATCCAGCAACAGCGGAATTTGAAACCGATGGTAAGGTTGTTGCTATAGACTTTAATAGATTCAAAAATGAATTTCTCAAAGATCCAGAAGTATCATTTAATGTTATAAAATCTTTAGCATATAAAATAAAGATACTGAATGATATTATCGTACAAAACATGATGATGGATGCTGTTTCCAGAGTTGCAAAATTTATTGATGAACATGAGGATCTGTTTAAAGAGCTAAAACATAACAAAATAGCCTCGTTACTTAATATAACACCTGAAACATTCTCAAGAATACTTAAAAAATTCAAAGATCAGGACATAATACAGAAAAAAGGAAAGGACATATACATAAACAGAGAAAAACTAAAAAAGTATATCTAAATACTCCTTATCTGCCGTTTTCTGTATGCAAGCAGGATCACGATAGTCACTATTCCAACAGCCCAGTAAACCCATGTAGGCACAGGAACAGGATCACCAGATGCGTAGGAATGCAGTCCAGAAAGGTAAAAGTTGACACCAAAATATGTCATTAAAACCGATGAAAAACCTATTACAGAAAGAACAGCAAAAAGGTAGGTTGATCTCATATAGCTTACAAATTTTGTGTGAATTATAAATGTATAAACAAGAATAGTGACAAGAGCCCATGTTTCCTTTGGATCCCAGCCCCAGTATCTTCCCCACGACTCATTTGCCCACACTCCACCTAAAAAGTTTCCTACAGTAAGAAGAGATAAACCTATGATCATTGACATCTCATTAATTCTTGTTGCTTCAAGAATTGATATTTCTATCTGTCTCTGTTTCTCGTCTTTTTTCTTCGAGTTTCTTATTATAAAAAGTATTAGGGTGATAAATCCAAGAAGTGCAGAAAGACCTAAGAATCCGTAGCTTGCTGTTATTACAGTAACATGAATTGTCAGCCAGTATGATTTAAGGACAGGTACAATACTTGTTATCTTGGGATCCATCCAGCTCAAATGGGCTACAAATAATGTAAGTCCAGACAGTATTCCTGTGGTGGCAACAGCAAAAGGGGACTGCCTTGCAAATATTATTCCTGCAAGAATAGTAGTCCATGCAATGTATATAAGGGACTCATATCCATTACTCCAAGGAGCATGACCTGAAATATACCATCTCAGGCATAAATTAAATGTGTGTAGTAAAAAACCAATGACCAGTACTCCCAGAACAACTTTTGTAGGGATGGAAAGATCCAACGAAGGTTTTATAAGTTTTGCAAATATAAAAACAAGCAATAAAAAGCCTGCAAAAAGATAAACAAATATCAATCTTTCGAAAAGGTTTAATCTGTTGTAGAAAATCTCAGCTTTTATTTTTCTTTCAGAAGGGTAAATATTAGATCCCTTTGATCTCTGGTATTCTTTTATTTTTTCAAGAACTTTATCAGCAAGTGACCAGTCTCCCTTTTTTATTCCTCTTTCAACTGAGGCAAAATACGCTATCAAAAGCAATTTAACCGTTTCAGCCTCTTTTTCTGGGAACTTTTTTACAGCAGACTTTGGACTATACCATGTATGATCTGGATCGCCCTCAAGGGGAAATATCCTGAAAAGTTCTCCAGTAAAAACCATGAATAGAATATTAATTCTTTCATCAACTTTTAGAACCTCTTTGTCAAACTGATTCCTTTCAGCAGGTCTTTTTCTGCTTGCAATCTCTACAGCTTCAAAAAGTTTGTACCTGTTTTCTGCATCAAAAGCATCAGAAAAAGAAAAGTATCTTTGATCTTGAGAAATTCCAAGAATTCTTTTAACAGCAGGATGGGATACCTTTATTATAGGAATTTTCTGCCAATAGGATGGCATAACGAGCATACCTAAGATAATCTGATTGTGATCAAGCCCATAAAAAGATGTTCTTTTTGAAACTTTATTCAAAACATCAATAGATAAAGTATCAATAGGCTCAAGCCTGCCGTCAAATGTCTGTGTTATCAGCCTGCCGAACTTGTCTGCATGTTTTTTATCAACCTTTTTAACCTCCTGCAGTATCTTTTCAAAGGAGATGTTTTGTGGATTTTCCTGTGAGTTTGCCTGCCCTGAAAACAAAATCAGGAAAACTGCAGACACAGATAAAAGCTTTTCAACCTTCAATCTGGCAAGCTTTCCAAATCTTGAGTAAGGATTAA
>Ga0256832_1001632_pt1 | contig 15294 bp, 12 predicted proteins | sample 134614metaG_FD_190534 | JGI IMG/M metagenome (GOLD analysis project Ga0256832, IMG submission 190534) | Hydrothermal vent microbial communities from Lau Basin, Pacific Ocean - 134-614 | ecosystem: Environmental > Aquatic > Marine > Hydrothermal vents | place: Pacific Ocean: Lau Basin | collected...
GAATCAGAGGGTCGGGAACGCTTGCTCCCATGGGCGGATTGGTGCTTTTCGGGTAGAGCATCCCAAGCATGGCCGCTGCGCACAAAAACAAAGAACGTATGAGCGATGACATTTGCATGTCAGGCACAAATATAGAGCATTTGTTTGATTTGTGCAAGTTTTCTTCCGGTTTTTTTAATTTTTTGGCTGGATACGGGCTCAAGGGCGGAGTTGTAGAACTCACCACGGGGTTCACGGAGATGGCACGGAAAAATCTCCGTGGACTTTGTGGAGAAATGTGTATCGGGCTTCGATTACCTCAGCCAACGCCCTACGGGGCTTTTACTAACGTTTCCATGAAACCCAGGCCTTACGCCTTGGGCTACCAAAATGTCAGGCTTCGGCCACATGCCTCCCTGCTCAGCCGGCTCCCTAACGGGGCTTAAGTTGTATCCAAGGCTCAACACCCTTCGGCTTCGCTACCGCTTCGCTCAGGGCGACGCTTCTAAAATCTCCAATCAGCGCTTACCTGAAGGGTGTAGTTGCTCGGACGCATACGGCCAAACCACATTTTCCAATTTTTCACTACCTGTGTTCTAATATTTTTAAGTCAATTATTACATCCTTCGAGTCGAGAATAAAGAAAAGCTGTTTGCAAGCTTTTTTTTCAGGTAAACATCCTTGTGAATATGAATACGAAATTGATGAGGGTTTAATATCCATGTCATGTGAAGAGACCTCTGAGGGGGAGCCAAAAATTTCAATCACTCGGTTCTTTGACAAACCAATAAAACAGTTTTTATACTTGCTCAAGCTGTCAATTAAAATGGTAGAGGAAACAAGTTGCCCTGAACTGTCAACTGCGACAAATTCCATTACGTTGTTTATTAAAAGGTTACAGTCCTGTTGTAAACTTCTTTCCTGTTCCTTTTTTGTTGTATTGCAACTAAAAATGAACAATGTAAACAAAACAAACACTACGGTTTCCATAATTTTTCACACCTGTCCAAAACGATAGAAAAATAAAAAAAATGACATGGCCGGATTTCCCCTATCTTTGGGGTTGTAAACAAAAACATCCAAAGCCATGTCAAGCACAAAGATAAGCCTTTTTGCACAACTTCTGAGGTTGATAGACCGCAAAGAGTTTAAAAATCTTGTCAGAATATATGGTACCGACAAGCATTGCAAGGGATTCAATACCTGGACCCATTTTGTTTCGATGCTATTCATGCAGATTGCAGGGGTAAACTCCTTGCGAGACATCAGCAATGGCTTACGAAGTGCTACAGGCAATCTCAATCATTTTGGGGTAAGCACAGCGCCATGTAAGTCAAGCATCAGCTACCAAAACAAGCATCGAGACCATAAGGTCTTCTTAGAGCTGTATTTCAAGTTGTTAGACAGATACGAGCCGTCCTTGGCTCGTAGAAGGCTGTATGCCCGCAAGCTCAAGCGCAAGGTATTTATCATGGATTCGAGCATCATCCCTCTGAGTTTATCTCTATTCGATTGGGCTAAATTTAGAACTAAAAAAGGGGCATTGAAGCTACATGCTGTACTTGACTATGATTCAGGGCTACCGAGCTATGCTTACATCACGGATGGTAAAAAACATGACGTGAAAGTGGCTCAAAGCACTGTATTTCCTAAGGATTCTGTACTTGTGATAGATAGGGCCTATGTGGACTACAAGTGGTTATATAATTTGGACAGCACCGGGGTAATCTTCGTCACCCGCCTTAAAGCCAATGCAGACATAGAAGTGCTGGAAAAGTATCTGACCAATGACAAGCATGAACATATCCTGAGCGACGAAGACATCCGCCTGACAGGCTTTTATGGTTCTAAAAACTATCCTAAAAAGCTCAGAATAGTACGGGTGTATGATCAAGACAATGACCAATACCTGATATTGCTAACCAACCAAATGTCTTGGACAGCAGACACCATATCGCAGTTATACAAGGCCAGATGGGATATCGAGGTGTTTTTCAAACATCTCAAGCAACTTTTCCGGATTAAAAGCTTTGTGGGGACTTCAGCAAATGCCGTAAGAATTCAGATGTGGTGCTCCATGATAGCAATGTTACTCATCAAATACCTAAAATCTAAAGCTGAGTACCCCTGGCATCTCTCAAACCTAATCTCTTTCATAAGAATAAACACTTTTGTAAAGATCGACTTATGGGAATGGGTGAATCATCCTATAAAGGAAAACGCAAATTCACCTCCGAAAAACACCTTGTTTTGAAGAAGAAGGGGTTTGTTTTTGAAAATTTAGTATTCTCAGAGCTAATTTGCTGATTCTGAGGGGCTTTTTTAGTGCCTGTAATTTATTTTGGACAGATGTGGAGATCAACCCTAAGTTGAAAAAAAATAAACGGCCCATTGAGAGTTTCCTTAATTTTGGGCGTATTGCCGTCTAAATTTCTAATGAACCATTGTGCAAAGTTATCCACATTTTTTGTCAACCTATTCCATGAGAGTGCAGAATCGGGGAAATCGGTTGAATTGGTTTATTGTTGAGCGTTTAGTTGGGCGGGCTTTAGCCCGTCAATCAGTACCGCGTGCTTTAGCGCGCGTACGATACTGACATTCTCCATTCTCCATTAAACCCCTATCTTTGTTCCATGCAAAAGCTACCCGTAGGCATACAAAACTTTTCCGAGCTTCGTAAAGGGGGGGGGCTCTATGTAGATAAAACCAGATACATTTACGACTTGGTTGCCGGTGGGAAATACTACTTCCTTTCCCGCCCCCGCCGTTTTGGCAAGTCTCTTTTGGTGGACACGCTGAAAGAATTGTTTAGCGGGAATAGAGCACTATTCAAAGATTTATGGAGTGAATCCCATTGGAACTGGGAGCGCAAGAATCCCATTTTGCACATTCCCTTTAGCAGCATAGGGTACAAAGAGCTGGGGTTGGAACGGGCACTGCACCGCTATCTCGATAAAATCATAGCCGAAAAAGGATTTGATATCCAGGAAGAATCCCTGTCTCAGAAATTTGAGGAAGTATTAAAGGCTTTCGCCAAAACAGAGGGGCAGGTCGTCCTTCTCATAGACGAATACGACAAACCCATCATAGACTATCTCGGAAAAGAAATTGCCCGGGCACAGGAGAACCAGCAAGTCCTCAAAAACTTTTACTCCATCATCAAAGACAGCGACCCCTCGCTGCGCCTGGTGTTTATCACGGGCGTTTCTAAATTCAGCAAAGTCAGCATCTTCTCGGATTTAAACAATCTAAACGACATTACGCTGCACAGGACTTATGCCGGCATGTTGGGCTACACTCAAGAAGAATTGGAACATTACTTTGACCGACGCATAAAAAAACTGGCCGAAGACCAGGGAGTGCATGTAGAGCAAATTCTTCAAAAAATACGAAAATGGCACAATGGGTACAGCTGGGATGGAAAAACCTTTGTTTACAATCCTTTCAGCATCCTTTTGCTCTTTGACAACATGAATTTTTCAACCTTCTGGTTCCGAACAGCTACGCCCACTTTTTTGATAGATTTGATCAAAGAAAGGCTCTTTTACGATTTTGACGGCATGGAGGTGGGAGAGTCCTTTTTCGATGCTTTTCAAATTGGCAAAGAGATACCCCTTGGCACTTTGCTTTTTCAAACCGGCTACCTGACGATCAAGAATTTTTTGCCCGAATGGGAATTATACACCGTGGGCTACCCCAATTATGAGGTCAAAAAATCCATGTTGGAGTATTTGCTGAGCGCTTTTGCCGATTTTCAGCCGGGCCTGGGCACCAAGCCGGTTTTGGAAGCGTATCGCGCTTTGCAACAAGAGAACCTTGAGCGACTGAAAGAACTCCTCAACGATTTGTTGTACGGCATACCCTGGCAGTTGCACGAAAAAACTGAGCGCTTTTATCATCTCGTTTTGCATGTTTTTTTTGATTATATCGGTTTAAACGTTCACTCTGAGATGAATACCTCCCGCGGGCGGGCTGATGCCGTTGTTGAATTTGACGATAAAGTGTATTGTCTGGAGTTCAAACTGGATCGCACGGCTGAGGAGGCGCTTCGTCAAATCAAAGAGCGGGGCTGCCTGGAAAAATATCGCTCTTCCGGCAAAAAATTGATAGCCGTAGGCATCAATTTCTCCTCAGAAAAGCGAGAAATTGACGACATGCTCGTCGAAACATGCTGAGCCGTTTCAACTTAACCAATACCATGAAAAGGACGATTTTTACATTTGCACTGTTCTGTTTGTTTCACCTGGCTGTCTTTGCCCAGGAAACCTTCCCCTACAACGGCGTCTCTGAGCCCCGCGATGGCCTCTATGCCTTCACCAATGCCACCATTTACGTCAGCTATGACCAAAAGTTGGAAGATGCCACCCTCATCATTCGCAAGGGCAGGGTGTTGAATGTGGGCCAGGGCATTGCCATCCCCGACGATGCCGTCATCATAGATGCCAAAGGCTACGTCATTTATCCCGCCTTTATAGACCTGTATTCGGATTACGGTCTGCCCGAGCCGCCCCGCAAAACTTCCGGAAGCCGCTGGCCGGGAACGCCGCAGATGGAGAGCAGCCGCAAAGGCGCCTTCGCCTGGAATGAAGCCCTGAAAACGGACTATCGGGCCTCCGAGCATTTTGCTTCAGATAGCAAGAAAGCCCCCGCGCTTTGGAAGGCCGGTTTTGGCGCGGCCCTGGTGCATCGCCCCGACGGCATTTCCAGAGGCAGCGCCGCCTTTGTGCTCATCGGCAAAGAGCGCGAGCACGAGCTTTTGCTCAAGCCCGAAGCTGCCCACGTGATGTCGTTTAAAAAGGGCAGCTCCAAACAAAATTACCCCTCCTCGCTCATGGGAAGCATCGCCCTGCTCCGCCAGACTTATCTCGACGGGCAGTGGTATGCCGCGGGCGGCGCCGGGGAAGAGACCAACCTCTCGCTCGAAGCCTGGAATGAGCTGCAAAAACTGCCCCAGCTGTTCATCGCAGGCGACAAATACGATGTACTGCGGGCGGGGCGCATCGCCAAAGAGTTTGGCAAAAGCTACATCATCGCCTCCAATGGCGATACTTACCAGCGCCTCGAGGAAATCAAAGCCCTGGGTTTCCCGCTCGTCCTGCCGCTCAATTTTCCCAGGGCCTATGATGTGGAAAATCCCTTCGATGCCCGCCGCGTTTCGCTGGCACAAATGAAGCATTGGGAGTTGGCGCCCTACAATCCGGCCCGCGTGGCCGAAGCAGGCATTTCCTTTGCCCTGACTGCCCACGGCTTTCGCCAAATGAAGGACTTCCTGCCCCATTTGCGGAAGGCTGTAAAGATGGGCCTTTCGGCAAATGATGCCCTCAAAGCGCTCACCTATACGCCTGCAAACCTCCTCGGTCTGTACGATCTCATCGGCAGCTTAGAACGGGGCAAAACGGCCAACTTCTTCATTGCCTCGGGCGACATTTTCCGGAAAGGAACCAAAATCCGCCAAATGTGGGTGCATGGAACACCCGTGATGTACAGCGATTTGCAGCAGCCCGATCTGAGCGGAAATTACGAGCTCCTCATAGGCGAAAAATCCTATGATCTTTGGGTGGAGGGCAAGCCCGGCAGCCACAAGGCCTTCATCCTGCAAGCGGACTCTTCTAAGATCAAAGTCTCCCTGAAAGTCAGTCAGGGAGTCGTCAGCATGAATTTTTCTGAGAAAGGCAAGGGCTATTGGCGCCTCAGCGGCCATCTCAGCGAGGAACACTGGGCCGGATATGCGGAAGGCCCTGATGGCGTCCGCGAAAACTGGGAGGCCATCCCCAAACGCTCCCTGCGAGGGGATGCAGAAGAAACATCCGAAAACGGCCCCCAAAAAGCAGATGCCGGAAAAGAGACGGCTCCGGGGCCTGTCATCTATCCCTTTACGGCTTATGGCTGGGCGGAACGGCCGCAGCCGGGCAAATACCTCATTCGCAATGCCACGGTCTGGACCTGTGAGGAAGAAGGCGTTTTGGAACATACCGATGTGCTCATCGAAAACGGAAAAATTGCACGCATCGGGCAGGGTTTGCCGGAAGGCGATGCTCAAGTCATAGATGCTACGGGCATGCACCTCACGCCCGGCATCATAGACGAACACTCCCACATAGCCATCAGCAGAGGCGTCAATGAGAGCACCCAGGCGAGCTCGGCAGAGGTGCGCATAGGAGATGTGGTCAATCCCGACGACATCAACATCTACCGCCAATTGGCAGGGGGCGTAACGACCTCTCACCTCCTGCACGGCTCAGCCAACCCCATCGGCGGTCAGACGCAACTGATCAAAATGCGCTGGGGCTATGCACCCGAGGACATGAAGTTTGAAGGGGCCGATGGCTTTATCAAATTTGCCCTGGGCGAAAACGTGAAGCAATCCAACTGGGGCGATCAGTTTCGCATTCGCTATCCGCAAACGCGTATGGGCGTGGAGCAAATCTATGAAGACTACTTCACCCGCGCAGAAGAGTATGCCCGCAAAAAAGCCTCCGGAAAGCCCTATCGCACAGACTTGGAACTGGAAGCACTCCTCGAAATTTTGCAGGGCAAGCGCTTTATCACCTGCCACTCCTATCGCCAAAGCGAAATCGTGATGCTGATGCGCGTGGCCGAACGCCACGGCTTTCACATCAACACCTTTACACACATCCTCGAGGGCTATAAAGTGGCCGAAAAAATGCGTAAGCACGGAGCCGGAGCCTCCACTTTCTCCGATTGGTGGACGTACAAGTACGAAGTCATAGACGCCATCCCCTACAACGGCGCCATCATGTATGAGCACAAGCTCGTGGTAGCCTACAACTCCGATGATGCCGAAATGGGGAGGCGCCTCAATCAGGAAGCCGCCAAAGCCGTGAAGTACGGCGGCGTACCCGAAGAAGAAGCCTTGAAGTTCGTAACCCTCAATCCCGCCAAATTGCTGCATATAGACAACCGCACAGGCAGCATCAAACCGGGCAAGGATGCCGACCTCGTGCTGTGGAACGATGAGCCGCTTTCCGTCTATGCCGTAGCCCAAAAAACCTGGGTGGATGGCATCCTGTTCTTCGACAGGGAAAAAGATGCCGAAATGCGGGCTTGGATACAAAAGGAACGAGCCCGCCTGATCCAAAAGATGATGGAGGAAAAGAAAAGCGGCGCCCCCATGCAAAAAGCCCGTGGGGAGCATCACGTTCTGTATGAGTGCGATACTTTGGAAGAATATGAATGATTTACCTTTACGCTGGTTTGAGGTGCAGGTAATCTTTATATTTGAAAAAATATAAAAATGAAAGATTTGCCTTTGCGCTGGTTTACAGTGCAAACTATGATCAAAGAGCGTTTTGGGAAGGAGCACCTTCCCGACCTCAACGCCCTGCTCTTTCTCATTGGTTTGCAGGAATCGGGACGTTTGCAGGAGTCTTTCACCAAGGAAGAAAAACAGGAGTTGATGCACGTTGCCGTGTGCCGGCTGCTGAGTCAGCGGGGCTATTACAAGTTTGTCGGGCGGGATGAAGACGGCTGGCCGCATTGGGAGGCCGTGAAGCCCGTAGAAGTGCAGGGGCCGGCCCAGGAAGACCTGCTCAAGGAGTTGATCGTGGAGTATTTTCGCTTGTGAGCCTTTCCTTTTCCATGTCATCTAATTGTCATTTGTTGAAAATAGGTGGCACTTCTCTCTTCTTTGGAAACACAGGACGGCTTTTTGCACTATATTAGTACTCGCTTAGCTCCATAGTGAAGCCCATGAGGGCATTCCGGCCCTTATCTAATGGGTAGAAAGGGCAAATGCAATGGAAGTTTTACAACAAATCACTAAAAGCCTGTTTTATGAATCGAGTATTTATGAAGTTTGGTTTGGTGTTTACATTCTTTTTGTGTCTTTGGGCTTTTTCGGCCTCGGCACAGCAGGATACACGCATCAATCCCAACACCTCCTCTTTGTCCAATGTGGAGCGCATGATCATGCCCTACCAGGACAACAAGCAACTTTTACAGGAAGAACTGGCTGCGCGTGCTCCCGGCCGTGCTCCGCACTTTGCCGTACCTATGGATGTTTTTATTACGCCCGACAATCACGGTACCTGGGAGTTTACGGAAGACGACATGGCCGTATGGCGCATGAGGATTTATTCTCAGGGGGCCAAATCCTTGAATCTGGGATTTACCAAGTACTACATGCCCCCGGGCGGTTCTCTGGTGTTGTACGCTCCGGATTACTCGGAAGTGCAGGGGCCCTTTACTCCTGCCGACAACGAAGAGCATCAGCAACTCTGGACGCCCATTTTGCGTGGTGATGAAATCGTCATTGAAGTGCAGGTGCCCATCCACAGCATGGAGGACTTGCAATTGGAGCTGAAGTACGTCAACCACGACTTCATGGGCTTCGGTCAGATGGCCGAGAGTCTGTTGTCGGGTTCTTGCAACTTAGATGTGATATGTGGAGATGCCGATGGCTGGGGCATTGTGGACGACTATCGAGACATCATTCAGTCAGTAGCTGTTTATGGCCTTTCGGGTAGTACTTTTTGTACGGGCTTTTTGGTCAACAACACCAATCAGGACTGCACGCCTTACTTCATGACTGCCGATCACTGCGGTATCAACAGCGGCAATGCCGCTTCTTTGGTGGCTTACTGGAACTACCAAAACAGCACTTGCCGCGAGCCGGGCTCGCCTGCCAGTGGCGCCCCCGGAGACGGAACGCTGAACGATTTCAATACCGGTGCCATCTTTAGAGCCGGCTATAGCCCCTCGGATTTCACTCTGGTAGAGCTGGATGATCCGGTCTCAGAGACCGCCGATGCTTTTTTTGCCGGCTGGAGCGCCGAGCCGGTGGCTCATGATACGGCCATCTGCGTACACCATCCCAATACGGATGAAAAGCGCATCAGCTTTGAATTTGACCCGGGAATGCTGACGCAGGCTTTTAATTCTACACCTTCGCCAAACGACTACACCCACGTGCGCGTAGTGGACTGGGATATAGGCACTACGGAACCGGGGTCTTCGGGCTCGCCCCTTTTCGATCAAAATAAGCGGGTCATTGGCCAGCTTACCGGCGGAGGCGCTGCCTGCGGCAACAATGAATCCGACTGGTTTGGAGCCATTTCCATTTCCTGGGAAGGCGGCGGTACGCCGACCACCCGCCTGAAAGACTGGCTGGACCCCAACAATACCGGCGTTTTGGTTTTGGATGGCCGCAGCCAGTTGCAGTGCTCTTATGCCGTAACGCCACAGCCGGCTTCGCAACAAATTTGTGCTCCGGCTGATGCCACTTATACCCTTGAGATAAGCGCTGCTTTTGAAGGGCCCGTTACCCTGAGCATCGCAGATATTCCTGTCGGCGCCAATGCGAGCTTCTCGGCCAATCCCGCAGACCCCGATACCGAAGTAAGCCTGACCATTTCGGGCACAGGAGGGCTGAGTGCAGGCTCTTATACTATGACCATTACAGGTACAGATGGCACCAATGATGCGCAGTCGGAAATTACGCTTGTAGTCGTTACCGGGCTACCGCCTCTGACAGCTTTGACATCCCCTGCCGATGCGGCTACGGACATTACGGTTACGCCTGTCTTTACTTGGGAAGCGAGCTCGGCCTCTGCTTATGACATTCAGGTTGCTACAGATCCCGCCTTCACTCAAATCGTCGCTTCGGCAACCGATGTCTCCGGTACTGAGTGGCCCATAGATGTTGCCCTTAATCCTACGACTTCTTACTACTGGAGGGTCAAGGGCAAAAATGTCTGTGGAGAAGGAGACTGGTCTTCTGCATTCACCTTTACCACAGCCAACATTGCCTGCGGCAATTTCTTCTCCCTCGATGTGCCTCTGACCATCATTTCCCAGGGTACGCCAACCATCACCTCTACCATGGAGGTGAATATGCCGGGAACAATCGAAGATGTGAATGTCGTCAACCTGCAGGGTACGCATACCTGGGTGGGAGACCTGTCCTTTACGTTGACCAGTCCAAGCGGCACTACCGTGATTTTGGTGGACGCAATATGCGATGATATGGATGACTTTGATGTGAGCTTTGACGATGAAGCGGATGGCCCGCCTCCCTGCCCATATAACGATGGCGGTACCTATACGCCTCTGATGCCGCTTTCTGCTTTCGATGGCGAACCGGCTTCCGGCACCTGGACCTTGACAGTTATTGACAATGCAGATGAGGATGGAGGTATCCTGGAAAACTGGGGCCTGGGTATTTGCGTCATTCCTTCGGCGGCTGTGTCCCTTACTCTGCAATCAGCAGAAATTTGCGTGGGTGAGAGCTTGAGCTTTGATGTAGGTGTCAGCCAGGGTTATCAAAATGATGTTACCCTGACAGTCTCCGGCTTGCCCACAGGCGCCTCGGCAGACATCTCCCCCAATCCCGTAGCGCCGGGAGGCTCCGCAACGGTTGCGCTAAGTGGCCTGGATGCTGCGGGTACTTACAGCATTACGGTTACAGGTGATGATGGCGCCAATACGGCAGATGCCACCCTGGCCCTGACTCTGAATCCGGCCACGGAAGCAGCCAACCTGACCGAGCCGCCCGATGAAGCTACTTCGGTGGATGTCCAACCTGACTTCAGCTGGGAAGCTGTGGACAATGTGGATGGCTATATCATCGAGATCGCTTCTGATCCTCAAATTCTTACGCTGGTAGAATCAGGTACTACGCCCACAAACAGCTATTCACTGAACGCTACCCTCGATCCGGCAACGACCTATTATTGGAGAGTTACCGCTTCGGGTCCCTGTGGCACGGCTACTTCGGACATATTCTCCTTTACGACAGGTACAACGGGTACCAACGAGTTGGCCGGTCGCAGCCTGAGTGTACACCCCAATCCGGCCACGGAGAAAATCATCCTGCGCCTCTCTGCTCCGCTCGACAGCGAGCTGCAGGCCGAGCTCTTCGATGCCCAGGGCCGCAGCATGGGGCTGCAAACTTTTGCAGCCGGTACCGTAGTCTTCGAATGGCCCGTGGCCAATTTGCCGGAAGGCGTCTATCTGATGCGCCTGCGCGCGGAAGATGCCAGTTTAGTACGACGAATAGTGGTTCAGCACTAATGAAAAAAAGCGTGTCGCTTTGCGACACGCTTTTTTTATTGCATAGAGGTGTTTTTTCCTATATTTGTGTTTGAAAACTACACACCATGTCAACCCGGCCTCAAATAGCTATTGTAACCAACTCTACCTGGACGGTTTACAATTTTTGTCTCCACTTCGTCAAGCGCTTTCGTTTGGCGGGGTACAGAGTGATGGTTATTGCGCCGGTGGATGAGTACATCGAGTACCTGCAAGACAGTTATTTTGTTCGGCACATTCCGTTGCGGCATTTGAAACAGCATGGGGCCAATCCGCTCAGGGAGTTGTTGCTGGTGCGCGAGTTGTATCGCATTTACCGAAAGGAGCGGCCCGATATCGTCTTGCATTTTGGCATCAAGCCCAACATTTTTGGCAGCATTGCTGCGCGGCTGAGCGGAGTTCCGGCCATTTCTACGGTGATGGGGCTGGGCTATACTTTTTTACACCCCCGAATTTTCAAGCGGATTGTATGGCCTTTGTATCGCCTTGCCTTTCGGCAAAATGAGGCCGTGGTCTTTCTCAACCGCTCTGATCAGGAACTCTTTCTGTCTGAGCATTTGCTCAAGCCCTTTCAGGCGAAACACATCGCCGGCACCGGAGTGAACATCAATTTCTTTCGGCCCCTTGCAGTAGCCCGGACGGATAAGTTTGTCTTTGTTTACATCGGGCGGCTGTTGTACGACAAGGGCGTGGCGGAGTTTGTGCAGGCAGCGCGCCGGCTTCGGGCTCTGGGGCCGGAAATAGAATGCTGGATTGTGGGCGATTTCAGCTATGCCAACCAGGCTGCCGTATCGCGGGAGGAGCTTTTGAAATGGGTAGAGGAAAAGAGCATTCGCTACTTTGGCGCTACGCGGGATGTGCGGCCTTATCTGAAGCGCGCACAGGCCCTGGTACTGCCCTCTTACCGCGAGGGTCTTTCGCGGGTGATTACCGAGGCCATGGCCATGGCCAAGCCGGTGGTAACGACGCGGGTGCCGGGCTGTGAGGATGCGATAGAGGATGGCGTCAACGGCTTTCTCGCAGAAGCGCGCGATGCCGAAAGTTTGGCGGAAGCCATGTACAAACTCTACCTGCTCGGCGAGGATGAACGGGAAGCCATGGGCCTGCGAAACCGCCGCAAGGTAGAGGAGTTGTTCGACGAAAAAATCATTTCGGAGCAATACCTGCAACTCATTGCAGAAGTTTTGCCCGAAAGGGCTGACCTGCCCACAACTGCCACGCCCCGGAGCTCTCGATCCATTACTCAGCGATAACCAACTCCCGGAATTCGTATTCCTGATTGCGCAGGCGCGGTTCAAAGCCCGCTTCGCGTATGGCTTCCTGAATGCTGTTGGTGTCAAACCAATGGTCGGCGCCGGCAGCAGAGACGACGTTTTCTTCAATCATGATGCTGCCAAAGTCGTTGGCGCCGGCGTGGAGAGAGAGTTGGCCGATTTTTTTGCCTACCGTCAGCCAGGAGGCCTGGATGTTGATGATGTTGGGCAACATGATGCGGCTCATGGCAATCATGCGCAGGTACTCGTCGCCGGTGCAGGTGTTTCGCGCGCGTTTCAGCTTTTTGAGCAGCGTGCCCTCATCCTGGAAGGGCCAGGGAATGAAGGCGAGGAAGCCCTTGGCGCCTTCGGGCTTTTCGGATTGCACCTGGCGGATGTCCGTGAAGTGCTGCATGCGCTCTAAGTTGGTTTCCACGTGCCCAAACATCATGGTGGCCGAGGTGGTCAGCCCGATGCGATGAGCGGCCCGCATGACGTCTAACCATTCCTGTCGGCCGCATTTACCGCGAGAGATGAGGCGCCGCACGCGGTCGCTGAGAATTTCTGCTCCGGCGCCGGGCAGGGAGTCCAGACCGGCTTCTTTGAGGGCGCGAAGGACTTCCTCGTGGGTGCTTCCCTCCAACTTGGTGATGTGGGCTATTTCGGGCGGGCCGAGAGCGTGGAGCTTGAGCTTCGGATACCAGCTTTTGAGCTGTTTGAAGAGCTTGACGTAGTACTCCAGGCCCAGTTCGGGATGATGCCCGCCCTGCAGCAGGAGCTGTTCGCCGCCGAGGCGGAAGGTTTCTTCTATTTTTTGGCGATACTCTTCGAGCGTGGTGATGTAAGCTTCTTCGTGCCCGGGACGGCGGTAGAAGTTGCAGAATTTACAATTGGCGATACAGACGTTGGTGGTGTTGCAATTGCGGTCAATGATCCAGGTAACGATGGGCTCCGGCACGCGCTGGAAGCGCATGGCATTGCCCACATAGATCAGATCGGCCAGAGGGGCCTGCTCGAAGAGGAAAACGCCCTCTTCGGCGGAGAGGAAATCGCCTTGCAGTGCTCTGTCCAGTAAGTCAGAAATGTTCATGGGGCAAAGATAGGCCTTATACTCAATAAGCAGCCTGCTTAATGATGAAGAATCCGTCTTCGCCCTGGGCCTGGTAGAGGGGCATGAGGATGAGCCCGTCGGTGGGGGCGTAGATGAGGCCGTTTTGGTTGGTTGCGATGGGTTGGCCCTTTTTGACGGGTTGAAAGTTTTTGAAGCCCGGCAGCATTTTGAAGTGTTCGCCGGGTTGGATGTGATGGACGTACATGAGCTCAGCGACTTTGGGCAGGCCTTTGGAAAATTCTATGAGGAGTTTGTCGTGACGATTTTCCACATCTTCGGCTTTAACGCAGCCAATGGTTCTCATGCAGTTGGTGATGGCGGCTATGGCGCGGTTGATGGAGAGGGTTTCGTTGTGTTGGCCGGCTTCAAAGGCTACGGGCACGCAGCGGCGGCCTATGTTTTCGTCGGTGAAGTAGTGAAGGGTCGTTCCCTGTATGCCTTTGAGCATACCCATGACAACGGGAGCATGCAGTTCTTTGGCGATGCGCAGGCTTTCAGGGTCGTTGGTAGCGATGGTAAAGATGCCTCCAAAAGCCGTGGTGGTGTGGATGTCGAGTACGACGATTTTTTCGGGCTGATAGTCTTCTATTTCGGCGCGGATGAGGAGGATGTTTTCCCGCAGCTCGAGCTCTTCGGAATCCAGCTGCTCAGGGGGTGTATGGAGCACGCGTTCCACGTTTTCGGGCGTCCACTGCCGGTTGAGGTCTTTGACAATGTAGCGCTTTTTGGCTTGCAGTGCTCTGAGATTGCCGCGCAGTCCGAGCAGCCGTCCTTTGAAGGAGAAGTCAGGGTTGGAGAGAGGCTCTACCTCCAGCATTTTAAACATGATTTCGAGAGCCCGCACGCCGGCGGGTTCATTGCCGTGCATGCCTCCAAAGCAGATGAGCAATGGGCCTTTCTCCTTTCCGGTGTATCTGCCGATGACGCGTTCTAATTGCATGTCGTTTCACTTCCGCTATTCACAATCCGGCGCGAAATTTACGGCAAGTTGCGGACATGGAGGATGATTTAAATCGCTTCTGCCGCTCGCAAGTCAAATCGGACTCCTGCAGCCTTATTGATAGACAGAGGCCAGCAACTTTCGGCTCCCTCCCCGCCTGCGAAATTCGCCCAGATAGATGCCCTGCCAGGTGCCGAGTGCCAGTTTTCCATCTGCTATGGGGATGCTGACCGAACTGCCCGTAAGCACGGCCTTGATGTGGGCGGGCATGTCGTCAGGGCCCTCAAGGGTGTGCCTTAAGCCGGGCATATCCTCGGGCGCAAGACGCTCAAAGAAGAGCTCAAAATCGTGCAAGACATCGGGATCGGCATTCTCATTGATGCAAATCCCCGCCGATGTATGCCGGATGAACAACTGCAAAATGCCCGTTTCCGGCAGCTCCGGCAATTGCGCCAGCACCTCTGCCGTAATCAGATGAAAGCCCTGCGGGCGGGCCCGCAACACAATGGGATAGTGTTTTACCATGGGTGTCTGTTTTGAAGGGGTAAAGATATTGAATTGGTGGAAGCGGGGAAAGCGGTGGAAGCGGTGGAATCGGGGAAATTGGGGAAATAAAAAAATCTGTGTAATCTGTGATTCTGACGGTGAGCGTGATGAGCGTGACGAACGTAACGAACGTAACGAACGTAACGAACGTGATGCGTGACGGGCGTAACAATCGTAGCCCAATCATGCTTGGAGACGGGTTCCTTAGCGTCTTTTTACGACCAAATTTGCAGAGAAAAATGGCTTTAGTCGTTGAGCTGTACGTTCCGGATGTAAATCAAACATTCTTCGCGTTTTAGCGAGAAATTCTAAGAGGCCGGCTCGGGGGTACTCCTTACGTCGGCACCCCGATCCTTTGGTTGGGCCAAATCAAAAATCAAAAATCGTTAATCGTTAATCGATATTCAAAAGAGGTC
>Ga0256832_1001633_pt1 | contig 15294 bp, 7 predicted proteins | sample 134614metaG_FD_190534 | JGI IMG/M metagenome (GOLD analysis project Ga0256832, IMG submission 190534) | Hydrothermal vent microbial communities from Lau Basin, Pacific Ocean - 134-614 | ecosystem: Environmental > Aquatic > Marine > Hydrothermal vents | place: Pacific Ocean: Lau Basin | collected...
ATTTTAGGGCAAAAAATAGGCATTTTTGTGGATGTTGAAGCTACAATTTTTGAAGCGTAGCTGGGCTACGTGAAAAAATTTTAGCAAAAACAGGCGCAAAAAGGGCATTTTTTGACCAAAATAGTGGGTATCTAAACAGTTACTTTTTGATTAATAATAAAGTCTGTCAAAGATATGGGTTTTGGGACTAATGTTTTGGATTAAATTAATTGGTTTTTGGCAAAAAAGGCTTCGTTTGTCGGTTGGCAAACGTTTTGGACGTCTATGTATCGGGGTGAGTCAAAATTTTGGTATAGTTTGCTTGATTTAATGGTGATAGGCTTGCGCAAAAAAGCGAGAAGTCAGGGTGCAGCCGCCCCACTAGGAGATTTCCGCAACACATCCCCTATAAAAACGTTATTTTAGCACCGAAAAAGAGCTAAATTGCAAAAATGACTAATACGACATCAAATTACGACCAGTTAATCCAAAAATTGGATGCTTTTATCCGTAAATACTACGTCAATCAGCTGATTCGCGGCTTTTTGTACACGATAGGGATTGTTTTTGCCTTTTTTATTCTAATCAATGTGTTAGAATATTTCTTCTATTTTGGTCAATCCACCCGTAAAATACTCTTTTACTCCTTTGTAGGGACTTCTTTTTTTAGCATTTTCTATTGGATTTTGCGGCCGGCAACTAAGTTTTTTAGGCTAGGCAAAGTCATTGAGCATGAGCAAGCTGCTAAGATTATTGGGGAGCATTTTTCTGATGTCCAAGATAAGTTGATTAATATTTTGCAGCTGAAAAATCATGCAGGTGCTATGGTAGATGACGAATTGGTCATGGCATCCATCAATCAAAAATCAGAAAGAATCAAGCTCTTACCTTTCCGGAAGGCCATAGACTTGCGTAAAAATAAAAAATATCTGCGTTATAGTTTGCCTCCCTTGTTGTTGCTTTTGGCTTTGTTGTTCGGGGCGCCTTCTGTGATTCGGGATAGTACGGAGCGTTTGGTTGAAAATGATAAAGACTTTAAGCGGCCGGCGCCTTTTGATTTTAAGGTGTTGAATAAAAAGATGGAAGCGGTGCAGTTTGAAGATTTTGATTTAGAAGTTGGGATTGATGGCGAGGTCGTACCCAATGAGGTTTTTATAGATTTGGATGGTATTCAGTATCGCTTGAAAAAAGATTCTTTGGGGCATTTCTCTTATCAATTTCACAATCTCCAAAAAGATCAAGACTTTAAACTTTTTTCCGGAAGGGTCGTCTCGCCTGAACAGAAATTGACCGTCTTAAAGAAGCCTAATATTCTAGAATTTGACGTCTTTCTGGACTATCCGGCCTATACCCAGCGCAAGGATGAGCGGGTGACCAATATGGGGGACTTATCCGTTCCGGAAGGCACTTTCGCAAAATGGTCTTTTGCGGCAGATAATACGGATGATATTAAGGTGAGATTTGGACGTGCGGATAGTTTGGCTTTCGCAAAAAGACAAGGCGAACGAAATTTTTATTTTTCGCGCAAGCTTAGAAGGGATGATTATTATAAATTGTATGTCTCCAATGAGCGCCTGCCAATGGCCGATTCTATGGAGTATCGAGTATCTGTTATTCCTGATTTGGCGCCTACGATTTCTTTGAAAGTTTTTCCGGATAGCACCAATAAAAATTTAATTTATTTGACCGGGGAAGCGGGAGATGACTATGGCTTGACTCGATTGACGTTTAATTATACCGTAAAAAGTGAAGATGGCACAAAGACGCCTTTGGTCAAAAAATCTATTGTTAATCCTTCCGGAAAATCAGCTGTCTATGACTATGTATTGGATATAAATAGCTTTAATCTAAAGCCGGGGGACGAGCTGGAATATTATTTTGAAGTATTTGATAATGATGCCGTAAATGGCTCTAAATCAGCACGTACTAACCTGATGGTCTTCCACAAAGCCACTGCCGAAGAACTCAAAAAACAAGAGCAAGCCAATAACGACGATATCAAAAAGACGCTCAAAGATGCTATGAAAAACAGCAAAGAGATGCGGGCTGAAATGAAGAAGATTCGTGAAAAACTCTTGGATCAAAAAGAAATGGATTGGCAGGAAAAAAAGAATTTGGAAAAACTCTTGGACAAACAGAAAGAACTCCAAAAACAAATTCAAAAAGCCAAAGATCAATTGGATGAAAATATTAAAAATCAAAATGAAATTTCTAAACCCGATGAGCAACTGTTAGAGAAGCAGGAAAAATTGCAAAAGCTTTTTGAAGAAGCTCTGAGCGATGAGATGAAAGAATTGATGCAGCAGATTGAAGAGTTGATGCAAGAACTCAATAAGGAAGACGCCGTCGAAAAGATGGAAGATTTTGAAATGTCCAATGAAGAGTTAGAGCAAGAAATGGATCGGATGGAAGAGCTTTTTAAGCAGCTTGAAGTCGAGAAAGAGATGCAGGATCAAATCAAAGAATTAGAAGAGTTAGCCAAAAAACAAGAAGATTTAGCCAAGCAAACGGAAAACAAAGAAAAGTCTAATGAAGAACTGAAAAAAGAGCAAGAAACATTGAATAAAAAATTCGATGAACTAGAGAAAAAGCAAAAGGAGCTCGAAAAAAAGAATCAAGAATTGGAGCGCCCCATGCAAATGGAAAAGCAAGATGAGAATATGGACGACATCCAAGAAGATATGGAGGATAGCCAAAAAGAGCTAGATCAAAACCAAAATCAAGGAGCCGCCAAAAAACAAAAAAGTGCCGCCAAAAAAATGAAAAAAATGGCCGGTGAAATGTCCAATAGTATGATGTCCGGAGCCGCTGCAGAGAATATGGAAGATATGGAAACATTGCGGCAGATTCTGGAAAATTTAGTCACACTCTCTTTTGACCAAGAAGATATCAAAGATGAATTTGGTCAAGTCTCCAAAAATACGCCAAGATATACCAAGCTGGTAGAAAATCAATTTAAGCTGAAAGACGATTTTAAAATAGTCGAAGATAGCCTTCGTGCTTTGGCGAAGCGTAATGAAAAAATTGAGTCCTTTGTCATGGATAAAGTGTCCGATATCAAAAAAGGAATCAAATCTTCTCTCAAACAACTGGAAGAACGCCAAGTGACGCTTGCCGGGCAGAATCAGCACGAAACGATGAAGAATTTGAATGATTTGGCGTTGATGTTGTCTGAAGCCATGGAGCAAATGCAACAACAAATGGCTTCTATGATGCCCGGCAACCAAGCTTGTCAAAAGCCGGGACAAGGGAAAGGCAAAGACGGTAAAGTCCCCATGGACAAAATTGGTAAAGGTCAAAAAAGCCTAAATGAGCAAATGAAGAAAATGAAAGAGCAGCTCAAAAATGGCAAAGGCGGTAGCAGCAAAGAATTTGCCAAAATGGCTGCCAAGCAAGCGGCGCTCCGCGAAGCCTTGCGCAAGATCGAACAAGAAAAAGAAGGTGAAGGAAAAGGAGATAAGGCTTTACAGGATTTGATTAAAAAAATGGATGAAGTCGAAACCAAATTGGTCAATAAAAAATTGGATTCCGAATTGCTCAAACGCCAGGCAGATATCCTAACCCGCCTGCTCGAAGCCGAAAAAGCCGAAAGAAAAAGAAAGAAAGACAATAAAAGAAAATCCAAAACAGCTGACCAAATCAAGCATTCCATTCCGCCTTCTCTCGAAGAGTATATCAAACAGCGGAAGGCCGAAGTCGAATCCTTTAAAACCGTCTCTCCGGCACTCCGACCCTATTACAGGATGCTGGTTGAGGAGTACATTAATAAGTTAAAGGAGTAGTTTTTTTGTCTGTTGTCTTTGGGGCACAGCAAGCTGCTTTTGGTCTTTGGTCTTTGGGGCGCGCCTGTGGCGCTTTTGGTCTTTGGCTTCGGTGGTGGTTTGTTCTTGGCTTCGTTTATTTCATTATTCGGCATTCGTTATTCATCATTCGATATTCTGTTAGTTGAAAAAGTTGAAGAAGTTGATTCGCTGCGCTAGTTGATTCACTCGCAAGCTTCGCTAGTTGAAGAAGTTGAGACGGTCGCCTACGGCTCCCTAGGTTGAGACTCGTCCCGATTACTATCGTGGATGCGGACTTCGGGTTGAGTGCTTCGCAGGTTGAGACGGTATGGGTGTTTATTGGGGTCTTTACTTCATTATTCGATATTCGTTATTCATCATTCGATATTCTGTTAGTTGAAAAAGTTGAAGAAGTTGATTCGCTGCGCTAGTTGATTCGCTCGCAAGCTTCGCTAGTTGAAGAAGTTGAGACGGTCGCCTTCTATCTTGTTGAGTAGTGAGTAGTGAGAGATGAGTAGTGAGTTGCCAAGAAAGAAAAAACCTGCGAGAATCAGCGGGAAATAAATCTGCGAGAATCAGCGAGAAAGAAAGCGGTGAGTAGTGAGAGATGAGTAGTGAGTTGCCAAGAAAGAAACAAATCTGCGTAAATCTGCGGGGTTAAATCTGCGAACATCTGCGGGAAAACAAATCTGCGTAAATCTGCGGAAAAAGGAAGTAGTGAGAGATGAGTAGTGAGTTGCCAAGAAAGAAACAAATCTGCGTAAATCTGCGGGATTAAATCTGCGAACATCTGCGGGAAAACAATCTGCGTAAATCTGCGGGATTAAATCTGCGAAAATCTAGCAAAATGATACCTGCTTTGGAACTAATTATAAAAATATTTTGTCCTTTTTTAATGAAATAGCTTTTGGGGCTGACGAAAGTTATTTTTTTTATATTGTTTTTTTGCTTATCTTAGTGGGTGGTAAAGTGCAGTAGTTAATATGATTTTAAGGAAGGGTTATGGATTATAACCTTTCTTAATATGGATAAATATTTATAGACATGAAATGGACTCGGTTAAATGGACAAGCCATTAAAAAGCCTATCGTTACGGCGGTAGAAGACGTGCTTATGCACGAAAAACAACTGGGCAATAAGCTCAAAGTGTACATCGGAACGGACTCCCAAGTCTATGGAAGAACGGTTAATTTTGCGACAGTAATCGTATTCTTGAGAGAAAAGAAAGGCGGATTTATGTTTGTCAGTAAGGACAAGCTAGTCCGTGAAATGGGACTGAAAGAACGAATGATATTAGAAGTCTCCCGTTCTATTGAAGTGGCCTATTCGCTTTGTGATATTTTGGATAAGCATCATGTAGGGCTGGAAGTCCATGCAGATATCAATACTGACCCCAATTTTGAATCTAATGTTGCGCTTCGGGAAGCTATGGGCTATATCATGGCCATGGGGTTTGAGTTTAAAGCAAAGCCCAATGCCTTCGCAAGCTCATCTTGTGCCGATAAAATGGTTTAGAGGAGATGAAACCAATACTTGCCTGCGTTTCTATGTCATCAAGATGTAGGGTGTGGGCAGTACTTGTTTGATGAGTTATTGTATTTTATTCTTCGATGAAAAGGTGATTTTTGTCTAAAAATGCCTATTATTCCTGATTTTATTGCTACATTTGGCTTCCATTTCGGTAGTTTTTGACTATCGAGTTTCTTTTATCACAAGGCCCTTAATCAAGGATAACCTGCCAAATATAAGTCTTATGAAGTTAAAACAGATTTTAACGATACTCTTGGCTGTTTTTTATTTTTCCGGCTACGCCCAGACGAATAAAATAGAGTTTGTAGAGTATGATTTACCCAACGGATTGCATGTGATACTGCATGAAGATCACCGAACGCCAATTGTAGCAGTTTCTGTGTTGTATCATGTCGGATCTAAGAATGAAGATTTGAACCGTACCGGATTTGCACACTTTTTTGAGCATTTATTGTTTGAAGGCTCTGAGAATGTGAAACGAGGAGAATTCGATAAGTACATCGAAAATGCAGGCGGCATGAATAACGCCAATACGACCCAAGATCGGACATTCTATTACGAAGTTTTCCCTTCCAATCAATTGAAGCTGGGCTTGTGGCTAGAGTCCGAAAGAATGTACCATGCTAAAGTAGATAGCGTAGGGGTAGAAACTCAAAGACAAGTGGTGAAGGAAGAACGCCGCCAACGTATTGATAATCAACCTTATGGTTCCGTTATGGAAGAGACCATGAAGCGTCTGATTCGTAAGCATCCTTACCACCACCCGGTGATTGGTTCTATGGCTCATTTGGATGCTGCCGAGGAGCAAGATTATGTTAATTTTTACAAGACCTACTATGTGCCGAATAATGCTGTATTGTCAGTGGCTGGCGATATAAATATTGAGGAGACCAAAAAGGATATTTTGAAATATTTTGGGACGATTCCGAAAGGCACTAGAAAAATGTATCGTCCGAATATTCAAGAGCCGCCTTTAGAAAAGGAGATTGTAGATACGGTATATGATAATATTCAATTGCCGGCAGTTATCTTAGCTTATCAATTACCCGCAGAAGGCACTGAAGATGCTTATGCTGTAGAGATGCTAAATACGTTATTGGCAGGTGGCAAGAGTTCCCGGCTCAATAAGGCCTTGGTAGATGAACAGCAAAAAGCGGTTTATGTGGGTAGTTTCCCTTTGGCGATGGAGGATATGGGAGCCGGTATTGCTTTCGGAATTAGCAACATGGGGGTGAGTCCAAAAGATGTTTTGGAGAGTATGGATGCAGAAATCAATAAAGTTCGGACAGATTTAATCCCTGAGAAGGAATTCCAGAAGCTAAAAAATCAGATGGAAAGTGCTTTCGTCCAAGGCAATGAAAGAATGGTTGGTATCGCCGAAAACTTGGCGAATTATTATGTCTATTACGGGAACACGGATTTGATAAATACGGAGTTGAATCGGTATTTGGCCGTCACTAGAGAAGACATCCTTCGAGTGGCCAAAAAGTATTATGATCCGAATCACCGGGTCGTATTGTATTACTTACCAAAAACCAAGACCCCATAGTCTCTTCTTTTGAGGATGGCTTTTTTTAAAAAAATAAAAAACAAAACAGATGTTTAATAAAATAATTTGGCTTTTGGCCGTTGTTGGGATGGTGAGCGCCTGCTCTCCCAAAACCGCAACAGTGACCCAAACAAAGCAAACTGATCCGGATGCCTTTCGGAAAATGGCCCCCAAACCAGGGCCTGCCCCAGTGATTCAACTTGGTGATTATGAGACCTTTACACTGCCGAATGGCTTGGTGGTGATTTTGGTAGAAGATCATCACACACCGGCTGTTTCATTTAGTTTAAGTGTTGATCGTCCTCCTGTACTTGAAGGAGACAAGGCGGGTGTTGCTGATTTGGCAGGGGATTTGTTGGCGACCGGGACAAAGAATATGACTAAGGCAGAAATTGATGAGAGCATTGATTTTATTGGTGCGAGACTATCTGCTTATTCTCGTGGCATTTATGGCAATAGTTTGACCAAGCATAAGGATAAGTTGTTGTCCATTATGTCAGATGTCCTATTAAATCCAACTTTCCCAAAAGAAGAATTGGAGAAATCTAAAAAACAGACTATTTCCACTTTGCAACAAGCGAAGGATGATCCGGGGGCCATTGCGTCGAATGTCGCCGGGGTCTTGAATTATGGCAAAAATCACCCTTACGGAGAAATTGTTAACGAAAAAACGGTCTCTAATGTGACTAGACAGGATTGTATTGATTATTATCAAAAATACTTTATCCCCAATATTTCTTATTTGGTGGTCACAGGAGATATGACCAAAACGGAATTAGAAGGCTTAGCTAAGAAATATTTTGGTAGTTGGAAGAAAGGAGCGGCTCCAAAAGCGGATATGCCCAAGGTGAAGTTTCCTAAAAACACTTCCATTAATTTTGTAAACAAGCCGGGAGCGGTACAGTCTAAGATTACGATTACTTATCCATTGAAGTTAAAGCCGGGAAGTGAAGATGCCATCAAAGCTAGAGTGACTAATGCCTTGCTAGGGGGCTTCTTTGGTAGCCGTTTAAATAAAAATCTGCGGGAAGATAAAGCATATACTTATGGGGCAAGGTCTTCCATTAGTTCTGATCGCTATATCGGGTCATTTTCTGCCGGAGCAGATGTGAGAAACGAAGTGACGGATAGTGCATTAATTCAGTTTATCAAAGAAATGAAGCGAATGATTACTGAAAAGCCGGAAGCTTCTGAAGTACAACGTGTAAAATCTGTTTTGGCAGGTCAATTTGCGCGTTCGATGGAAAACAAGTCCACCATTGCTCGCTTTGCTCTGAATACGATGAAGTATAATTTGTCAAAGGATTATTATGCTACCTATTTGAAAAAATTAAGCGCAGTTTCTCCTAAAGATGTCTTGGCTATGTCCAAGAAATACATCAAACCTGCTAAGTCTAACATCATCATTGTGGGCAATCAAGACGATATTGTGCCTAAGTTGAAGAGGATGACTCCGGCCGGTGGTTTACACTTCTATGATACAGAAGGAAAAGAAATAGAGCCACCCAAGCGCTCCATTGCAGGTATGTCTGTCGATAAAGTAATCAATAAGTACTTAGATGCTATCGGCGGTAAAGATGTTTTGGAGAAAGTGAAAACGCTGCAGGTTATTGCCGATGCTTCTATGCAAGGTCAGACGTTGAAAATGGTCACCGTATCAAGCGCTGATGATCAATTTGTCTTTAGAATGATGGTGGGGGCTCAACCCGTACAAACTATGGTTTATAGCCATGGTAAAGGCTATCAAGAAGCCATGGGACAGAAAAAAGACTTAGGAGAAAAAGAGCTTGAAAAGTTGAAACTGGATAGCAGACCTTTCAAGGAATTGAGCTATGGTGATGTCGGAACAAAATTAGAGCTAAAAAGTGTTGAGGTCGTTGATGGTAAAGAAGCATACAAAGTCATGAGGGTAACCGGCGATGAGGATGTATCGGAGTTTCTTTATTTTGATGCTGAGACCGGTTTGAAAATTCAAGAAATGGAAACATCCAAAAAAGGGCAAAGCGTAATCACCAAATTAAGTGATTACAAGGAAGTAGATGGGATTAAATTTCCACATACCATGACCATTTCAGGATTTGGTCCGACACCTTTAGTCTTTAAGGTAGTTTCTATAAAAGTGAATCCGGATTTAGCTCCTGATACCTTTAATTTGAACTAGATTTAGAGATTAATAATCTATCTTTTAGAAAGAGTTTGGAGCTTCAGCTTCAAACTCTTTTTTATTGCCCAGATAATGCACTATCGATTTTCAAATGCTCAATTATATGCAAAATTAGAGCAATTGGAAGGTGAAAAAATGAAGCAAACTAGCTCGTTGCTAAGCACTTACCCAAGCCGCTTAATGGGCTTGGCTCGAACAACTGTCCGGATTAGTTGCAAGATGTAGCAAATGAGCGAAGCAAATGTGCGCCACGGGCAATGGAAAGTCGTAGGTCTTGATTACTATTGGTTTTAACTTTACCCTGTTTTACCGTTGGTTTTAACCAACGGACAAGAAGTAAAAATATAAGGGGCTTTAGCCCCATTTGGTTACCCAAAAAAAATAAAAATGCGGCTAAAGCCGTCTTTCAGCTTGGTTTTTGATCCGTCAGCTAAAGCAGACGGTAAAAGCTAAAGCAGACAGTAAAAGCAAAGAAAATGAAATTAAAGAGATACCCGGAATCCAAGTTTGTGCCTGTTTTACCGTTGGTTTTAACCAACGGACTAGAAGCAAATCCAAAAGGGGCTTTAGCCCCATTAATCGACTAAACAAAAATAGAAAAAATGCGGCTAAAGCCGGTCTCCTGCTTAGTTTTGATCCGTCAGCTAAAGCAGACGGTAAAGCTAAAGCAGACGGTAAAAGCTAAAGCACTATATATTCAACTTGGGTTAATGTTTGATAAGTAAGAAATAACAAAAAATTACCCCGGCCAAAGGCCGGGGCAAGGGAAAAGAAACTTAGGAACTTGTCTCAAAAATGGGGAAGGAACCTAGTTTTGAGAGATCCTTGAGTTCATAGTATATATTAAGCGTCAGCTTCTACTAATTCTTCTGAATTAGCTTCGATTGCTTGCTCGTTGGCATCTTTTTCAGGCTCGCCCAAGATAGCCTTTTTGACCGAATTTTCGATTTCTAAGGCCACATCAGGATTGTCGAGCAGGAATTGCTTAGCAGCTTCACGTCCTTGGGCAATTTTTACATCTTGATAGCTGTACCAAGAACCACTTTTGCCAATAATATCATATTCTACACCCAAATCAATGATTTCTCCGGTCTTAGAAATTCCTTGACCATACACCATATCAAACATGGCAATACGGAATGGTGGTGCCAATTTGTTTTTGGCAATTTTTACTTTTACGCGATTACCGGTGACATTGCCGTCTTTGTCTTTGATGGCCGGCCCGTTTCTGCGAATGTCAATCCGAACGGAAGAGTAAAACTTCAAAGCATTACCACCCGTCGTGACTTCCGGATTGCCAAACATGACTCCGATTTTCTCTCTCAATTGGTTGATGAAAATCAAAGACGTATTGGTTTTACCGACGACTCCGGTTAATTTTCTAAGTGCCTGAGACATGAGTCTGGCTTGAAGTGCCATTTTCGCATCTCCCATTTCGCCTTCTAATTCGGCTCGGGGTACAAGGGCCGCTACAGAATCCACCACAAGAATATCAATAGCACCGGAGCGAATCAAACCTTCGGTAATTTCAAGTGCTTGCTCTCCAAAGTCAGGCTGAGAAATCAACAAGTTGTCAATATCTACCCCTAATGCTTCGGCATAATTTCTGTCAAAGGCATGTTCGGCATCAACGATAGCGGCTGTACCGCCTTGTTTTTGGCATTCGGCGATGGCGTGAATGGCCAAGGTCGTTTTTCCGGATGATTCCGGTCCGTAGATCTCGGTGATTCTACCTTTAGGGAATCCACCTACACCTAGTGCGATGTCTAAGCCAAGAGAGCCCGTAGGAATAACGGGGACATCTTGTACCTTTTTTTCGCCGAGACGCATGACTGTACCTTTTCCGTAAGTCTTGTCTAGTTTGCTCATGACTAGTTCGAGTGCTTTGAGCTTGGCATCAGTTCCTTTTGACATTTTTTTCAATTTTTAAGTTCCTAAATTTGAAACACATTATTTCTTTTTTGCGAAAGCTGTATGATAAATCAAACAATAATACGATTTGAAAACACTGTGTTTCTTTGATTAGTGCAAAGTAAAACGAAAAGTTTTAATTATGCAAGTTTTTTTCTATGTTTTTATTAAATAAATCAAACAAAAGTTTCAGTTTTATTGATAATCAATGAGTTATGATGTTTATTAAAAACAAAATGTTTTGTATTGAAGCGATTTTTTACCAATAGACTCTGTAATAAATAAGTATTGAGTGTGTGACAAATAGTGGGAAATATAACATGATTGGCTCATTATCTGTTGCGACTGGTTTTTTGTTAAATTGTTCAGCTGTGCAATTGAACACAGAGTTTACTCCGAAAAACTGGAGTTAGAATTTTGCTTCTGAGTCCACAACATTTTATTTGGTTTCTTTATAACTAGTGCGACCGAGATAAGGTGTCGCCCCTACGGGGCTGGCAACAGAGAAGGCACAGCCTAGGTGCTCATGCCTGAGCCCCATCGGGGCGATATCTTGGTAAAGACTAAAATAAAATAGTAGGGATATAGCTCCGTAGGAGCGACACCACGCTTGTAGCCAAATATAATTTTGTTCCCTGCTTTAATTCTTGGCTGTAGTGACTTTTCGGAGCAAACTCAACACATTAAAGGAATCAAGAACAAGTAGGTTGGGGTAGGTTATTTTTGTTTCATTACTGCTGTTTTTGGTGAGCCGTTAGGGTAATTGCAAGGCTTTTACGTATTATGGGTGAAGGATTTAGCTGCACTGTCCATGAAACTGAGCGTTTTAATTTACGGTCTTCGTGATATTAGTTACAGTCATTAAAGAAAAAGGGTAGCTACCTTTGTCGAATCGTCATCAATAACCCCCGACTATTAGAATCCGGTATTCCGGTGTAACGATTTTACCGTTTAACGGTTAGCCAGATTTGGTTTGGTTAAAGGTAAATGGCTAATGATTTGAATTTTTTTTGTTGGACTCTCTGAAAAAATATAATTCCAAATTAAATACAATTTGTCTTGGAATGTTTTTTCAGAAAGTGCCAAAATTACAATAACAACAGGACTTGATTGATACCAAAATTAAAGTCATAAAACAAGCACAACTAATGAAAAATTTTTTACTTCTACTTGGTGTTCTATTTTTGAATGCCTCTCTTTTTGCGCAAGCATACGAAGGGCCATATCCTAAAATTACCAATGGTTACGGCGCTTTTGGGAATCACCCCATTGCTGAAAAAAAGTTTGATAATACCTATTTGCTTAGCAATGGATTTGACTCTGGAGATGGTGGCGTTGAGATGACGATGCGTTATCCTTCAGATGTACAAGGGCCGGTTCCAACGGTTTTATTTGCATCCGGTTATGAGCAATATAGTCCTTCAATCTTTGATTCATTATTGAATTTTATCGCCAGCAAAGGTTATTGCGTGGTTTTTACGCCTTATCCTACGAGCTCTAATTGGGCAGCAGCCTTGTATGAAGGTATGAATCAGGCTATTGATGAAAATACCGGCGCAAATGCAGGTGATTTGAACATCATCGATACAACAAGGATTGGATTTTTTGGACATTCTTTGGGAGGTGGCGATATTTTTTGGTTGGGACATAAGTTTTACGTCGATCATGGTTATGGTGCCAATGCCAAATTTTTATTTTCCGTAGCAGGATGGATTGGGTTTAAAATGACGGAAGCATATTTGGCAGATTATCCGGATGATTGCAAGCTCCGTGTGGAAATTTGGGAAGAAGATGATCATGACATAGGCAATAATCCGCCGGGTAACACTAGTCCCAGGATTCAGTATTACTTGTTTCATCAAATAAATATTCCGGATTCAGAAAAAAATTATGTAAAGGTATTGGGCGGCCCGGATCAAGATGGTTATCATTACTCGACGCATCATGATTTGGTGACGATGGCTCAATATAATGCCTTGGATTTTTATGCTATTTTCAGGCCGTTGGATGCGATGATGGATTGGACTTTCAATGGGGTGGCTTCCGCAAAAGGATTGGCCTTAGGTACGAATCCGGATATGGGGCCTTTCCCGAATTTGGATACCGATTACAATAGTTTCGTTTTTGCCTACAATGAAAATACTTATAAGTATCCTTGTGATGATGATGGTAATCCATTCAAAGATAAGTGTCCGGCTGCTCCCCTACCGATAGAAGTATTGCAGCCGTTGAGTGCCCGCTTGGACGGTCGCCAAGTTTTGTTAAAATGGGTGACCGCTTCAGAACACAATAATAAAGGGTTTGAAATACAAAGAAGCCGGGATGGGGAGCATTGGGAGTCTGTCGCTTGGGTGGAAGGTCATGGCAATAGCTCGAAGCCGACGGCGTATCAAGCAGTGGATGCTTCGCCTTTTGCAGGACTGAATTACTATCGTTTTGTCCAAACGGACTTTGATGGTCAAACAGATTTCTCCAATGTGGTTTCTATTGAAACTCGCAGCATACAGGGTGAAGTGCAGCTTGCGCCAAACCCGGCCATCAATCAAGTGGCCATTTTTCATTCGTCTTCTGACAAAATAGAGCAAGTGGCTATTTATACCCTTGCGGGAAAAATGATTCGTACCTATGATGCGCCATCTAAGTATTTGGATGTCAGTGGGTTAGATTCGGGTATGTATCTGGTTACCGTTCAGATGAATTCAGGGATTGCGAAAAAAATATTGGTGATTGGGCGATAGGGGCTGGTTTTTTTTGGCTTGACTGTTGAGTTCGCTCCCCAAAGTGCCTAGCATTAGAGCTCGAAGGAATAACAAAATTTTATTTGCTTACGATACAAGAACTTTCCGAAAGTTTTAAACTTTTGGAAAGTTTTATCTCTTCAAGGTTTGACCTTACAAGTCAAAACGGTGAAGTCGTCGGGAAAAGGCTGATGTTGTCTAAACTCATTAACAAAGCGGAAAAGCGCCTGATTAAATTCATCCGAAGAAAGGTGGAAATGTTCCCTAGAAAAACCAAATAGCTTGTCATCAAGTAGGTATTCGCCTTGGTCATTCGTGATGTCGGTGACCCCGTCCGTAAAAGTAAAAATGGTGCTGGTTTCAAAAATATCTTCACACCCGATTTCAATCGTCGGCAGCTCTTCTATGGCGCCTAGGACTAAACACCCTTTCCGCAAGGTAGAAATCTTATCCTTGCGGATGAAAATGGGAGGAATATGGCCGGCATTGACATAAATGAGATGCCGCTGTTTGAAGTCAACGATGCCAATGAAAAAGGTGATAAAACGCTCGCCTTTGGTTACTTTAAAAATGCTGCTGTTGAGTTCTTCGATGAGTTCTTTGAGCGTCGATTTTTGGAATACCAAGCCCTTTAGGATTGCCTGAAAGTTGGCCATCAACATGGCAGCACTAATCCCTTTACCCGCTACATCCGCAATGCAAAAAGCAAAACGATTATTGTCCAAATGGAAATAATCATAATAATCGCCGCCGACTTGTGAGTGTTGGCGATAGATTTTGGATAGCTCAAAAGCCGGGGTTTTAGGCAAGCTCTTGGGTAAAAGCATTTCTTGAATCTCCGAAGCCAATTGAAACTCTTTTTGGATGAGTTCTTGTTCGAGTTTGGCTCGAAAAAGTCGTTTGTTTTCTAGGGCGACCGCAATAAAATTGGTGATGGCGGTGATGACCTGAATCTTATCGTAAGTAGCGCTATTTTCTTGAATCCCCCCAAGAAAAGCACAGGCAATGGGTTGACTTTTGTGGCGTACCGGGATGGCAAAGCCAAACTGATCCAAAAAGGGATGGAGATCTTGCTTTATTTTGGATGGCTCTCGGAAGCTCTGGATGATAGCGTCTAATTCATCATCGATAGAAACCGTAGTGATGCCTTTTTGAGTTGCTATTTCCCATTTCCCATCGGTCAATACAAATAGCGCCAATTTACTGACATTCAAATCCCAAGTCACAAAGGAGCGATACATGGCATAAAGTCCTTCTTCATTGACATTATTATTGATGGCTTGGGTGATAGCCAAAAGGCTGTTCATCTGCAATTTTTTGAGATGCAGTTCATGCTCCAGTTGGTCTATTCTGGAAGTAGCAGGCGATATTTTTGATGATTCTTCCATTCCAGTTGTGAAATTACAAAAAATCTTTGAAATGGATATGGGGAGTCCCAATTTTATTTAATTATGTCTCGGGTGCAGTCGGGTTTTGTCCCCATTGCCCCTTTTCGATTATTTGTAATGGGCGTAAGTTTCTAGGAAAAAATGCGGCTAAAGCCGGTCTCCTGCTTAGTTTTGGTCCGTCAGCTAAAGCAGACGGTAAAAGCAAAGAAAATGAAATTAAAGAGATACCCGGAATCCGGGTTTGTGCCTGTTT
>Ga0256832_1001634_pt1 | contig 15287 bp, 7 predicted proteins | sample 134614metaG_FD_190534 | JGI IMG/M metagenome (GOLD analysis project Ga0256832, IMG submission 190534) | Hydrothermal vent microbial communities from Lau Basin, Pacific Ocean - 134-614 | ecosystem: Environmental > Aquatic > Marine > Hydrothermal vents | place: Pacific Ocean: Lau Basin | collected...
AGCGCCACAGGCGCCCCCCCAAAGACCAAAGACAAAAAAACTAACAGAATATCGAATGCAGAATCCCGAATTTCGAATAATGAAGTATAATCCCAGTCAAAAGCCCATTTCTACTCAACCTGCGAAGCTCTCAACCACGAAGTCCGTAGGACGAGTTCTCAACCTAGAGAGCCGAAGGCGAACGTCTCAACTCTTCAACCAGCGAAGCGATTCAACTTCTTCAACTTTCTCAACTAGCGAAGCCTGCGAGCGAATCAACTTCTTCAACCACGCCAGCCCAAAGCCCCTACACCTCCCGGGTAGCAAAATACCGCATCAACCCCCACACACTCATCCATGGAGGATTCGCCTTCAAGTAACGTTCCACATCCGGCTCCGAGACATTAGCAGCTCTCATCTCTTCGACACTAAACGCTTGAAAAAGTGGCACAATCTCTTCCGCAGGCGTTCCTTTTTCAAAATACGGATAAATCCAAGCCGCCCATTTATCCAGACGGAATTCCAATTCTGCCAAATGCTCTTCCACATTTTGGACCCGCCCAAAATGAGTCAGATACAAGGATTGGGGGTGCAGTTCTAGGATTTTCCGGATAGAGGCTTTCCAATCTTCCAAGTGTATATCCGGTGGTGGGCAAGGTGGCGCTACTAGGTTATCACCGATTTTAACCCCGCCCACATCACCAGTAAAAATGCCCTCCTCATGTTGCCAAGCAATATGATGTACTGCATGACCGGGCGTATGCCAAGAAGTAAAACTCAGCCCCCCGATTTTCAAATCCACAGCATCCTCCACCGCCAACAACAAACTTTCGTCAATCGCTTGCATATCTCCCCACAAATATTCCATCTCATCTTGGTAAATCCGCTTGGCAGAAGCCCAAAGCCGCTCCGGATTAGCCAGATGTTTATAGCCTTTGGGATGAACATATACCTTCGCCCCTAACCGGGCAAAAGCCCAAGCGGCACCGGCATGATCCAAGTGAATATGCGTCAATAAGACATGTCGGACATCCTTCGGTGTAGCCCCCATCTCCTTTAGGACTTGCGTCAAATGCGCATACGTCGAATAAGGACCGGATTCTATCAAAACCAAACCGTCATTAGATTCTAGTAAAAAAGACGCAATGGTGTCCGTATGGTCTAAAAAATTAAGGTCGATTATTTTCATTGGTTAGTATTTAGGTCGGTAAGATAGGAAATTTTGGAATATTGACCGGCACGAGCATCCTTATGAGCAGGTGTCACATCCCATTTTGAGAACTCAACTAGCGAAGCTTGCGAGCGAATCAACCTTCTAAACTTTCTGGTTCTTTGACAAATCCCGAGAATAATGAGTATTTCCAAGAATAATGCAAAATATTTAAATCCATAAAATGTTGAAGTTAAGCATCGCATCTGCTTTAGCTTTTACCGTCTGCTTTAGCTGACGGACCAAAGCTAAGCAGGAGACCGGCTTTAGCCGCATTTTTTCTATTTTTGTTTAGTCAATCAATGGGGCTAAAGCCCCTTTTGGGTTTACTTCTAGGCCGTTGGTTAAAACCAACGGTAAAGTAAAACCAACGGCAAAGAAAACTAACGGCAAAGCAATGAAAATCTACCTGACTATATATTGATTTCTATCATGCGACTTGTGTTTGTACGGTAGCATTTCCAAAGGGGATTTTTGGCTTTTTTTATGGCAGAATCTTTAAATACTTGGTGTCACTTTGTTAATTAGAATTTATTATCAAAACGGTCTGTCATGGGATTTATCAAAGAACCAAAATACACATTAATTTGGGATTTTAACTTATTGACAGTCAATACCTTAGTGAGTTCTTTGTGACAACTTCATGTCCTTATGGGTAGGCATTACATTTTTCCTTACCACTAAGAGCACTTTAGATAACACTAAGAAACGCTACAAATTCTTGGCTATAGATTGCTAAAATTTGTACATAACTTTCCAAAAGTTTAAAACTTTTGGAAAGTTTTATCACTGTTCAACTGCCCAACCTAAAGTATTGATAATCAATTGTTTATGAGAAACAGTTAAACGCTTGAACAATGAGTTTAGACTTTCCGGAGCAAACGTACCGTTAAATATCCAAAATGTCCAAAATACGATTCAAATCCTTTGTATTAGAAAATGGAATCGCAATCGCCCCCTTTCCATTTTTATCTACTTTTATATTAACTTGGGTCTCCAGTTTGCTTTCCAAATCTTTTTTTACCTTTTTATACTCTGGCGACAAGGCCGGGCTGCTAGTTTTTTTGTTTTTGACAGCAGGCTCTTTGAAGGTACGGATAAGTTCTTCGGTACTGCGCACAGATAACTCTTTCATCAGGACTTCACCATAGACGGATAATTGGACAGCAATGTCATCAATGCCCAATAAAGCCCGGGCGTGTCCCATGGTTATTTTTTGTTCTCTGAGTCCTTGGGCTAGCTGCGGGGGAAGTTTTAGAAGTCGCAAATAGTTGGTCACACTACTTCTCTTTTTACCGACCCTTTCGGAAAGCGTTTCGTGGGTCAGGCCGCATTCATCTATCAAGCGTTGGTAAGAGATGGCCACTTCCATGGGATTTAGGTCGGCTCTTTGGATATTCTCCACCAAGGCCATTTCGAGCATTAATTGGTCATCCGCCGTGCGCAAATAAGCCGGCACCTTTTCTAAACCAACAATTTTAGAGGCTCTAAATCGACGTTCCCCTGAAATAATCTGGTACTTATTGGGCGCCAACCGCCGCAAAGTAATGGGCTGGATGATGCCATAAGTCTTGATGGATTGCACCAATTCCTCTAAATCTTCTGCAGAAAAGTCCGTTCTAGGCTGAAATGGATTGGGTTCGATTTGCGAAAGCAGAATCTCCTGAACATCCGTCAGTGGCGTAGAAGTTTTTTTGGGTGTCCGGTTGGTGGTTGTTTTACTATCGTCCCCCAACAAAGCTCGAATCCCTTTTCCTAAATCTTTTTTTGTCTTTTTTGCCATTTTCTTCTTTTTTTTCGTGCGTGTCACCGGGGTTTATATGGAGTCATTATTGCGTAAGAGAAACTCCTTCGCTAGGTTCAGAAAGTTCGTTGCGCCCTTGCTCGTAGCATCATACATGATGACCGGTTGTTTGAGTGTCGGCGCTTCCGCAACTTTAGAATTACGGTGTATAATCGTATCAAAAACAAAGTCTTCAGAGTGATTACGCACCTCATTGACGACAATATTAGCCAAACGCAAGCGCGCATCATACATGGATAAGATAATGCCTTCAATTTGTAGGTCGCTGTTCAAGTTTTCTTGGACTAAATTAATTGTATTTTTTAGCTTTTTCAAACCTTCAAAGGAGTAAATCTCACATTGAGCGGGAATCAACACAGAATCTGCCGCCGTCAACGCATTGATGGTTATCAACCCCAAAGAAGGCAAGCAATCTATAAAAATATAATCAAATTGATCTTTGATTTTTTGGACAAAATGCTGCATCACCCGCTCCCGATCCGGCACATTGGCCAACTCAATCTCGGCTCCGACCAAATCAATAGAAGAAGGGATTAGGTATAAGTTGGGGGTTTCGGTTTCTACAATCGCTTCAGCCGGGTCGAGCCCGTCCACCAAGCATTCATAGGTACCGGCTAATTCTTCGCAATCGACGACACCAATTCCGGTCGAAGCATTGGCCTGTGGATCCGCATCAATGATGAGCACTTTTTTTTCCAAAAGTGCCACGGCTGCGGCCAAGTTAATAGCGGTCGTGGTTTTTCCGACTCCGCCTTTTTGGTTTGCAATGGCTACTACTTTTCCCATAATTGATTTTATAAGTCTTTACTGTTGATGGTTTGGCCGATATTCAAAAAGCGCAAATCAATAGCTCTTTTGGCGAAAGCCCGCTTAGCCTCATCTCTATCTACGACAATATAACCAAAAGTATCATAATGACAAGCAATGACTTTCTTGGCTTCAACCCACTCCGCAGCGATGGCTGCATCATTAAATCCCATCGTAAAATTATCCCCAATCGGCAATATCGCAAAATCCAAGGGCGCACAAGTTATTGGAATCAGTTTCATATCCAAAGTCAAGGACGTATCCCCGGCAAAATAGAAATTACCTTCCGCCGTTTCACAGACAAAACCACCGGGCACACCGCCATTCGAGCCGTCCGGCAAGGTGCTGGAATGATTGGCCGTCACAAACTTCACCGTTCCGAAAGGAAACTTCCAAACGCCCCCGATATTCATGGGATGCCCATCCACTCCCTTCGCTCCGTACCAAGACACAATTTCAAAGATAGAGACCACTTTTGCTCCGGTACGCTTAGCGATGACTTCGGCATCCAAGACATGGTCTTCATGCCCATGAGACAACAAGATGTAATCTGCCGGAATAGTTTCCAAATCAATGTCTTTGGCTAGTTCATTGCCACTAATAAAAGGGTCAAAAAGCAAGTGTTGCCCGGCCACTTCGACGCCAAAACAGGCATGACCGTAAAAAGTGATTTTCATGATTAGACGTTTTTCCCTACAGAGGTAGCTTTGTAAATGTTTAGCTTTTGGCCCGCACAAAATGCCGTCCGGGCATAGCTTGCGCAAATTTAGCCTAAAAATTGCAGAAAATTGTTATTTGTTGTTACTTTTAGACTTTATCTTTGGGAGTATGCAAAAAAGAATGAATTTGCCGGCGCACTTCATCACTAGCCAAAAAATAGGTGTGCCGGTTCAATTTAGCAATCAGGCTGTGGTTTATCTTCATTTTGGAGCAATTAATGAAGGTAAATGATGGCAAAATCTTGGTTTTGGGTAGCCGCTGCCCCAACCGTCTTTCGGCGTTACGAAGTCTGGCTACTGCCAATATTTTATCTTTCTTATTGTACAATACCAAAATCTTATCAGCCACAAAACTAAGCCCTTGTTGATAGACCACAAAATCTGTCATATCAAAATCCGCTGCCGCTAAAATGAGTTTGTGGATTACATTTTCCGTAAGGAAGCCCCCTTTTATGGTTTCCATCAAAAATTGATTGCCCATCGAATGGCATAGCAAATCCACTTTTTGGTTAGCGCTTCTTTGAGCGGCCTTCCGCAAAATATCGCTTAAGTTTGTTCTGCTTTTGGCAATTGCCTCTTTACTTTGCTTGTAGTTTAGCTTGTTGGAATCCCAGACCAAATGAATAATATCGGTCGTTTCATTGGTTGAATCCTTTAAGTATAACTTTTTGAAGGCTAAGACGGTTCGTTGGGTCAAGGGCGGCGAAGCCCCATAAAAACCATGAATAAAATACAAGGGCTTCCCATGTTGACGGGCAAAAAGCAAATCTAAAGCTTCATCCATCGTCCAAAATAAAGAGCTGTCCGTCTTGGTAAAGAAAATCTTAGTGATTTGCATCGTATCCAGCTCTAGGTATCGCCCACACTTAACTAGTTGGTTCTCAGGCTCTATCTGAATAAAAAACTGATGGGATTGAGTGGTATCAGCTTGCGCAAAAAGTAAATTTTGGGTAACCATCATAAAACAAATAAGTAGGATCTCCGGAAGTCGTATTTTCATAACTTTGACTGTTGGCTGTGTAAACGTTTTTTTAAAACGAATAGTTTAGGCCGAAGGAATGAATGGTCATCCATCCCAACGAAATAGAAACCCAACAGCATAAAAAAAAACTCCCCCACCTACAAAAGTAGATGAGGGAGCTCTTTGCAGTGACCGAAGCCACCTATTCAATCATTCAATTAGTACATTCTGGAGACGACTAATTTCTTAGTTGTCGCTCTACCATCTACAGTTTGAACCTGTACATTGTAGTATCCATTGATAAATTGCTCAAGATTGACTCTAAGTGGAGCCGCATCTACTTCATCCAAGTTAATTGTTTTCACAACTTGACCTAGTTGATTAGCAATAGTAATGGTAGCTTCTGCACCCTTGTAAGGTAGCAAGTCAATCATAAAGTATTCACCGGCAGGATTCGGGAATAAGGTAATGTCAGATCTATTACCAAAGATAGCTTCTGTTTTGTTAGAAACAAACTTCTTATTGTCCTTAGTCACAGCAATTACTTGATAGTAATTCTTACCTTCAACAGGCTCTGCATCCTTATAAGTATAAGAAGCGGTCACATTAGCATCTGTCAAATCACTGGCCACTTGAGCAATTGGCGTAAAGTTAGTGCCATCAGTAGAACGCTCCACCACGAAGTATTCATTGATGTCACCGGTATTGTTCTGCCAAGTCAAATCAGCGGTAAACTCATCTTGCTCAAGAGCGAGATTCATTACTTTGTTAGAAGCAGCAGTATAGTCTGAACCACCACAAGCCGTCGCATTACCACTCATGTGGATATTCACATCCATTTGACCACCGTCAGACAAGGAGTAATAGTCATCCGGTTGACTAACCACAGTATAACCTAACCAAGTAGTACCTCCAAAGTCATTCCAGTCACCCCACAGAGCAGCACCTGTACCCATTTGGAAAGGATGCATGGTATTCCAGACATTAATTTCAGCACCGGCCATATCCGCCAAACCTGTAATCGTACCCGTTACATTAGTGTAGTAGTACCAATCTGAATTATCCGGATTGTAACAACCATATTCATTATCATTCGCATCAGAAGGAGTGGTAAATGTACGTCCGGAGAAATCCAATTCAATTTGGAATTTCACACCCGAGTCTTCATGACTACGTACTTTCATAGACAAGTGTGCGGTACCGTTAGAGTACTCTACAAATGTGCTATTCCCCTTCTCTTCAAAGTGCGTCTCCGTAGCGGAGTGACCAAATTGGTCAATAAAGTCATAAGCCCAGAAGCCAAAATCCAAGTCCACATCGCATTGATAAGCATCATGTACATCTCTTGTTGCACAAGTAGTCACAGCAGGCGCACAGGTAGAAGCATCCCCACTCAAGTTGAAGTTCAAATCAGCATGAGCCGTACCATAATCATCCAAAGTGATATTGGAGTTATTAGGTTGACTAACAACAGTCAATGCAACCCAAGAAGTAAACCCAAATACATTTTGGTGAAGGTTGGCACCGGTTCCAATTTGTGGAGAGTACATGTGGTGCGTAGCATTGATGACTGCACCGTCCAAAGCGCCCATACCTGTGATGGTACCTGTCATACTAGAATAGAAATACCAATCGCTCATATCTGCATTGAAGCAATACGCATCGTGTGCATTTCCTGTGGCCATTTTTCCCGTAAGGGTAAAGTCAAGAGCAAACTTAGCGTTAGAGTTGGTATTGTTCACTACAGTTGCAGTAAAGTGAGCGGTTCCATCTTCATACTCCGTAAATGTACCGTCATTTACCAAGTGATAATTTTTACTGATGTTAGACATACCGTAAATCAAGTCTTCAGCCCAGAAAGTACTCTGAGTAGAACCATTGCATTGTGTCAAATCAGTAATTGTACGTGTAGTACATACAGCAGGACCACTATAAGTCACCGTAATCGTGAAACTAGTTGTTTCTGTGTTACCACAACCATCCGTGGCTTGGTAAGTAACGGTGTACGTACCGGGAGCTAGGTTATCACCGCTGGCAGGACCGGCAGTTTGTGTTACAGTTACATTACCGGTAGTACAAGTAGAAGTCGCTGTAGGAGCTGTCCAAGTCACAATGGTACCGGATGGGTCAGGAGATGTAACATTGATATCGGCATGTGGATTCAGGGTCAATACGGCAGTGGCGGTAATACCGGTAAATCCGGCATCAATATTGGTAATATCCTGACCGGAAGCCACATCAAAACAGTCTGTAAAGCCTGTCCATCCTTGATTCAAGTCACTATCATTATCACCGTTGCCGGCATTTGTTGGAGAAGGATTAGAACCTACAGGTCCGACAAATTTTACTTTGTAAGAACCCGGAGCGACATTAGCAAAGTGATAAGCACCATTGGCATCTGTCGTGGTTTGTCCTTTCCAGTTACCGTCACAATCTGTCAACATCACAAAGACATCTGCTAGACCAGGTTCACCGGCATCTTGAAGACCATTACCGTTCAAATCATTCCAAACGAAATCACCAATAGAACCCGGAGTCGTAGGCTGTCCTTGCTCTACGGTTACTGTGAAGCTACAAGTTTCATAGTTTCCACAATTATCAGAAGCAGAGTAAGAAACGGTTTGCGTTCCAATGGCCATTGGCTGGTTATTCATCGGACCGGAAGTTTGGTTCAATGTAGCACCACCGGCACAAGTAGAAGTGGCCGTAGGCTCTGTCCAACTAACGACCGCAGTAGTTTGTCCGAAAGGAGCAGTTACTGTAATATCGTTGGAGCAAGTTAGAGTCAAATCACCACCGGTTTGGCCGTCAGGTACAAATCCGGCATCGATATCTGTTCTATTTTGACCGGAAGCCAAATCAAAACATTCTGTAAAGCCGGTCCATCCGGGCAATACATCACTGTCCTTAGTGTCATCACTGCCTGCATCCATTGGAGATACGGTATGATTAGCCGGCGCAACAAACTTAATTTTGTAAGATCCGGGAGTGATGTTGGTGAAAGAGTAAGCACCATTGGCATCGGAAGTGGTTTGCCCCTTCCAGTTGCCGGCACAATCTGTCAACATAATAAATACGTCTGCAATACCGGGCTCACCGGCATCTTGGATGCCGTTGCCGTTGGTATCACTCCATACGAAGTCACCGACGCTGGCCGGGTCATTACCGGTAGAACCGGAAGTAACGGTTACTGTAAAGCTGCAAGTTTGAGTGTTGCCACAATTATCCGTAGCTGTGTAAGTGACCGTTTGAGTACCGACACTCATCACAGAGCCATTAGTAGGTCCGGAAGTTTGACTTAATGTAGCACCACCGGCACAAGTAGAAGTGGCTGTTGGAGCTGTCCAACTCACGACGGCAGTTGTTTGTCCGGCAGCAGCTGTAAAGCTCAAATCATCAGAACAACCCGCCAAAGTCAAATCACCACCGGTTTGGCCGTCAGGTACAAATCCGGCATCGATATCTGTTCTATTTTGACCGGAAGCCAAATCAAAACATTCTGTAAAGCCGGTCCATCCGGGCAATACATCACTGTCCTTAGTGTCATCACTGCCTGCATCCATTGGAGATACGGTATGATTAGCCGGCGCAACAAACTTAATTTTGTAAGATCCGGGAGCGACGTTGGTGAAAGAGTAAGCACCATTGGCATCGGAAGTGGTTTGACCTTTCCAGTTACCGTTGCAGTCTGTCAACATAATGAATACGTCTGCAATACCGGGCTCACCGGCATCTTGGATGCCGTTGCCATTGGTATCACTCCATACGAAATCTCCTACGCTAGCAGGGTCGTTGCCTTGCCCACATCCCGGAGTGTTATCAACAGTAACTGTAATACAATTACTTTCACCCGGCCATGCAGTGCAACCTACGCGACGCGCACATCTGCGGAAAGTAGTAGTTTCTGTCAAGACACCCGGATCATAAGAAGGTCCGTTAGCACCGGGAATAGCTTGACTAGCGTCATTAGGACAAGAAGTACCCGGAGCGGCCAACCACATATATTCAATCCCACCGGTTCCCCCTGTAGGTAGAGCAATATTAGTCAACATAGCTGCATCCGTACCGGCACAAATGGTTTGTGTGCCGCCAATAGTTCCGCCATCAGTAAAGTTATCACAGCCACCGCCCGGATTTTCAGGAACAAATCCGGCATCGATATCTGTTCTATTTTGGCCGGAAGCCAAATCAAAGCATTCTGTAAAGCCGGTCCATCCTTGTAGCAAATCACTGTCTTTGGTGTCATCACTACCTGCATCAGTTGGTGCGTTGGTGTGATTAGCAGGAGTTACAAACTTAATCTTGTAAGAACCGGGAGTGACGTTGGTGAAAGAGTAAGCACCGTTGGCATCGGAAGTGGTTTGACCTTTCCAGTTACCGTCACAGTCTGTCAACATAATAAATACGTCTGCAATACCGGGCTCACCGGCATCTTGGATGCCGTTGCCGTTGGTATCAGACCAAACAAAATCTCCTACGGATGCAGGATCATTACCACCTGATGGCTCTACAGTTACGGTAAAGCTACAAGTTTCAAAATTGCCACAACCATCGGTTGCATTATAGGAGATGGTAGTTGTGCCGACAGGGAACATACTACCACTGGTAGGGCCAGCCGACTGCGTAACACTTACAGAACCTGTACTACAAGTAGATGTAGCCGTTGGGTCATTCCAAGAAACTTGGGCTGTATTTTGAGTATTGGTTGCCGTTACCGTAATATCGTTATTACAAGTTAGGTTTAAAGTACCGGTTGGAGCATTAGGCACAAAGCCGGCATCGATAGATGTGTTGTTTTCACCGGAAGCCAAAGTAAAACAATCGGTTAAACCAGTCCATCCCGGATTCACATCACTATCAACATTATCATTACTACCGGCATCTTTGGTTGTAACTGTATAATCTTGTGGAGCTACAAATTTTATTTGGTATTGACCGGGTGCCAAATTAGTAAAGCTATAAGCCCCATTGGCATCGGTCACCATATTATTTACCCAATTGCCGTCGCAATCTGTAATCATCACGAAAACCCCGGCAATACCCGGCTCGCCGGCATCTTGAATACCATTGGCATTCGTATCACTCCAAACGTAGTTACCTACACTAGCCGGAGTAGCCGGTTGTCCCGGATTTACAGTAACCGTAAAGCTACAAGTCTCCGTATCTCCACAATCATCAGTTGCTGTATAAGTAATCGTATGGGAACCTACTGAAAATGCACTGCCACTAGGTTGTCCACCGGTTTGTGTAACCGTGACGTCTCCAGGCTGAGTATTAGGCCCACAGGGTACTTCCATAACAAATTCGGCGTGGTAATTACTACCTTTATCGTTCCATTCGCCATCGCTCTTGTACAAAACTGTATAATTCTGTCCGGTACCACCGTCAGGCGCCCAAGACTTCCAGTTAGAATAAGAAGAATTTTCACCGTTAACCCAATAATAATCTCCTTCAGAACCTTCATCCGTATAGCCAATCCAAGCTTTATCCGCACCAATGACATTTCTTACAAATTCATTTTCGCCGGCATCGTTGATAGTTACTAAGTATCCACCTGCTGCTTCCGATAGATTTTTTGCTTGCGCAAAGGTATAATCACTACCATCCGAGCAGTAATACTTACTATTATTGTACATTCCCATATACATAAAACCGCTAATGGCCGGAGCTTGACAAGCGGAGCAAGGAATTTCCATAACAAATTCCTCTTTACAGGTTCCTGCTTGATCTCCCCATTCTCCCGTCGCCTTAACTAATCTAACGTAATCACCGGTTTGATTAGGTTCGCAATCGTTAGAACTCCAACAAGTCCAATTTTCATAGCTAGAAGACTCGCCATTCACCCAAGTAAAATCACCTTCACTGGCTGCATCGTTATAACCAATCCAAGCTTCGCTGGCTCCGATATGATTTTGAATAAATTCATTCTCACCGGCATCGTTAATAGTTACTAGGTGTCCACCTGCTTGAATAGACAAATCACGTGCATCCCACCAAGTGTAGTTGTTACCATTGGAGCAAAAATACTTACTTCCGTTGTACTCCCCTATATACATAAACCCACTAATATTAGTGTTAATAGAAGAGCAATCCGGTGTTACCGGCACCGTACAGCCGGTAGTAGCCGTCGCTGTGTTCCAAGTCGCCACAGCCGTATTGCTGCCCGTACTTGCAGTGACCGCAACATCATTGGGGCAGGAAAGAGAAATCTGCCCAAAAACTTGCGTAGATAAAAATGCAAAAAACAGCATTGCCAAAAAGCCATACCGCCATCGCAAAACAGTTAAGGTTCTGTTCATTGTGTTAGTTTTTAATTAAAAAATTGAATAGCTGCGCACCACCACAGGTGATGCGAAATGCAAAATCAAATAAGATGGGGGGGGAAATCTGTCACAAAGGTAAATATAATTTTTGATAAATGAAAGAAAGATGACGCTTAGATTCCCAAAAAGTACTTTTTCTCAACATCCGGGTTTTGCCGACATCTTATTTCTCGAAACAAACATGTTATATTCACTAATATCAGCATATAACTAATCAGCAAGCCCAAAGCACAAAAGACCAACCACTCACATAATTTATTTAATATCAACAAATTACAAATAATATATAGATATATATTAAGATTTTATATTACATGCTAAAAATATAGAACGCTACAAAATAAAAAACAACAACAATAAAACAAAATAATTAACAATATGATATTTACCAAAAAAAAAAGGGGTGTATTGCTACACCCCTTCTTTCCATTTACAATGCTTTTTTACATTTTATCCAAGATTATGGTTTTTGTAAGCACTTTTGCGGTGTACCTATTTGTCACAGTAACGAGCAACTTATAGACTCCATCCGTATGTTTAGCTAAAGACAGCTCTAAGGGTATCGAAGTAAATTCCATTTCGGCAGAACTCCAAACAACCATTCCTGTAGAATTCACTAAAGCAACCGTTCCTTTTTGTCCATCTAATGAAGACAAATCAACCCTTACAAAGTCATCTGTTGGTACCGGCCCTACATTAATCATCTCCTTAGATGCTGTCGCAAATGTCAATGTTTTAATATTGGACTTTAGACCTAAACCGGAGTTTTGCACTGCTGTAACCCGATAATAATTCACTCCATCTAATGGATTGGCATCCAAATATTCATAATTAGTTGGCTGTGCTGTATGATTAGACTTCTCTCTACTCAACTCGATAAAATGAACTCCATCAGAAGATCGCTCTACAGAGAAATAAGCGTTGGTCAATCCAGTATTATTCGTCCAGCTCAGCTTAGCATTACCAAAATCATTGGTTACATCTAAGTCAAACACAGGCTTTCCACCGCTACAGTCTCCCAAACTACCTTCCAACTTCATGTTCATTCCTGCAATTCCGCTATCCGGCAAAGTGTAACTAGCATCATCCGGCTGTATTAGTGATGTCAATTTTACCGGCACAAAAGCACCAAAGTCATTCTCTCCAACCATATTACCGCCGACTCCTAAGATGGCAGGCTTGGTGGTTGACTCCACTTTCAATTTTGCTCCGGCTAACTTACCTTCGCCAATCATATACCCGGCCACAGATTTATAGTAAACCAAGCTTCCGTCATCTAAGGTAAAGCAAGGACCATTCAACTGCAATCCACTTGGCAAATCAACGACCTTATCTCCTAAGTTCACGTCAACCATAAACTTCAAGTTAGCATCATCAACGTTATGCACCATCGCATGCAATAAAGCGGTATTATTCACTTTTTCCGTAAGAGTGCCTTCATCTAAGACAAAGTCATCTATTTGCCCATTTGGTTGCTGCACTCTCATAAAGAGCTTCTGCCCCGTTCCGCAATTATCATTGACATTGCTAGCCGCATGGCTTGCACAAACGGGAGATGGAATAGAAGTTACGGCAATAGAGAAAGTACAAAATGCTTCATTCCCGCACATATCAGTTGCCCGATACTTTACCATACTAAACGAATTAATCGACATAATCTCTCCTGAAGTTGGGCCACTGACTTGTTCAATGGTTACTGCCGGATTCGCGCAAGTCGTTGTGGCAGTCGGATTTGGCCATGCCAAGACAGCTTCTACCGATCCTGGAATCGCAGCCACCCGAAGCGCTGTTGGACATTCCAAAACCACTTCTGATGTATTACTACAATCCGATGGCGTTCCGTTCAAAGCCAAATAAACATCTGACTCATAATTCTGTGTGGACAATTGAATAGCAGGATTACTAGGCTGGTGAGTAACCGTCAAATCCAACCACGAAGTCATCCCAAACTCATCCGTGTATAAGTTGGCACCAATACCCAATTGAGTTTTATTCATCTTCCAAGTCGCATACATATTAGCTCCACTCAAAGCTCCCAGACCCTTGATTGTCCCGGAGACATTTTCATAAAAGTACCATCCTTCAAAATTCGTTGAAAAACAAACCGGAGGAATTGGAGCAGGAGTCGTAGATTCTGTCCGACCGGTAAAGACTAAGTTAATTCTCATCTTAACATCGGGCTTCGTTATATTCGCCACAATCATATCCAACGCTGCAGTTCCATTTTCATACTCCGTAAAGTTTCCGGATTCATAGGCATAGTAATCACTCAAACCGCTAATGCCATTCACTAGGCCTTTCAAGTAAAAATTAAACGTCTCATTCTGGTCACAATCCGTTGCCGGTAAAATATCACGAATCGCACATGGCACCACATCGTCAACAACTATATTAAAACTACAAGTCTTATTGTTGCCACAAGCGTCACTCACATTATAAACCACTTCGTAAGTTCCAACTTCCAAAGTAGAGCCGCTTAACGGCCCATGAGTCTGCGTAATCGTCAAACCTCCTTGCGGACAAGTTGTTGATGCTGTCGGCGCATCCCATACGACCACTTGACTATTGGTGCCCGGTGTGACATAAGTAACAATATCATTATTACAATTTAGCTCAATCTTACCTACCGGAGCAGGATTCACCACAATTTCAAAAGAACACATCGCAGTAGATAAACAAGCATCAAAGGCCTGATACACAATATTGTATGTACCCGGCATCAACTCTGAACCGGACGACGGGCCTTGAATTTGCATCACTGCGACCCCGCCTAAGATACAATTTGATGTAGCTGAAGGATCTGTCCAACTGACTACTTGACCGGTAGTCCCGGGCTCCAACGTAATCTCTACATTAGAGTTACACGCAAAGCTAATATTGCTTGTTGGTGGAGGATTCACGACAATTGTAAATTCACAAGTTGCTGTATCTAAACAACCATCCACGACTTCGTAAGTCACCGTATAGGTTCCTGCACTCAAATTATCTCCACTAGATGGTCCGGCCACTTGCGTAATAGATAAATTACCCAACGGACAAGTTGTAGTCGGATTCGGTGTATCCCATGTAACCACTTGCCCGGACATTCCCGGCACAATCGTTACATCAATATCTGAATTACATTCCAATCCAATCACTCCTGTTGGGGCTGGATTGACTGTTATATCAAAACTACATGTTTCTGAAGACAAACAAGCATCGTTGGCTTCATAGACTACCGTGTAAGTTCCTACTTCTAAAGCACTACCATTGGCCGGCCCCGAAGTTTGATTTACGAGAAGTTCCCCTAGAGGACAGGTGGTGGATCCTGTAAGTTCATTCCAACTGACAGACACAGTACTTTCTCCGGGCGTCAAGTCAACATTTATATCCGGTAATGTAGAACAATCCAAGCTAATCTTCCCGGTCGGAGCAGGATGGACGATAATTTCAAATCCACAGTTCGCTGTGCCCAAACAATCGTCTGTCGCTTCGTAACTTACTG
>Ga0256832_1001635_pt1:5000-15285 | contig 15285 bp, 14 predicted proteins | sample 134614metaG_FD_190534 | JGI IMG/M metagenome (GOLD analysis project Ga0256832, IMG submission 190534) | Hydrothermal vent microbial communities from Lau Basin, Pacific Ocean - 134-614 | ecosystem: Environmental > Aquatic > Marine > Hydrothermal vents | place: Pacific Ocean: Lau Basin...
ATTACAAAGTAGAGTAGTAGCTCAATACTTTCAAAACGAAATCGCAAAAAGGATAACAGATATAAACAGACGTTTTTTTGGATTTCAAATCAATAATATAAGACTCAAATACAATAAAACCAATTGGGGCAGCAGGTCTGCAAAAAGCAATATCAATATATCAACAAGACTTCTATTTGCCCCTAAAGATGTTCAGGATTACGTTTTCATACACGAATTGGCTCATTTTAAGGAGATGAACCACTCTCCAAAATTTTGGAAAATTGTAAGAGAGATAATGCCAGATTATAAAGAGAAAGAGAAATGGTTAAAAGCAAATGGACATAACTGTGACTTTTAATATCGTATTAGTTAGTATCTTTTTACTCAGGCTTCCTATTAATATTTTTCACAGGATCAAAATATTTACCTGTTTTTTCATCTATTTGTCTATGTTTATTCCTACCGGGATTGCATCGAGAAATTCTATCAAAGGCATCAAAGGTACCTAAAATTGCTCCATTTTTTTTGATCGTCTCAATCGCATATACTGAGCAAGATGGCGTGAATATACAAGCATCAATATCTTGAGAGGAAAACACCTCTTTATATGCGACAAACAAAAGTGAAAAAATAAAATTCAGCTCATTTTTACTCTCTTTCAAATGATGACTCCAATTATGCTTGTGGACATTGGGTTTAAACAAATCCCTAAAATTATCATAGTCAAATTCTTGATTGGCTTGTTGTGCATTCGATTTTGGTATAGCGCCAAAGCACATTACAATTATTAACAAAGCAGAAAACCATGACATTATTTTACTCATATATTTATTGTTATTTTAACTTTTAGCTTATATATTATTTCTTTCCATAACGGCTAAATAAGGATAAAAAGTGTTTTTTTTGCGAAATTACTAAAGTTTTAGAATCAAATATCTGTGACAATATTTCATTTTTAAATGAATCGGCGTCACCATAATTAATCTCCTTCATCGTTTTAAATAACTCGTAACTGAACACAAGATTATTTGGATACACATTATGCAAATAATCAATATTGACAAATGCAGATTGATATTTTTTTTCTACATCAAAGTATATTTTATATAAATAATAATTCGCTTCTATTTCAATCAAATGATTTTCAGATTCCAGACATTCATTCAAGTATTTCAAACCCAATTCACGATTTCCTTTAGGGTATTTATTAAGTATCGGCCCAGCCAAAAGATATTTATCTTCTATATAATCAATAAAATAATAGTACAAACCTAAAATCAAAAGTTTACTGTCCGAATTTTCACCATTCTTTATCAAATCTTTTACCCTGTTCAATAACTTAAATAAAACAGGAATCATACCAACCTTATTCTCAAGGTAATTCTCTAAACGCACTTTCAATATATAAGCATTTATTAAATTTATCTGTTGCTCCCCGTCAGGATTGTCAATCCTACTTAGATACGATATGGTTTTGTCAGTTTGAACCTTGCATTTTTTGATATTCTCATCAACATTATACCCACTCAATATTGCCCACCATGCATAATTATACTTCAGAGTAGGGATAATGGAATTGATATTTTCGCGCTTCTCAAGATTATGTAACATAGAATCAGCTTTAGGAAAAGAAAATCCATACACATAATCCATAAATGATTCGTATTCTACTTCAGAGAGTAAAGAATGACTTATCAAGACTTCCCCTTCTAAAAAAGAAACTACAATTAATATTGAAAAAACAATTATTATTTTTCTGCTTAAAGTTGTGATATTTTTGTAAAACAAACGCACTGCACTAATCTACTTTATTTTTTTTCACCAAATCAATAATACCATTATATATAGAACTCCTGTTATTTTGGCGTTTTACAACAGCTAATTTTTCGGCATTGGTATAACCTCCGGTATAATATCGTTGAAACCAAGGTGCTACTGAGACCAGAGCAAAAACAACTCCGGTATTAACTGCTGTCCTCACTCCTATTGCCATCAATCCGAGTGTAAGAAAGAATGAATTCAAGCCATCTTTATATTTTCCTATATAAAACTGTCCCAAACCGGGCAACAACATGCTCATTATCCTAGCCTTTTTTGGTGAGGGATAATAAAGATCTTTATCTGAAAACATCAAATCTACAGAAGCAATGTCTTCAGATTGCACACACAATTCAAAATATTTTTTGGATCTATCAAATTGCTCAAGCCCAAAATAGCAGGTTCCAAGATAAAAATTAAGTCTCTGTTTAGTGGCTTTATCATGATCATTCACCGCCAACAAATCGATAACTGCATATTGGTACTCTTTATTCAGAATCTGGCTATATGCTTTTTTGAATAATAATTCATTCTTCAAACTATCCGATTCCGCAAGATTATAAGCGAGACCATAATTGAACTGTGAAGTTTCAAAATCACCAAGTAAAAATGCAATCTCACCTACTTTGGTATATAATGGTAAGAGTTCATCCCCACTACTAAAAAAAATCAGGCGTTTGAATGTTTTTAGAGCAATAGTATAATTATGTTGCTCGTATTGGTCTGAAGCAAACTCCAAGGTTTCCTCATAATTTTGAGCATTCAACTTATTTCTAACAAACGGGTTAGAAATTATAATGCTGAATAAAATTATATACTTTACCATTGATTTCATTATATTTCAAATTATTATACCTTTTTGTAGCTTTTACAGATCCATATATATTTCCTATATAAAAACCCAAGGATATTCCTCCAAACACCCATCCGCTAATACTTTTTGTCCCTCTATTCTTAAAACCTTTATAGGATTGCCATGCAGAACCAACAACAAAAATAAATGACATAAGACCATCCATATAATTCTTTGTATAGACCTTACCCAATCCGGGAACTACTGTGGATAAAGTACCTGCAAGCAAAGGACTTTTAAACTTACTATCCATAGCATCTTTTGTAATCAGTTTCAATTTGTTTGGCAATAAGTCTTTGGGTTTAGTAGCTGATTTACAAAACTCATTTGATTCTCTATACTGCCTACCAAGAAGCAGGCTGCTACATTTAAAAACAGCTTTATCTCTTTCGGTTAAATGGGGATTTTTATCCAGAAACAAATTTATTTTACCCAATGAATCGGTAAACACCAAACTAGAAAGATATTCGACGGAAAGCCCACGAGGCAAATCAAATATATCTTTACCACCAAGGCTGTATATTCTATTAATTGCCAATCCCAAATTCCCCGAGTTTCTATATGCTTGCAATAATTTAACTTTAAATTCTTGGTTATCCTTATCTAAAAACACTAATCTTTCATACTCTTCGGCAGCTAGTTTATACTGCTTGCTCAACATAAGATAATCAGCGTATTTAGTACTATTTTCGAGATTATATATATTTTGAGAAAAACCCGGAGTAAACCCAATGGATAATACTCCTATATACATTAAAATCAACCAACGATTCTTTCCATGATTAAGGTATTTTGTAATCATACTTATCACTATTATCTTTTTCGTTTATAATCATATTTTTATATGTGGTTACTTCATAATATTTTACTCCGTCCACGATAGTTTCCTTGACTAATTCTTGAGGGAAAGACAAGCCGTCAATAGTAAGGTAATTTCTAAAAAATTGCCTACTAACAACTTCCCCCTCAGGATTTTTGAATACAATTCCAACCAATTGTTGATTAACATTGAGCATCAATATACTTCCGAATGATTCTTTTAATTCAGGTGGAGGTGACCATGTCGAAATAATTTTATTACCATCTTTCTCAACGTCAATTATCTTCATTTTTGATTTTTTTAAGCCGTAATCTGCCAAATCTCCATTCAAAGCCAGATGATAAATAGTCAATCCTGCAACATCAGGCGTACTCTGTCTCGAAACCACTTTCCCGTCAACTATTTTATATAGTGAAGTATCTTTTTGAACCCAAGTCTCCCTTTCGGGGAATCTAATCTGAAAAACTAGCTTTTTTATATTTTTATCGTAATAAATTTTACCTACTGTTAATTGCTGTTTTCCGTCAAGTGTCTTGCTTTTAATGGTAAAATCTGTCTTAAGCCTGAAAAAATCCTGTGAGAAACTATTCGTTAAAACACCAATAAATAGCCCTAAAAATAATAATAATTTGTTCACTCCAATAATTTTTAATCCAAATAATATATTCATTCTATAAAATGAACATACATATAAAAAAGTACACAAAGTACTTTGATTAACCAATAATTAACCATTCTTCTAAAAAGGCAAATGAGATTTTTAAAATCTATTTGTACTCTATCAAAAGAAAAAAACACAATACGAATCGCGTCATAAATCTCTTAAAATCTAACACAAATAAAAATTAAAAATCTCATTTTTAATAGTAGCCATCAGACTACCAATCCCTTTTAGCTTAAAATTTAACCTGCTGTAGCTGCTGCTGAACCCAATACTCCTGCAAGCAATACAAAGTATAAAACTACACCTGCAACTGAACCTGCCACACAGCCCCATAAAGCTTTTTTCGCCTCTTCAGTATCTTGGTCAGTCAAGAAATATACTACTCCGACTCCAACAATACCTAAAGCACATCCCCACCAAAATGAAGGAATACCCAAAACGGCATCTCCGCCAGCCAATGGCATAGCAGCAGTAGGAACTAGGCTCATAGACTCTACTAACCCTGCATCAGTTACAGCTAATGTAGAGTAAGTCATGTCATGGTTAGCTTCAACCATATCTGCAAGAACATTTAATTCTGTAAACTCTTGCTGAACAGCATTGTAATCCAATTTAAATAAATCAGCATTAGAAGCAAATGCTGAAGCTCCCATAAAAAAAACAGTTACTAAAGTAAAAACAACTCTTTTCATAATTATAAATATTTAATTAAAAAATAAATTCAAAAATCTTATTATTGTATAATAATTAATTCCACAAAAACATATCCTAAAAGATGCCGGTAAAGTAATAACCTCCTCCCCAAAAGAGTGAACCTAGTAAACATCCCCATAAAGCCTTTTTAGCTTCACTTGAATCTTTATCCGTCAAAAAATATACTATTCCTACTCCAACAATTCCTAAACCACATCCCCACCAAAAAGATGGAATTCCTAAAACATTATTTCCACTTGCCAATGGTGTTGCAACAAAAGGAACAAGATTTAGTGATTCAATCATCCCCATAATTACCACTTGCAATTCACTATAAGTTAGCTCCGGATTGGTCTCAATAATGCTTTCCAACACATTTAATTCGACAAACTCCTGATGAACAGCCTCAAAATCAATTCTAAAAAAATCTGAATTTGAAGCGAATACTGCCGTACCTATAAAAAACACAGCTAAAAAAGTAAAAACAATTTTTTTCATATACTATAGTCTTAGTTAGTTTTAAATCAAATTATGGCTTAAAAGTACTACTTTTTATCAAATATAAAAGAAAATCACCGGTTTTTTTTTAAAAGTTTAAGACTTCGTCAAATAAAATCGTAGAATAATGAACATAAACTTTTATACTCATCGATATATTTCCATACCTTTGCTCTAATGTCAGGAATATACATCCACATACCGTTTTGCAGACAAAAATGCAGCTATTGCAATTTTTATTTCTCCGTTTCTATGAAAACCAGGAACGATCTTGTCCCCGCTCTTTTGAGAGAAATAGACCTAAATCATCAATACTTAAAGACTCATACATTGGATTCTATTTATTTTGGAGGTGGAACTCCGTCAATACTTACAATAAATGAAATAGATTTACTATTACAAAAAATCAATACATATTTTAATTTCAGTCATGAAATAGAAATAACCATTGAAGCAAATCCGGATGATATCAATTTAAAATACCTCAGAGAATTGAAAAACATCGGTATAAATCGTTTTAGCATGGGTGTCCAATCATTTATTGATGCAGAATTAAAAATACTCAATAGGATTCATGATTCCCAAAAAGCTGAATATGCAATAAAACTTATTCAAGATAATCAATTTGATAATATGAATATCGATTTGATATTCGGCATACCAAATTCTTCAAAAAAAGATTGGCATTTTAACCTTGAGAAATTTATTGACTTGGACATCCCTCATCTTTCTTGCTATAACCTGACAATTGAATCTAAAACCGCTATTTATCATCAAATAAAAACTGGTAAACTCCCCCACCCTGATGATGACAGAAATGCAGAATTGTTTTTGGAAACCTTAGACTTCCTCTCTAAATATGAATTTGAACATTATGAAATATCCAATTATGCAAAAAATAATGCATTCGCAAAACACAATACTAATTATTGGAAAGGAATTCCCTATTTGGGTGTAGGTCCCTCCGCACACTCCTATGACGGCAAATCAAGGCAATGGAATATTTCTAATAACAGAAAATATATATCGGAAATTAACAAAGGTATTTTGCCTTATGAAAAAGAAATATTAACATCCCGGGATATATTCAATGAATATTTACTAACAGGGCTTAGAACAATGTGGGGTATTGATTTGAATATTTTGAAAAATTTGAACTTTGACTTCTACAATAATATAAAGGACGAACTACTTAAATTTGTAAATGAAGGATATGTGGAATCTAAAGGTAGCAAATTAAAACTTACCAGGACAGGTAAATTAATAGCAGATAAGATCACAGCAAGTTTATTTGTATAAAAACAGATAAAATCAATGCTTTTACTGAAAATTTAATTTGTAAATAAATGCTATTTAGCCTTTTCTAAATATTTTTTCTAAAATGCTTAAACAATTTTAAAAAATATCGCGACACAAATACAAACCAAACCACACACTACTGTATAACAGAGCTTTAACTCTTAAGACCTCGAATTAAATATTGTATATTTTTTATATAAATCATTTAATATTTATATAAATATATACATTTATAGCACGCAAAACATATCGTTTTATAATTATATTTAAAATATTGGCACGGTATTTGTGAATATGTAAGCGAGTTTTGGTTATTAAATTGAGTAATGCCCGTGATATGGAGATAGCACGGGCTTTTTTATGCCCATTAATCTCTATTTTTTTTGTATTTCTTGTGTTTTCTTATAAACAATTTATTAATACTGACCAACAATCCCAAGTTAAAAACAGATGCGTCGGTATCAAAATTCTTACCATACCTAATATATATAGAGCCGGAAGAACCAAAGGAGCCGTATCCAAAATCAATTTGAGCGATATAAGTTTTATTTAATTTTCTTTTAACTCCTTTGTTTTTATAGCTTTCAGACAAATAAAACAATTCTGTTTTGAACCATTGCATCCCCACGCCAAAAGAGAATCCATCTGCAAATCCCGGATAAAAGCCACTTAATCCTTTAAAATTAATCTTGAGAAGTGCAGGAAATGATACCGCCCCTAATCCTTTAAAATCCTTTATCGCTAATGAGCTAATACCCAAATTGACTTGTGCCTCCAAAGAAATAGAGAAATCCTTTCCTCCAAGCCAAACCCTTGGTCCCCAAATAAAATTGAGAAGTGTATTCCCCGATCCGGGATGTGCGATATTATCAACAGGATTATTATATTTTTGATAAAAATCGATTCCTTTGACAGTACCAAGACCTATTTGATTGTATGCTTCCAAAGAAAAAAAGATCAAAATCAATACCGGTATTATTTTTCGTGTTACCATCATAAACATAAGTGAGTTACAAAAATAAAGTTCAAATGTAATAAATATTTTATATTAAAAGCTCAAAAAGCCTTGTGCATTTCTTTTTTTTCGCTTTATTACAGGAAGTTTTGTTGATATGGGCAACATAGCGTACCTACGGCACGCATTTTAGTTGGTTAATAGCCTTTTTTACCCATATTTTGTGCCTAACGGCACATTGCTACAGTTTATAAAAGTAAATATATTCCAATGCTCATATACACTCAAACCACCATTCAATCAAATCTTTTCGATCCAGCCGTATTTATCTTCGATTACTCCTTTTCTAACATCATTGATATAGTTTTTGGCAAAGTCAGCAACCTCATATGAATCACTATCAAAATCCATTATTTTATCGTTGATGTCCAACTTATTAATTTTTGCTACTATCGCAGCGGTTCCTGCGCCAAATACTTCCTTAAGTTCACCTTTGTCATATGCTTCTATCAATTCATCAATAGAAATCAATCTTTCTTCTACTTTATATCCATTATCTTTAAGCAAAGTAATTATACTATTCCTTGTGATTCCGTGAAGAACGGCACCATCAAGCATCGGAGTAACCACAGTATCGCCGATAACAAAGAATATATTCATAGTCCCGATTTCCTGAACGTATTTATGTTCATTTGCATCCAACCACATCAATTGATCATAACCAAGTTCCTTTGCAAGATTGAATGGGTACAATGACGCACCGTAATTACCGGCAGTTTTGGCTTCCCCTATACCTCCTTTTGCGGCTCTAACATAATTCATAGATGCCTTTAAGCTCAGAGCTCTATTGTAATAAGGCCCGGAAGGTAAAGTAAGAACGATAAATTTATATGTTTTTGAAGGCTTCACCCCTACCACATCATCCATAGCTATCATTAACGGTCTTATATACAATGCACTCCCAACAGCCTTTGGAATCCAATTCACTTCAAGTTTCACCAGAGATTTTATCGCATCAATAAACAAATCAACAGGCAACTCAGGCATACTCATACGAAGAGCAGAACGGTTAAACCTTTTAGCATGATCCATTGGTCTATACAATATAGCTTCATTATTATTGGTAAGAAAGGCTTTCATCCCCTCAAAGATAGTTTGCCCATAGTGAAGGGTTAAATTTGCTGGATGAAGCGAAAGATTCTGAAGTGGTTTTATTTCAAAATTCTTCCATTCTCCATCAATATAGTCTGCTACAAACATATGATCTGTAAATGCATGACCAAATGGGGGCATATTATCAAAATCGAAATCACTCACTCCGGATTTCGCAATTTTTGTAATTTTGATATCATTCATAACTATTGGTTTAATATTTCAAAAAACAATATTTATAAAATTTTAATACTATCAGTTAGATTACTATAAGTAAAAAAATTTTACATTTGTACTATAATTCAAATAGCTTACTCTGCGAAAATACAAATTCGGTTGCAATTTAACATTTTTTTAGAATAAAATTATCATTTTTGCTTAATAATCTCTTTAAAAAATCTATTATTTTGATAAATTATAAATATTAAAATTTTATTTCAAATGAATATTTTCTATAATACAGATATTTACAATATTCCTGAAGATACAGCCGGAAATCGTATTTTGACCAATAATTTAGAAAAAAGTCTAATAACTGTAATGTTAAAAAAAGATGATTATAATAATGATTCTTTGGTCTTTTTAGAGAGTATTATGAAAGCAATCGGATTTGATATGAAATCAGAGTGTATTTTAAGGGAATTCAAGGAAGATATCCCTATTGATTTATCAAAAATAAAACACGATGACAATTCAAAATACTTAATAGCATTTGGAATTAAACCAAATCAATTAAAAACTCAAGCAATTATCAATCCCGGAAAATGGAACCATTTTGATGATTTATCTCTTTTATTGAGCAATAGTCTTGATAAAATCAAGAATGATATCAAACTAAAAAAAACTCTGTGGGTCGAATTAAAAAAAGTATTCAATGACAAATAAAAAATCATTAGTTTTCGCTACTTCAAATCAAAACAAATTATTGGAAATAAATAAGCTATTAACAAGCGATTTGAATATAGAAATCAAAACTCTCTCTGACATCAATGTAACTGAAGATATACCTGAAACAGGTAAAACTATAGAAGAAAATGCTATTCAAAAAGCAGCTTATATTTACAATAAATACGGATATAATTGCTTTGCAGAAGATACCGGACTATTAGTAGATGCCCTAAACGGGGAACCGGGCATATACTCGGCGCGATATGCCGGAGAAGATAGAAATGACAATAAAAATATCGAAAAAATACTGTCCAATCTGAATAGCGCTACAAACAGAAATGCACATTTCAAAACTGTAATCGCTCTCATATTGGAAGGAGAAACATTTATATTTGAGGGAAAAATAGAAGGAGAAATAACTACAGCCCCTCAAGGGACAAGTGGTTTTGGTTATGATCCGATATTCAGACCAAACGGATATAATCGAACATTTGCAGAAATAGGCTTAGAGGAGAAAAACAAGATTAGTCATAGAGCTAAGGCACTTTTTAAGCTCACCGGTTTTTTAGAAAGTGTCAAATGATTTTTACTCATGTATTTGTGCATTACGGCACATTGGTATAAAGCGAAAAAATAAAATACACCAGTTTATCTTCTCCTGAG
>Ga0256832_1001636_pt1 | contig 15284 bp, 9 predicted proteins | sample 134614metaG_FD_190534 | JGI IMG/M metagenome (GOLD analysis project Ga0256832, IMG submission 190534) | Hydrothermal vent microbial communities from Lau Basin, Pacific Ocean - 134-614 | ecosystem: Environmental > Aquatic > Marine > Hydrothermal vents | place: Pacific Ocean: Lau Basin | collected...
GGCTGCCGGTTTTTCAATCAACGAAACCGTAGGACATACCGCTACCATTGTCAAAATGATGCGGATACTGATGTTGACGCCTATTATCTTGACTTTGCTTTTATATTTTCATCAAAAAAGCAAAAAACAGGTTGTGGTAGATAAGAAACAGGGTTTACCATATTTCATCATCGGTTTTATTTTGATGTCTCTGATGCCGTCCTTTCATTTGTTGAACCCCGATATAATCACAATTTTGGGCAAATTGAGTCATTATTTGCTGTTGATAGCCATGGTCGCTATTGGTTTGAAAATCAGTTTTAAACATATTGTCAAACAAGGCGGCAAAGCATTATTAGCCGGTAGTATGATATTTTTGTTTCAGATTTTGTTTAGTATTTTGATGATTGTTTTGTTAATACGTAAATAATTTTTATATTTGCACGTATAATTAATATTCTCATGGATTCAAAATTAACCTTAAAATTAAATCAAAGCGTTATTGAAAAAGCAAAACAATACGCAAGAGAACACAATACCAGTCTTTCACGATTGATAGAAAACTATTTAACGGCAGTTACTAAAAATTATGAAAATTCTGATGAAATTAGCCCGCTTGTCAAAAGTTTGACCGGTGTGGTTCAATTGAATGACAAGGATTATAAAAAAGATTATATCGACTTTTTGAATCAAAAATATTCATAGTGGACCGCATTTTAGTTGATACCAATATTGTTTTAGACTTGCTTGGAAAACGTTTGAATTTTTATCGGGAAGCACAGCGATTATTTACATTGTCCGATAAAAAACAAGTTAAACTATATATTTCAGCTCTTACATTTGCCGACACGTATTATATTCTCTCACAACAAATGAAAATACATAATGTGAGAAAAATATTGAGAAAGTTTAAAGTTTTGATAGAGATATTACCGGTAGATGATAAAATAATTGAATTAGCTTTGGAATCTGATTTTAAGGATTTTGAAGATGCCATACAATATTATACTGCCATAGAAAATGATATTTGCATCATAGTTACCCGTAATCTAAAAGATTTCAAACCTGCAAAAATAATAGTGCTGACGGCAAAGCAATATGTTAAATCAAAGAAGGACAAATAAAGACTTTATGGTTATATGACATGAGCGGAAAATTATTACTGCACAAAGATTTAAAATCTATATCTGATACATATATATTAAACTTACCACAGCTAAAAACAGGAAATTATTGGCTAAAAGTCGTAACTGCTAAAGGTATGGCAATCAAAGAAATAACTAAAATTTAAAATTAAATTCCAAACGCATTCTAGTGGCTTCAAACAGTCCGTTTTGTGCGGTATATTGTCGAATTTGCTGCGCATACCATGCGTTAAAAATAACTGAAAAATTGTGGTTTATCTTATAGACAAGTCGAGCATTCCAACCTTTGAAATTACTACCTGAGTGAGATTGGGAAAAATCAGGTAAAAGCCAATTGTCTTGTGACAGAAAATCAATGACGGCATATTTTTCGATGTATGCATACATGAGTTTTAATCTAAATTGTTGGTAAGGTAAATTTATTCCAATATCAAATCCGCTTTTTTGATTATGCAGGTTGGGGTCTATCAGATTTTGGTTTTTATAATGGTTTAAATTGCGATAGTAATTTGCATATAAATAATACCGGTTTCTGTAAAATAACGTGTAGCGAAACATGACAGCAAGCATGTTATATGGCAACGACTTTGTTAAACGGGCATGCATAAAAGCCGGACTAAGTATAAAGCTATGCCGATTGACATTAAAGGACATTTGCAATTGAAAAAATGATAAATTATTTTGCCGCTCAAATGTAGTAGGGGTTTGCAAGCTGTCGTAAGGATTATTGCCGATAAGAAAATAACCGGTATTAATTTTAAATTGAGGCACATAATCGCCATAAAAATGCAGTTTTTTACTCATGGCTACACCTTCCGGTTTGAGATCATTATCCCATAATATTTCATTGGTTTTCCATAGATTAATACTGTTTTTGCCGAGCCAAGCGATCCACCCGTTATGTTTATATTTGATATAAGCTTTGTCTAAAAAGATAGATTTTTGACTAAAAGTATGATTTCCTAAATCTACATAAGCAGAACGCTGATTACCGGTATTTCCTGTTGACACTCTGCCACTAAAGGTAAAATTATCGTACAAGTATTTAAAACCGAAATTCATTTTCAGTAAGAGTCTGTCATAATTAGCGCGTGTGCTATTGTTAGATAACCGGATATTTCGGTTCAGTTCGGGACCTGTGGTAATATGTCCGAATATTTTTAAATTGTTTTGAGAATAGCCTGCTTGTAGGATTGTAATCAGCAGCAATGACAAGAAAAAGTTTTTCATTAAATACCGGATTTATGCAAATATAGGAATTTTAGAATTTCCGAATAATAAAAAAATTTATGAGATTAAAGGTATTGATTTTTAGTAAAATAAAAAAACCTGACAGATTTTCAAAAACCTATCAGGTCTGATATATGTCCAATTCATTTAACCATTTAATCAAATAATCGGATCCCCGACACTATCACTTCATTAATTCCAAACTACGTTTGATAAAGCGTGTCAATTCTTCGCCTTTGAGTAAATTTTGAGACAGTTTAGCTAAATCCAGTGCTTGTTGTACATATTCGGCTTGTTTTTTCTTTGCTTTGAGTATTTTTGGCATCCAGTCGCTGTTGGTATTGACAATCAAATTGTACATCCCCGGAAAATCATTACCGCCAAACATTGTTCCACCGGTTTGTTGCATTTCTTTAAAACGACGCATAAATTCCGGTTGTGTGATAATAAACGGCGCCGTATCGGAATCAAGTGGCTCTAACTGAACTGTAAATTGTTCTACCGGAATATTCTTTTCTATGATTTCTTTAAGTTTTTGTTGCTCATCGTCAGACAGTTTAGATACTTTGGCATCATCTTTTTTAATCAAATTGTCAATGGCATCGGCATCTACACGGGCAAATTTCACAGGTTGTTTTTGGTCGGACAATTCGCTGTTATCCATTTCCAGTTTTTGAAGCAAATGCGCCACGATAGGCGAATCAAGCAAAAGGACTAAATAGCCCTTGTTTTTAGCTTCTTCGATATAAGCGTGTTGCGCTTTGGCATCGGAAGTATAGAGCGCCACTATGTTTTTATCCTTATCGGTTTGAACCGGTTTGATTTTTTCAACAAGTTCTTCAAAGGTATAATAGTTACCCTCCGTGTCAGGAAAAAGGTAAAATTTCAGGGCTTTGTCATAAAATTTTTCATCGGACAGCATACCGTATTCGATGATGATTTTGATATCATTCCATTTCTCTTCAAAACTTTTGCGGTCTTTGTTAAATAGGCTTTGCAGTTTATCAGCTACCTTACGGGTGATATAACCCGATATTTTTTTAACAGCTGCATCGGCTTGTAGGTAACTTCTTGAAACGTTAAGCGGAATATCCGGCGAATCAATCACCCCTCGCAACATCTGTAAGAAATCCGGCACAATACCTTCTACATTATCCGTTACAAATACTTGATTTTGATAGAGTTGTATCCTGTTTTTGGTCGGGTCAAGATTCAGATTTAGTTTTGGGAAATACAGAATACCGGTCAAATGAAACGGATGATCCACATTCAAATGTATATGAAACAATGGTTCGTCAAAGGCATCAGGATAGAGTTCATGGTAAAATTTTTTATAATCCTCATCAGTTAATTCAGAAGGCTTTTTAGTCCACGCCGGTTGTGTGTTGTTGATGATATTGTCAACGATAATTTTTTTTGGCTCTTCATCTTTGTTGTCTTCACTTGGTTGCCATTCGGGATCAATGATTTCTTTGGTGCCGAATTTTATGGGAACGGAATTGAACTTGTTGTATTTGTGCAACAATTCATTGATGCGGCTTTCTTCTAAAAATTCTTTAGAATCTTCAGAGATATGTAAGATAATTTCGGTGCCACGGTCTTTTTTATCATCAATTTCTTCTAATTGGAATTCGGGCGACCCCTCACAAGACCAATGTACGGCTTTACTGTCTTTTTTGTAGGATTTGGTACGGATTTCCACTTTGTCCGACACCATAAATGCCGAATAAAAACCCAGTCCGAAATGCCCTATAATACCGGCATCTTCGGCTTTTTTATCTTTGTATTGTTCTAAAAAATCTTCGGCACCCGAAAACGCAATTTCGTTGATGTATTTGACAACTTCATCTTTGGTCATGCCGATACCTTGATCAATGACACTTAAAGTCTTGTTATCTTTATCGAGTTTAACTTCGATTTTCAGGTTTTCGGTATCGCCGTCAAATTCACCTATGCTTGCTAAATGTTTGAGTTTGTTGGTGGCATCTGTGGCATTTGAAATGAGTTCACGTAAAAATATTTCATGGTCGGAATATAAAAATTGTTTAATCAGTGGAAAGATATTATCCACTGCCACGTTTATTTTGCCTTTAGTCATCGTTGCCATAGTCTGATAATTTTTTATTATTTGCAAAATTTAATGTCAAAAAAAGTACCAAAGTTTACGGATGACAAGATGACAGTTCTTGTTTTAGCTGATAATTTTTATTAATATATATGTAATAAAATTCGTAAGTTTTAAGAAAAAGAAAAAAAACTTATACTTATTTTTTTTAAATGATAATAACTATAAATTATTATTTAAGAAAAACTAATTTATAAGATTAAAAAAATAAAGATATTTCAATTTTAAAGTTTAATTTTTAATTATTAAGCCATGTCATATGTTATAAGTTAATTTTTTATTAAATTTACATTCAATTACTAACCAAATTAAAAACTTATGAAAGAGATTAAACTATTTTTTATCGTTTTCTTTTCTTTATCTATGAGCTATCAGCTTATGGCTCAAGAAAAGTTGGTGACCGGTACGGTTACCCAAGATGGAGATCCTTTACCCGGTGTTTCAATCTTAATTAAAAACACACAAAAAGGTGTTTCAACCGACTTTGATGGTAAGTATCAAATCAAGGCATCACCGGATGATGTTTTGGTTTTTTCTTATGTCGGGATGAAACCTGTAGAAATTAAAGTTGGCAATCAAAGTAAAATTGATGTCAATATGGAAGAAAATGCGCAAGCGCTTAAAAAAGTTATTGTAACGGCTTTGGGTATTAAAAAACAACGTAAATCTTTAACCTATGCCGCACAAGATGTGAAAGCGGATGAACTACAACGCGTTAAACAAACAAACCCGTTAAACAGTTTGGCAGGGAAGATATCCGGTTTAACCATAGAACGTAATGCTTCCGGAGCCGGAGGTTCGGTTAAAGTGGTTTTGCGGGGTAACAAATCTCTGCGAAGTAATCAACCTCTATATGTGGTTGATGGAATTCCATTATCCAATACGACTTCATATATTCCACATAGTTCTTTTGGGGATAAAAGCGGAGGAAATAGAGATGGCGGTGACGCTTTGTCGTTAATCAACCCGGACGATATTGAAAGCATCTCCGTTTTAAAAGGCGCTTCAGCTTCTGCATTATATGGTAGTGCCGGTTTAAACGGGGTTGTTCTAATTACGACCAAAAAAGGTAGAAAAGGTGGTTTTAAAGCAAGTGTTTCCAGCAGTTACACAATTGACAGTCCGGCTTATTTTATGAAATTTTCTGATGAAGCACAAAAAAATGTGGACAGTTTTTTCCAAAATGGTCAAACCAATATTAATTCTGTTTCATTAAGTGGTGGTACACAAGCAGCTCAAACTTATTTTTCTTACAGTAATACCAATGCCAAAGGTATCTTGCCGACTAATGATTTATCACAACACACTTTTAATTTGAGAGAAACAGCACAACTGTTAAACAATAAATTACAAATGAATGGAGGTGTTATGTTTAGCACACAAAAAATCAACAACCGGCCGGTTACAGCTTTGTATTATAATCCGTTAGTTGGTGTCTACAATTATGACGCTTCACAAGGTCCCTTATCTAAATGGAAAGAATATGAAGCTTTTGACCCGGGACGTAATTTGATGGCACAACAATGGTTCCGTCCTACATCTGATATTGAGCAAAACCCCTATTGGATATTGTACCGAAATCCTACCTTGGATAAAAATCAAAAATGGTTGATGAATTTGGGAGCTACGTATAAATTAACTGATAATTTGAGCTTAAAAGTTCGCGGTTCATTAGATAAATCTCATATGGATTATACCAGAAAAATTTATGCTACTTCGAATGGCACCTTATCTCATAAAAACGGAAGATATATCGATGCCGATTTTGACAATACTCAATGGTATGGTGATTTTTCAGGAATTTACAATAAAAAAATTAATAATGATTTTAACCTTACAGCAATTTTAGGAACCAGTTTAACCCATAATTTAACTGATACATTTTATGCGGATTCCGGTAATACCGGTGGATTACAGTATGCTAATGTATTCTCTATCCAGAATTTTAATGCTAGTGCTAATGTTGATATAAGCGAACATCATATTCAAAAGAAAGTGAGTTCTGTTTATTTTAGTTCAACATTGGGTTATAAAGAACAGTTATTTTTAGATGTAACGGGACGTAATGATTGGAGTTCGGCATTACCGGCGGCAAACCGTTCATATTTTTATCCTTCTGTGGGTTTAACCGGTATTTTAAGTAAAATGTTTGATTTTAATGATAACATCTCATTTGCTAAGGTAAGACTTTCTTATGCCGAAGTAGGTAATGATGTTCCTGCAAATTTTTTATATCCTAATAGGGATATATTTTTTGGCGCAGGAGTAGATCCCCAAGATCCCGTCAGACCTTTGAAAGTGCCCCGTCCCGAAAGACAAAAATCAATGGAATTTGGTACCGAATGGCATTTCTTTGATAACCGTTACGGAATCGATATAGGCTACTACAAGACCAATACAGTTGATCAATATTTTATAGTAGATGCTTCTGCTGCCGGCACATCGGGAGGTAGAGTAGGTGTGAATTCCGGTGATATCTTAAATCAGGGTTGGGAGATTTCTGCTTTTGCAGATCCTATAAGTAACAATAATTTTAAATGGCATTCACAATTGAATTTTGCAACCAATCACAATAAGGTATTGAACCTTTCTAATGATAAAGACGGGGTTGAAATTCCCTATTATACCATTACCCCCGGAGGTGTAAATTCTTATGGTTCTTATTTGGTTGAAGGAGGCTCTTATGGTGATATTTATGCCCAAGTGGTCAAGCGGGATGCTGATGGTCGTCCGATTGTAGATTTATCCAGCGGATCACCTGCCATTCAAAAAGATGATAATGCCGATATTACAATTGCAGCATTGGAAAAAGTTGGTAATGCCAATCCTGATTTTACATTGGGTTGGAACAACAGTTTTGACTATAAAAACTTCTCTTTTGATTTCTTAATCGACGGCCGTTTCGGTGGTGTAACCATGAGTATGACACAAGCCGTTGTAGAAGGTATGAGTGACAATTCCGCCAGAGAACAATCCGGAAATGTTGAAGTTGTTGATCTTAACGGTAATGTATCACAGTTATCCAGTAAAGTGTATTATAGTGCTGCAGGGGGTAGAAATGGTTTTACAGGTGAATCAGTCTATGATGCCACCAATATCCGTTTGGCAGAGATGGCAGTATCCTATAAATTTAAATTGAATAAATTTGGCATCAAGCATGCAAAAGTTTCTTTAATTGGAAACAATTTATTGTTCTTTTATAAGAAAGCGCCTCATGATCCGAATGTCACCGGTAGTATAGGAAACACCTTACAAGGTGTAGATATATTTGGCTTACCATCTACCCGTAGTTTGGGATTGAATCTTAATTTAAACTTTTAAAATAATACTATTATGAAATATATGTATAAATTCTTAACAGTCATAGGCATTATAGCAGTATTGCTTAATGTCTCTTGTACTAAAGATTTCGATCAAATCAATAACGATCCGACTCAGATAACAGATGAGCAATTAACCGCCGATTTTCAATATATCGGTGCTAAATTTCAACCGATTTTTGAACATATTATTGCCACCAATCCGGCTTGGCAATATCAATTGCAACAAAACCTGAATGCCGATGTATTTTCCGGTTATATGACCAATCCGCGTCCTTTTGTCGGTGGTGCCAATAACACAACCTATAATTTGGTTCCACGTTGGAACAATTACATTTGGACAATTCCTTACAAAAATATTATGAACAACGTTGCCTATATTGAGAAAAAAGCAACTGAAGACGGTTTTCCTGTTTTTGTTGGTGTTGCCAAAATCTTAAAAGTTGAAGCTATGCACCGTCTTTCCGATGTATACGGACCTATTGTTTATACACATTATGGTGAATCGGTAACAACCAGTGAATATGATAGTCAACAAGAGGTCTATTATGCCTTTTTTGATGATTTGGATACTGCACAGGATTTGATTTCAAATCATATGAGCGATGCGTATTTTACCAATTTTGATTTGGTTTATGGAGGGCATTTAGATCAATGGATGAAATTTGCCAATTCTTTACGCTTGCGTTTGGCTATCCGTATTGCCATGGCAGACCCTACAAAAGCACAAGCTGAAGCTCAAAAAGCTCTGACTAATTCTTACGGTCTAATCGAAAATAATTCAGATAATTTTATTATTCACGGTAAAAAATCACATCCTTTATTAACAATATGTAATGCTTGGGATGATATTCGAATGAATGCCAGTATGGAATCCTTTATGCGCGGCTATAATGACCCGAGAATTAACAAATATTTCAGTCTCGTTAAAGAAGGAGATAATGCCACTCAACCGGTTGTACCAAATACTTTGAAAGGAATTCGTAATGGTTTACCTTTATTACCTAATTATCCTGATGAAATAGCCCAAAAAGCCGCTTATGTCAATTTTGCCGTTTTGAATAAAAGTGTTATGACCCCTGACTTACAATTGATGACAGCGGCAGAAGTATGGTTTTTAAGAGCTGAAGCTGCTTTAAGAGGTTGGGATAGCGGTGATCCGCAAACTTATTACGAAACAGGAATAGCCTCATCATTTGAATACAGAGGTGTGGCAGGTGCATCTGCATATATTAATGACAATACCTCAACCCCGATGGATTATGTAGATCCGGTTAATGCTTCTAATAGTATTAATGCTTTAACCAATGTTACAATTGCTTGGGACAATGCTGCTAGCGATGAAGTTAAATTAGAAAAAATCATTACCCAAAAATGGATAGCTATGTTCCCTCAAGGCGAAGAAGCCTGGGCGGAATTCCGTAGAACCGGTTATCCTAAAATTTTCCCTGTAGTGAGTAATCAAAGTGGTGGAACCATTGATACAAATATTCAAATTAGACGTATTCCGTTTGCTATAAGTGAATATGATACAAACTCAGAAGGAGTTCAAGGTGCCATTACAAAACTGGGTGGGCCTGACAATGGAGGTACCCGCTTGTGGTGGGATACCGGTCATAATTTTTAAGTCGTAAGAAAACCATAATGATTATTCTTTTTGTAATGAATTTAGAGAACGGGGGCTATGAGTCCTCGTTCTTTAATCTTACCCTTTTTGTTTTCTTTCTAAAAAACAAATTTAAATTTTGCAAATAATCGTTTTTTTTTTTGATTTACAATTTCTAATTTAGCTTTTCAAAATTTTATCAAAATGACAAATAAATTAAAATCAATTGCCTACCAACCACCGGGGCAATTTGAAGAAACCCGTTATGAAAAAATACATAATGTTATTTTTGACAATTCTGTTGACGGATCTAAAGTAGTGGCTGCCGAAATAGCGAATTTAATCAAAGAGAAACAAGCCAAAAATGAGACTTGTGTATTGGGATTGGCAACCGGTTCGTCACCTATCAAGGTCTATGAAGAGTTGGTACGATTACATAAAGAAGAAGGCTTAAGTTTTAAAAATGTCGTCACCTTTAATTTGGACGAATACTATCCGATGCCCAAAGAAAGTATTCACAGTTATCATTATTTTATGCACCAGCATTTGTTTAATCATATTGATATATTGCCGGAGAACATCAATATTCCGGACGGGACTGTCCCTAAGGAACGCTTAATTGAATATTGTATTGGATACGATGAAAAAATCAAATCTTATGGCGGTTTGGATTTTCAATTATTAGGTATTGGACGTACCGGACATATCGGTTTTAATGAACCCGGTTCGCATATCAATTCCGGTACCCGTTTTATTACGCTTGATCCTTTGACACGCTATGATGCGGCACCGGACTTTTTCGGGATAGATAATGTACCGCGTTGGGCAATTACCATGGGGGTTAAAACTGTAATGTCTGCCAAGCGTATTGTGCTTTTGGCTTGGGGAAACAAGAAAGCCGATATTATCAAAAAAACCATAGAAGGTGAGATGACATCTGATGTGCCGGCAACTTATTTGCAGCAACATTACAACACAACTTTTGTACTTGACCAAGAAGCATCGTCAGAATTGACAAGGATTAAAACCCCTTGGTTGGTTAAAGATTGCAAATGGGATGATGCTTTGATAAAAAAATCGGTTGTTTGGTTATCCGGTGTAACGGATAAGTCTATCTTAAAATTGACGGAAAAAGACTATAATGCACACGGTATGTCCGGACTGCTGGCACAAGAAGGCGACCATTACGACATAAATATCAAAGTATTTAATCAACTGCAACATACCATAACCGGTTGGCCCGGCGGTAAGCCCAATGCCGATGATACCAATCGTCCCGAACGGGAACATCCTCATAAAAAACGTGTACTGATTTTTAGCCCCCACCCCGATGACGATGTCATTTCAATGGGTGGCACACTCGACAGATTGGTACAACAAGGACATGAAGTTCATGTGGCATATCAAACATCGGGTAGTATTGCCGTATCTGACGAGCAAGCACTTAAATATGCTGAGATTTTGTTGCGCTACCAACCGGATAATGACCACATAAAATCTTTGATTAAAGATTTACAAACCAAGGACAAACCCTACGAAGACACCGTAGAAGTACGAAAATTGAAAGCGGAAATCAGAAAACACGAAGCCATTGGTGCTTTGAGGTATTTGGGGGTTCCCGAAAAAAATATGCATTTCTTAAACATGCCGTTTTACGAAACCGGAACCATAAAAAAGAAACCTTTAAGTACACAGGATATAAACATAGTTAAAGATATTATTGCAACTATTCAACCCCACCAGATTTTTGCTGCGGGTGATTTAGCCGACCCGCATGGCACGCATAAAGTCTGTTTAGATGCTATTTATGCCGCAATTGACAGTTTAAAAACGCAAGATTTTATGAATGATTGCCGTGTATGGTTATATCGTGGGGCTTGGCACGAATGGGATGTGCCGCAAATAGATATGGCAGTACCCATGAGTCCCGACCAAGTTTTACGCAAACGAAAAGCTATTTTTTATCATGAAACCCAAAAAGATGGTGTAATGTTTCAAGGCAACGATCCGCGTGAGTTTTGGGTAAGAACGGAAGATAGAAACCGGCAGACAGCTGAAAGATATAACAAGTTAGGATTGGCGGATTATGCGGCTATTGAAGCGTTTAAACGCTATCATTTTTAGTTGAAAGTGCGTAGAGAAGAATTGCATCCGGCTTATTTGAGTTAAAATTTTTTTGTCTCTTGGTTAGTATGCAATCAAGGGTGGCTGCGTGTCCCGACCTAATGTCGGGATGTGATGAAGCTCCGGCATTAAATAATCATATAATCAAATCACCATTGAAATTAACATATATATTTATCATCCTTTTTCTTGTTCTTAATCATTTGCAAGGACAAAACCAACCGGCTTACCATAAACTAATGCCAAAACCTCAAAACTTGACTGTACATGAAGGGCGTTTTGTCTTGGATGCCGACTTTCTTGTAGTCATTCCGGAGAAATCAAGTCGTCGGGTGCAAATTGCTGCAACCAAATTTATCAGGCGGTTGACCAATCGAACCGGTTTGTTTGTCCAAAATGGTTTTCCGGTTTTTGACCAACATTTTTCGCAAGCCGGTATTATAGTGCATTATCAAAGAGTAGGAAAATTGCGTTTAAATGAGGATGAATCTTATAAAATTCAAATTACAGCCAATCAAGTAATGATTCAAGCACCTACAGATATAGGAGTTGTTTTTGCTTTTGAAACTTTGTTGCAATTACTTGATAATGATAAAGATACTTATTTTTTTCAAAATTTAAGTATTACAGACAAACCTGCTTTTACATGGCGTGGTTTAATGATTGATGCATCGCGGCATTTTGAACCGGTTGGGGTGATTAAGCGCAATTTAGATGCGATGTTGGTAGCAAAAATGAATACATTTCATTGGCATCTGTCAGATGATCAGGGATTTAGAGTGGAAATTAAAAAATACCCACAGTTGATACAAAAGGCATCAGACGGGCAGTATTATACACAAGCACAGATTAAAGATATCGTACAATATGCGTCTGATAGGGGCATTAGAGTTATTCCCGAAATTGATGTTCCCGGTCATGCAACGGCTTTAGTAACGGCTTTTCCTGAAATTGCCAGTCAAAAACAAAACTACCGGTTAGAACGTAATGCCGGTATTTTCGATCCGACTTTAGATCCGACAAATCCGAAAACTTATGAAGTTTTAGATCAAATCTTTAAAGAATTATCAAAATTATTTCCTTTTGAATATATGCATATCGGCGGGGATGAAAATAGAGGTAAACAATGGAATAATAATGCTGATATTCAAACTTTTATGAAACATAAAAACATTAAAAGCAATCATGAACTACAGACTTATTTTAACGTTAAATTGCAAAAAATTCTTAATAAATACCATAAGAAATTGATGGGGTGGGAGGAAATAAGGACTAAACAAATGCCCAAAACCGCTTTAATCCATGTTTGGCGTGGTAAAGCCGGAGAATCTTTGGTAAAAACCGTTAAAAACGGATACAATGCCGTTTTGTCTAATGGTTTTTATATCGATTTAATGTTACCGGCAGCATCACATTATAAAACACAATTAATTCCTAATAAAGCAAATTTAACACCCGAAGAAAAATCTCGTATTTTGGGAGGTGAAGCCACTATGTGGGGCGAATTGGTTACTCCTTTAACCATTGATTCCCGTATTTGGCCTCGTACTTTGGCCATAGGTGAACGTTTATGGACAAATCCCGAAAAAATAGATATTGATAAAATGTATCAACGCTTGTTTACACAAAGTTATCATCTTGAAGAACTGGGTATTGCACATATCAAAAACAGAGATGTTATTTTAAGAAATATTACTCAAAATCAAGATATTTCATCTTTACAACTGTTAAGCCGGTTATACGAACCACTTAAAGGTTACACTCGTAATAAAGGCGGCACCGAATACCAAACCTATTCCCCTTTTATGCTTTTTGCCGATGCTTGTACCGCTGATGCTCCTGATGCTTTGTATTTTAACCGTTTGGTAAAATCTTATCTGCAATCGCATGCTGTAAAAGATAAAAGGGCAATAGTTAGTTGCTTAAAACGATGGAAAGATAATCATCATAAATTAATGTCTTTGCGTCCCAATCCTAAATTGGTCACTTTATATCCGATGTCTGCTTCTTTAGCCGATTTATCTCAAAGTATGATGCGAATATCTCATAATTTGGAGGATATTGACACTGCTTTTGTAAAGAAGCTCAATACTCAATATCAAAAAGCTTTATATAAGTATAATGATGTAGAGTTGCCTTTGGCAAATTCTTTAAAAGCGTTGATCAATGATTGGTTGTCAGACAAAGGATTAGATGGAATAAGAAAATAACAATGTTTATCTTGTTATTTATTGATAACTAATACATTTAAAAATTTCTCGATAACCCCGGGCAGATAATGACAAAATACACCGATACTAAATGAAAATAATTAAAAGAAAGATTGTATAACTGATGTTATTTCACTTTCTTATACCGCCAATAAGAAACTATAGTAAAAATAACGAAAAACCCGATAGCATAATAAATCCAAACGGGAATGGGCACCGGATCACCTGCTGCATATGAGTGCATCCCACTCAAATAAAAATTGACACCGAAAAAGGTCATAATAAGCGTAGCAATAGACCAAAGACTCATGGCGTTGAATATGAATTTTCCACGTAATCCGGGAACAATACGCATATGAAGTATGAATACATAAACCATCATGGAAATCAAAGACCATACTTCTTTAGGGTCCCAGCTCCAATAACGCCCCCAACTTTCATTTGCCCAAACACCGCCTAAGAAAGTGCCTAATGACAAGGTGTAAAGCCCGACAGTCATTGACATTTCATTTATAGAGGTTAATTCGTCTATAGTATCTTTTAATTTTGAGGCATTTTTATCATTTCTAATAATGAAAAGAAACATTACAACAAAGCCCAGTAAGGCGCTTAATCCCAAAAAGCCGTAACTGGAAGTAATCACGGCTACATGTATCATAAGCCAGTACGATTTAAGCACAGGAACCAAATTGGTTACTTCCGGATTCATCATGCTGCCATGGGCAATTCCTAATAAAAATGAAGCAAATATAACGGTAGATGCCAGAGTGAATTTACTCTTTTTGTAAGAAAAAATTAATCCTGCCAAAACGGTTACAAATGCTACAAAAACAACCGCTTCGTATCCGTTGCTCCATGGTTCGTGACCCGAAATGTACCAGCGCAATCCCATGCCTACAACGTGAGCCGCCATTCCGATGATGGTTAGGATCGTAAGCAATGTCAATAAGCGCTTAATGTTTTTATTATTGGGTTTAAATAAATCTATAAATGCTAAAATCAAAAATATAAAACCTATCAGCATGTAGTAGAATAGCAGTTTTTTAAAAATATTCCACTTGTTGTATTTAATTTCCAAATCTATTTTCTTTTGCGGGGGAATTACGGCAGCACCTATTTTTTTTTGGTAATCGCTGATGTAAGAAAGATACTCGTCGGCTTTGCTGTAATCACCGGTTTTCATAGCTTCATTTAATGAGATTAAATACAGTTTATGCATTTGTGTAATCATGGTATCTTTGCCCACCCAAACCTTTTCGTCAAAGCCATTATACCACTTGTTGTTGGGGTCGTCCTTTTTCGGATAAATATGCATCAAACTTCCTTTTAAGGCAGCCAGCCAAATATTAGCTTTTTCATCTAATTTGATGATTTCGTTGTCAGAGGCATCTCTATTGGATTTTTTCTTTCTAAAGGCAGCATTAACTTTGTCTTCTAAAATATACCGGTTGTGCTTATCAAAAAAATGAATAATATCGGTATAGCCGTTTTTATTTATATTCAATTGATTGGCTAATTGACTCCCCAATGCATAGCGCATAGTCT
>Ga0256832_1001637_pt1 | contig 15283 bp, 13 predicted proteins | sample 134614metaG_FD_190534 | JGI IMG/M metagenome (GOLD analysis project Ga0256832, IMG submission 190534) | Hydrothermal vent microbial communities from Lau Basin, Pacific Ocean - 134-614 | ecosystem: Environmental > Aquatic > Marine > Hydrothermal vents | place: Pacific Ocean: Lau Basin | collected...
CTTCGAAGGGGGTGTCGTCGGGATAGGTGACGTCGCAGATCAAGCGGGCCACGCGGCCACGCGAGGCGTCTTCCAGTTCATCGGGGAAGATGACGAAGGAGTTGTAGTCGGGCTTGAGGAGCATGTCCGACTCTTCGATACGGGTAAACCCCTCGATGGAAGAGCCGTCGAACATCATCTCGCCGTCGAGCGCCTTTTCGAACTGCGAGGCCGGAACCTCGACGTTCTTGTTCTTACCGAGAATGTCGGTGAACTGGAGCCTGAGAAAACGAACGTCGTTTTCCGCCATCGCCTTGAGGATTTCTTTCTTGGTCATTCCCATACGGCAACATTATAACTGCCGACTCGTGCAAATGGAAGGCGTAGAAACGCAACATCTATGCGCATATACCAAGGCTAGGGCTGATTGATAGGGCTGTATTGCGCATAATGTAAACGGCACTAACGGCATTAAGCCACTAGAGAGTGTACGAAACGCATGAGCAATAAGCAGTAACAAGACACATATATATGCATAGCGAGCACCTGCGATACTTAAGCACTACCCGAAGATAACGGCGATGCGCATATCCTGCATAATATAGTTGCGTAAATAAATGCACGGAGGTCGGCCGTACGGCCGACCTCCGTCACCTATTCGTTGGAGAGCTACTTGACGGTCTTGATGCGTCCCTCCACCTGAGGGGCAACCGGGGAGTGGGCCTTGATGTAGTCGATCACCACGTTGGCCAGCAGGTCGGCGTCGCGCTCGGAGATGACGCGCGGAGCGTTTTTGAACATGGAGTAGCCGTCGCCGCCGTGACCCATGTAATCGTTGATGGCCACCACGTAGGTCTTGTTGCAGTCGAGCGGCTGGCCGTTCACCTTCATTTCCACGACGCGCTTGCCAGGCTTGGCTTTGGGGTCGTAGGTAAAGGTAATGCCCGAAACCTGTGGGAAGCGGCCCTTGACGCGCTCGACCAGGCTGACGCCGTTTTCTATCGCTGCCTTCAGGTCGCAGCCGGAAACCTTGACGCTGATTACCGAGTTGCCGAAGGGGAGGACCGCAAGAATGTCCTTGCGAGTCAGCTTGCCCGGGCCGTAGATGCTGTCGGTGCGAATGCCGCCGCCGTTGGCGATGGCCGCGTCGGCGCCGGTGTGGGCCCGCATGGCGTCGGCGATCAGGTCGCCAAAGTTGGATTCCTTGGTGCGGACGGTCATCCGACGGGCGTCGAGCGGCACTTTGGTTTCGCCGATGGGGATCAGCAATTCCTTGTCGAGAGCCTTGGCGTAACCTTCAACCACCTTGGCCATGGCCGGGTCTGCCGGGATCTTGTTGTTGATGGGGATATCCTGCAGGAAGACGACCGGCTTGAGGCCGGGAATCAGGAAGACCTTCAAGTAGCCGACGGTGCGCCAATCGGACTTGGCCTTGTAGATGAGGGTGCCATTGACTACCTTGAACATGCCGCGGTGGTCGTGACCGCCGAGTATGAGGTCTACCTGCGGCACTTTGGCGGCCAGGTTCTCGTCGTCGGCCATGTCCATGTGGGTCACCGCGACGACCATCTCCACGCCCTTTTGCTGCTTTAGCATAGTGGCCAGCTTGCGGGCGACGGTCACGTAGTCGAGGTATTCGGCGTTGTCGCCGGGGCTGGTAATGTCGAGCCAGTTGCCGACCAGGCCGATGAAACCTATCTTGTGGCCGTTCACCTCTTTGATGACGTAGGGGAGAGCGCCGGCCAGCGGCTTGCCGGTGCGCTTGTCAACCAGGTTGGAGGCGAGCCAGGGGAAGTTGGACTCCTTGACGCGCTGGGCGGCTACTTCGGGGCCAAAGTCGAACTCGTGGTTACCGAAGACCGCCACGTCCATGCCGATGCGGTTGAAGACGTCTACCACCTGCTTGCCCTTGAAGATACTCGACATGATAGAGGGGCTGAAAGCGTCGCCGCCGAAGGTGAGGATCATGTTGCCGTCGTCGAGCTGCTTGACCAGGGTGGCCACCCGGGCAGCGCCACCTTGTTTGCCGTGGTGGACCGGCTGTATCTCGGTCACGTCGATGCTGTGCAGGATCGTGAAGTCGGGCTTGGCCGCAAAGGCTAAGCCGAACGCCAAGACCGCGATGAACAGAAGGGTTTTCCTTAAGAGCTTCATACTTCCACCTCCACTAACGATTGTAACGTCAAAGGGGTCGAATTGCGCCAGCCAAGTTCAGCGGTAGGAATGCGCCAGCTTCTCAAGCGCCACGGGGTCGCGCAGGCGCATGCGGCGGTAGCCCGACTCGATCAGGCCGTCACGCACCAGCTCGCCAACGGCCTTGGTGGTGCTTTCGCGCACCGAGCCCACCAGAGCCGCCAGTTCGTCGTGGGTGACGCGCAAGACGACCTGGCCCTGGCGGTCGTGATAGGCCAGTGGCGAGCGGGAGAGCTCGAGCAGCACCGCGGCCAGGCGGTTCTTGACCAGTTGCGCGGTTAGCCGCTCGACGGCGGTGTAGGTTTGGTCTAACGCTTCTGCCAGCGCCGCGGCTATCCGGTCGGCTTCTTCCGCGCTCAGACGGCTGGTGTCGAGCGGCTCGATCTTGGTGTCGAGAACGGCCTCGGCTTGGTAGCGACGAACCCCGTCCAGCAGACCTTCCTCGCCGATTATTCCGCCGGCGGTCACCAGCCGCAGGGTCAAGGATTCTCCACCCCATTCGCACTGAACACGGACCAGACCAGAGAGCACCCGGTAGACGCGGCCGGTAGGCGCGGCTGGGTTGGGACTGAGAATCACCTCTCCGGCTTTGAAGCTGAGGGGGTTGCCTTTGGGCATCGAGCCTCCAAAAAAAAGACTAGCACGCCGCGAGCGGCGGCGTGCTAGCGACCGGACCGGAAACTAGTCTTGCGGTTTGATGACGAAGGCCGAGGCGATCTCGTCGCCGGCAGCCAGGTTCATCACCTTGACCCCGCTGGTGGGGCGCGAGTAGCGCGAGATGGTGCGCACCCGGGTGCGTATGGCGAGGCCGCCGCGCGAGAGGACGAGCAGGTCTTCGTCGCCGTCTACGGCCAAGAGGGCGGTCAGGTGGCCGACCTTGTCGTTGAGTTTGAAGGTGATGACGCCCTGGCCGCCGCGCTTTTGCAGGGGGTACTCGTCAATCGGCGTGCGCTTGCCGTAGCCGTGGCTGCTGATGGCCAGCAGGTCGCCGTCCCAGTCCTTGGGAGCGACGATTAGCGAGACTACCCGGTCGCCCTCCTTGAGGCGGATGCCGCGTACCCCTTGGCTGGCGCGGCCGGTGGCGCGCACCTCGTCAAGCGGGAAGCGAATGGCCTTGCCGCCCTCGGTGGCCATGACCACTTCGGCGCCGCTGCTGGCGATGGCCACGTCTACCAGGTCGTCGTCGGCGACGAGATTGATGGCGATCAGGCCGCTGGCGTTGAGGTTCTGGTAGTCGCGAATGGCGGTCTTCTTGACGATGCCCTTGCGGGTGGCGAAGACGAAGTAGCCCGGCTCGCTAAAGCCGCGCAGCGAGAGCAGCGCCTTGACCTCTTCGCCCTCCTCCAGCGGCAGGAAGCTCTTTACGTGGGTGCCGCGGGCGGTGCGCTGGGCTTCGGGGAGTTCGAAGACCTTCTCGCGGTAGACCTTGCCGCGGCTGGAGAAGAACAATAGGTCATCGTGCATTTGCGCCACGAAGACCCGGGTGGCCTCGTCCTCGTCCTTGGTGCGGCCGGCCTTGGCGCCCATGCCGCCACGACCCTGGGCGCGGTAGTCCTCGAGCGGAGTGCGCTTGAGGAACCCGGCGGCGGTCATGGTGATGACCATCGGCTCGTCTTCGATCAGGTCTTCGGGGTTGAACCCCTCGGCGAACTCGGTGATCAGGGTGCGACGCTGGTCGGCGAACTTTTCCTTGATGGCCAGCAGCTCGTCCTTCACCACGCCCCAGAGGCGGGTCTCGTCGGCTAGGATGGCGCGCAGGTAGGCGATCGTCTCCTGCAGCTCGCGGTACTCCGCCTGCAACTTCTCGCGCTCGAGGCCGGTCAGCCTTTGTAGGCGCATGTCGAGGATGGCCTGGGCCTGGACCTCGCTGAGGCCAAAGCGCTGCATGAGGCCGGCCTTGGCCTCGGCGCCGTCACGGGAGGCGCGGATGAGGGCGATGACCTCGTCGAGGTTGTCGAGGGCAATCAAGAGGCCCTCGAGGACGTGGGCGCGGTCCTCGGCCTTCTTGAGCTCGAAGCGGGTGCGCCTGGTGACCACCTCGCGGCGGTGCTCCAGGTAGGCCCGCATCATTTCCAAAAGCGGCATCACCCGCGGCTCGCCGCCGCTGATGGCCAGCAGGTTGACGGTAAAGCTGGTTTGCAGGTTGGTTTGCTTGAAGAGCTGGTTGAGCACCACGTCGGGGTTGGCGCCGCGCTTAAGCTCGATGACGATGCGCATTCCCTGGCGGTCGGACTCGTCGCGCAGGCCGGCGATGTCGGTGAGCTTCTTGGCCCGCACCAGGCCGGCTATCTGGCTGATGAGGCTGGACTTGTTGACCTGGTAGGGAATCTCGGTAACGACCAGCATCTTGCGGCCGTTCCGCTCTTCGGTGCGCACCCGCGCCCGCAGCCGCAGGGAGCCGTGCCCCGTTTCGTAGGCCTTCTTGAGCCCGACGCGGTTGAGGCGGCCGCCGGTGGGGAAGTCGGGGCCGGGCAGCAGCTTGAGGACTTCGTCCAGGCTTATCTCGGGGTTATCGATCAGCGCGGTCAAGGCCGAGATCAGCTCGCCCAGGTTGTGCGGCGGAATGCTGGTGGCCATGCCCACGGCGATGCCGGTTGAGCCATTGGCCAGCAGGTTGGGGAAGCCGGCGGGCAGGACGGTGGGTTCTTCGGTGGTGCCGTCGAAGTTTTCGACGAAGTCTACCGTGTCCTTGTCGATGTCCCTGAGAAGCTCGAGAGCGATGGGGGAAAGCCGCGCCTCGGTATAGCGGTAGGCGGCGGCCGGGTCGCCGTCTATGGAACCGAAGTTGCCCTGCCCGTCAACCAGCGGGTAGCGCAGGTTCCAGTCCTGCGCCAGGCGGACCATGGCGTCGTAAACGGCCTGGTCGCCGTGGGGGTGGTATTTCTTGATCACCTCGCCCACCACGCCGGCGCTCTTGGAGTGCTTGCGCCCGGGTAGCAGGCCTTCTTGGTGCATCGCGTAGAGAATGCGCCGCTGCACCGGCTTGAGGCCGTCGCGAACGTCGGGCAGGGCCCGGTTCACGATGACCGACATGGCGTAGTTGATGAAGCTCTGCTTTACTTCTTCGGTAATCTCAACGGGTAGTACCTGCGACATGCTCCTCCTTATCAGGGTCTGGTTTCAAGAAGAGGGCTGCACCCGGTGGCGCAGCCGCTCGGAATCAGGCCTTCGCTCACTTATTCATTATAACAAACTCAAGCCTTGCCTTCAGCCCGCGTTTCTGGCCATCTCCAGCAGCTTTTCGGCGGTCCGCTCGTCTACCGGCATGACGCTGAGCCGAAAGCCGCGTTTGAGGAGCGGCAGCTCCTCCTCGCTAAAGCGCTGGCGTAGCTCGCTGAGGGGTACGAAGCGGGGGAACTTTTCCACGAACTCCACCTCGACCGTTTGCCAGCGTGGGTTTTCGGGGCTGCTCTTGGGGTCGTAATAGCGGCTTTCGGGGTCGAACTGGGTCGGGTCTACCACGCCGCTCTTGACGACGCGCATCAGCCCCGCCACCCCAGGTGGCTTGGCGTTTGAATGGTAGAAGAACGCCAGGTCGCCCGCTTGCATTTCGCGCAGGTAGTTCCGCGCCTGGTAGTTGCGCACGCCGTCCCAGATTTCGCGGCCGTCTTTGGCCAGGTCGTCGATAGAGTAGGCCGTCGGCTCCGACTTCATCAACCAGTAGCGCATGAGGTGAGTATACCGGCGGCCGGTTAGAATATTCTCGTGGCCGACTTTAGCCGCCTGACCGAGCGCATTGGTGCGCACAAGGTGCTTTTGGACCTTCCCGACCGGGTGCTCTATCGCTACGACGCCATCATCGAAGGCGCCGTGCCGCTGGCGGTTGTGCTGCCCGAGTCCAGCGCCGACGTCGTCGAAACGGTTCGCTTCGCCGGCGCGATGGGTCTGCCGATCTTTCCGCGCGGGGCCGCCAGCGGCCTTAGCGGGGGATCGGTCCCCAGCCGCGAGGGTATAGTCGTCTCCTTCACGCGCATGACGGCGTTGCGCATTGATGCGCGGGCGCGGCTGGCCGAGGCCGAGCCGGGGGTGGTGACCATCGAGGTGAGCCGCGCCGCCGAGCCCTACGGTCTCTACTTCCCGCCCGACCCGGCCAGCTACCGGCAGAGCACCATCGGCGGCAATCTGGCCGAGAACGCCGGAGGGCCGCAGTGCTTCAAGAAGGGCGTTACCGGCGATTACGTGGAAAAGGTGGAGTGGGTGGACGCCGCCGGCAGGCTGCACGTTCACGACCGCCGTGCTTACGACGTACCGGGGCTGCTGATCGGCTCCGAGGGCACGCTGGGCCTGATTACCCGGGCGTGGCTGCGGCTCGAGCCCATGCCGCGATACCGGCGCACCTTGATGGCCCACTTCGAGGAAGTCGGCCAGGCGGCCGAAGCGGTTTCGCGGGCGGTGGCCGCCGGGGTGGTGGCCGCCAAGCTGGAGTTCATGGACTCCGCCTGCATCCGCGCGGTAGAGGAGGCGTTCTCCTTCGGCCTGCCGGTGACAGCAGGGGCATTGCTGCTGGCGGACACCGACGGCGACGACGAGCAGGTGGTGGCGGAGGAGCTGGAAATGCTGGCGGAGGCGGCGCGGGCCAGCGGCGGGACGGTGCACCTGGCCGCGGACGAAGCCGAAGCGGAGCGCCTGTGGCTGGCGCGGCGCTCGGTCAGCCCGGCGCTGGGGCGCATCAAGCCATTTCGAATGAACGAAGACATCGTGGTCCCGCGCAGTCGCCTGGCGGCGGTGGTGCGCCAGATTCGCGAACTGGGCGACGCCTCGGGGTTGCCGCTGGTGCAGTTCGGTCACATCGGCGACGGCAACCTGCACCCCAACATCCTCTACGACAAGCACACTTCACTCGATGAGGTCCACGAGCTGGCGCGCCGGATAGCAATGGTGGCGCTCGAGCACGGTGGCGTACTATCGGGCGAGCACGGCATTGGCCTGACCAAGAAGCCCTTCATGACGGCCGCCCTTACCGGGGAGCAGATCGAAAACCTGGCGCGCGTCAAAGGCGCCCTCGATCCCCAGGGTGTTTTCAACCCCGGCAAGGTCATCCCCGACGCCGCCCCGGCGTCGCAGATATAATCGAAACAAGGAGTAGTTTGCGATGGCTCTTGAGCGGCCGTTAAAAGAGGAAGATTATCCTATTTGGCGCATATACGTGCCACTGCAGACGAGTTCGGGCTTGTTGCTCGTCGAGTGGCGCTACGAACCACGCGCCTATCGCGTTGGCGGCGAGGAGGGCGTGGTAATGAAGTCGGCGGGCGTGGAGCGGCTCATACAGGCGCTGGCCCGTAAGGAGCCCTGGGCGCCGGGGCCGCTCACCTGGAACCCGCCGGTGCTGCTCATCGGTGACCGCGCCTACAACCTCGGCAAGCGCGGTCACCTGGTAATGGCGCGGATGCTGAATCAGCTGTTGCGCGAGGCCGAAGCTTTACCCCCGCCCGTGTAGGGTATCCAAAAGCTCATCATGGATCAGGCCGTTCGTGGCGACGATGTAGCGGTTTCCGAGCCGGTAGGGCTCTCCTTCTATCCCGGTTACCGTAGCGCCCGCCTCCCGCAGGACCACCAGCGCGCCGGCAACGTCCCAGGGCTTTAGTTTTACCTCCCAAAAGCCATCCAGACGCCCGGCGGCGACGTAGCAGAGGTCGAGCGCGGCGGCTCCGGGCCGGCGGACGGTAAGTCCCTTTTGCAAGACCCGCTCGAAGTAGGTCAGGTTTTCGCGGTCCTTATTGACGTCGTAGGGGAAACCGGTAGCCAACAGGCTGCCGATTAGCTCGCTGGTTTTGGTCACCTGGATGGCGCGCCCGTTGAGGTAGGCGCCTGCGCCGCGACGGGCCCAGAAGAGTTCGTCGCGGCTACTGTCCAGAACCACGCCCAGCTCGAGCTCGCCACGGACCTCGAGCGCAATCGAGACCGCGTAGAAAGGGAAGTGGTGGGCGAAGTTGACCGTGCCGTCTATCGGATCCACGATCCAGCGGTACTCGGCTTCCCGCTCCTGGCCGCCTTCTTCGCCCAGGAAGGCGTGGTCGGGGTAGCGGGACAATAAAAAGTCTTTTAGCGCTGCTTCGGTTTCCTTGTCGGCCTGGGTTACCAGGTCGGTGGGGCCGGTCTTGGTACCGGTCGAAAAGCCCTTTTCCTGAAAGTAGAGGTGAATGCCGCGCGCCAGGCGGGCGGCGGCGATGGCGTCGGATAGCAAGGCTTCCATACCCATACCTTACCCCCGGCGGGCGCTCAGGTAGCGCTCTCTGCTGGCCAGATCGGCGCAGGTGCGCACCGCGCGGTAGCCCAGCGAGCGCGCCCGCGCCGCCGCTGCGGAAACGTTGCGAGGGTCCAGCTCGAGCAGCAGCCGGCCGCCGGGGCGCAGAGCCTGTAGCCCCGCTTCCAGCAGCGGCAGGGCTACCTCCAGGCCGTCCTCGCCGGCGTAGAGGGCCGCAGCCGGCTCCCAACCGAGTTCGGGAGGGGCGGCCTCGGCGTCGGCCCGTGGCAGGTAGGGAGGGTTGGAAACCAGCAGGTCCAGGCCGCGCAGTCCGGCCGTCAGCGAACCGCGCAGCAGCACCACGCCCAGCCCCAGCGCCTTGGCGTTGGCGGCGGCCAGGGCCAGCGCGGCGCGGCTGACGTCGCCGGCGTAAACGCGGGCGTCGGGGCGGCTGCTCTTGATGGCCAGCGCCACCGCGCCGCTGCCGGTGCCAACGTCTAGCACCCGCGGGCTGCTTACGCCATTCAGGGCCGCGAGGGCCTTTTCGACCAGCAGCTCGGTTTCGGGGCGGGGCACCAGCACCCCCGGTTGTACCGCCAGTCGCAGGCCGTAGAACTCGACGGAGCCGATTATCATCTGGAGCGGCTCACCGCCCGTGCGCCGCTGCAGGGCGTTCGCCAGGGTACGGGCGGCGTCGCCATCGAGCTCATGCTCTAAAGAGCGCCAAAGCGTCGCGCCCGGGCCGACCAGCCAGCCGAGCAGCTGCCTTGCTTCGGCCTCGGCCTGCGACGGCGAAAAGCCCGCCTCGAGGAGGCGGGCTTTGGCCAGCTGTAGCGCTTCGCGAACGGTCATTCCGCGTCGTTGTTCTCCTCGGCGGTCCCGCCCACCGGCTCGGTGCGGGGGGTGACGACGACGTGGCGCTCTTCGCCCTGCCCCTCGGAGTGGGTCGTAACCAGCGGATGGTCTTTGAGGGTCATGTGGATGATGCGCCGTTCGGCGGGGCGCATGGGCGGCATTTCCAGCGCCTCGCCGGTGGCGGCGACTACGTCGGCCGCCTCGAGGGCCCGCTTGCGGGCGCGGTCCTCCTGGCGCTTCCGGTAGCCGGCGGCATCGAGGTTGACGCGGTACTTGGGGCCGAAGTGCTTGGCGACGACGGCGTTGGTGATGGTCTCGAGTGCCTTCAGGGTGCGTCCCTCCCGGCCGATGATGCGGCCGCCGTCGCCGCCGAGGATCTCGGCGTAGATGCGGTCGTCTTCCTGGCGCAGGTCGATGGAGTAGCTGGGGTCGAGGTAGAGGAGGAGCCCCACCAAAAAGTGCTCCACGACTTCCACCGGGCTCTTGGGCGAGTCGCTCGGTTCTTCCAGGCCCTTTTCCGCCAGCACCGGTTCCGGAGCGGCTTCCTCTTCGTGTATTCCCAAACCGTTCAAGAGATCGTCAAGGTTCTTTTTTTCGTCCATGCTCATTACCCCTGAGCGCCGGCGGTATTGCCGAGCTGTTTATTGATGGACCACTGCTGGAACAGGCCGATAAAGGTGGAGAAGACCCAATAGAGGGTAACTCCCGCCGGGAACTTGAGCACCAGGAAGATGAAGATGAGGTTCATCATCACCCCCTGCCGCAGGGCGTCCTTGTTGCCGCGCGACATCAGCATGGTCTGCGCCAGCATGACCAGGACGTACAGCACCGGCAGGATGTAGTAAGGATCGGGCAGCGAGAGGTCGGGCAACCAGAGGAAGCCCTGATCGAACTCGTAGTTGGCGATGACCCGCCACATCATGAAGAGGATCGGCAGCTGGATGAGCATTGGCAGGCAACCGGAAGCGGGGTTGATGTTGTGCTCCCGGTAGAGGTTCATGACGGCCTCGTTCTTCTTCTCCGGGTCGTCCTTGTACTTCTTGTTGATCTCGTCCATCAGGGGCTTGATCTTGTTCATCTCCGCCATCGACTTGAACTGCTGCTGCATCAGCGGCCACAGCAGCAAGCGGACGAAGATGGTCAGCAGCAGGATGGCCAAGCCCCAGTTATGGGTGTACTTGTAGGCCAGCTCCATCAGGTAGAGCAGGCCCAGCGAGAGCTTGCCCCAGATATTGGCCTGGAAGAGGCCGGGCAGGTCTTGCAGACCCTCGACGTGGAAGCGCACCAGCTCGTTGAGGCCGCCGTAAATGCCCAGGTCGTACTTGCCAGCGGGGAGGCTGACGCTGATGGTGGCGCCGCCGGCGCCGGGCTCGAGCTTGGCGTCGAACGGCTTGGCGGCGCGAATGACGAAGGCGTAGCCCTTGTTGGCCTTGCTTTGGATGGCGGCATAGACCGCTTTGCCGGACCCGGCCGGTAAGGGTTTGTCGCTGCCGGCGAGCAAAATCTTGGTGACCGGTTGGTTGGTGCGGTTGATGCCGGTCCAGAGCAGGGTTGCTGGTTGGTGAGACTCGTACTCGAACGCGAGCGTGTAGCGGCGCGGGTCGATGCGGTAACGAACGGTAGTCGCGCCATCGCTAAAGGTGGCCGTGTAGAACTTGCCGTCACGGCCGAACTCCGACTTGGTGGGGGTAAAGCCCACCACGGTGCCAGGTAGTGGCAGGCCCGCTTTGACCAGGTTGGGGGCGCGGTCGTAGCGGCCCTTGAAACTCATTCCCTTGTACATCTTCACGTACCAGCCGACGATCTGCCCCTTTTCGTTGAATGCGATATCGGCCAGGTTGGAGATGATCAAGTGCTCGGCTTTGCCGTCGCCGTTGACGTCGAGCTGGGTCCAGGCGGACTTTAACGCGAAGGCGGGGGAGATGAGGAGCAGCAGTAACAGGACAACGCGTTTCATGATTCCTCCTGGGTTGCTATGGGAAAGAAAACTGGCTTTTGTTTGCTCGCGGGTTGTTTGGGCGGCACCGGGTCGAAGCCGCCGGGGTTGAGGGGGTGGCAGCGGAGCACGCGGCGGGTAGCCAGCCAGCCGCCACGCAGTGCGCCGTGTACCTGGATGGCCTCGAGGGCGTAGTGTGAACAGGTGGGGTAAAAACGACAGGTGCGCGGTTTATATGGGGAAACAAACCGCTGGTAGATACGGATTAGGCCGATGAGTAACCGTGACATCACGACTGATTGTACACGCTATTCACTACGCCTGGCGCCGTCACCCGTCGAATTGCGCTCTTTGCTGTAGAGCATGCCGCTTTTTTCGAGGGCACGCAAGAGGTCGCGGGCCAAAGCGCCGTAGTCGGCGGCCGCCGCTTCGGGCCTGGCGATCACCATCAAATCGGCGCTGGGAAGGTGCAGCCGTCGCAGTATCTCCCGCAGCCGCCGCCTGACCCGGTTGCGGGTCACGGCGTTGCCCACTTTTTTCGAAACGACGATGCCCACCCTCACCTCGCCGTGCCGGGCGGGCAGCCAGCGTACCGAAAGAGTCCGCGACCTTCCCGAACGCCCTTTGCGCAGGCGCCTGAAGGCCGCGTCGGTCTTGAGTGAGGTTAAACGGTGAGCCGTTTGCGGCCCTTGCGACGCCGCCGAGCCAGTACTTTGCGACCGCCGGGCGTGGCCATGCGGGCGCGGAACCCGTGGGTCTTGGCGCGTTTGCGACGGTTGGGTTGCCAGGTGCGCTTCATTCATTACCTCCCTATCGTGTTTCAAGGCCAACTCCCCCTATGGGGCCGCAACAGTTTAACACAAATTAGGAGGTAGGAGGTGGGGTTTAGGCGGTAGGTGGTAGGCCCGGCGCATAGGCGTTGGTTCTTGCGGCGAGGGCTTTGCCGCCTGTCTTGGTAGCGGCTTTGCATCCGCTTTCTGGTACGGCTCAGAGAAGATGCGTGCGCGCTTCGAGCCGTCCGAGCGGTGCTCGATGGCCACTACTGCTGGTTGACGCTTATCCCAATAGCCTCTAGAATGACGTTTGCTGAGCGTGGTGAGCGTAGCTCAGCTGGTTAGAGCACCGGTCTGTGGAACCGGGGGTCGTGGGTTCAAGTCCCATCGCTCACCCCATAGCCAATACCACCCCCGCAGGGGTGGTATTCTCTAGGCGGGCGGCCCAACCGCCCTGCGCGAGGATGGCGGAAATGGTAGACGCGCCAGACTTAGGATCTGGTGGCTTCGGCCGTGGGGGTTCAAGTCCCCCTCCTCGCACCAAAAGGTTGGGCCGCCGCAGCCTTGAAAAGGAGCTTTTATGGCCGAGATACTGGAACAATCCGGGCCCATCGCCAAGGTTAGCGTCGAGGTGCCCGCCGAGCAGGTGGAAAAGTCCAGGCGCGATTTGCTGAGCGCCTACCGGCGCTCTTTGAAAGTCCCCGGTTTTCGCCCCGGTAAGGCGCCCGACAAGGTGATCGTGGCCCGGGTTGGCGAAGAGGCGTTTTGGGAAGAGCTGCGCGACCGCCTGATCGAGCAAAGCTACCGGGAGGCGGTGCGCGAGCTGGGTCTGGCGGCCATCGCCGCGCGTTTGGTCGAGGGCGAAGAGCAGCCGCTGGCCGGAGCGCCTTACCGCTATACCGTCGAAGTGGAGCTCTACCCCGAAGCCAAGCTGCCCGACTGGCGCTCCTTCGAGCTGGAAACCGCCAAGCCGGAGATTGAAGACGAGCTGGTCGAAGCGGCCCTGGCCGACCTACAAAAGCGCTACGCCGAAATCGAGAGCGTGGACCGTCCGGCGGCCGCGGGCGATCAGGTGGTGCTCGAGACCGACGACGGTTCGCAGTTCCCGGTGGAACTCGAGCGCGCCGAAGAGCACGTGCGACAGGTGCTGCTGGGCAAGAAGGCCGGCGACGAGGTGGAGATCCCCGTTCTGGACGACGACGGCAGCGAGCTGCGGCGGGTGCACGCGCGCGTGACCGAGGTCAAGGAAGTGCGTCTTCCTGAGCTGGACGACGAGTTCGCCAAGACCCTCGAGGCCGAAAACCTAGAGGAGTTGCGCGCGAAGGTTCGCCAGAGCCTGGAAGCCCAGGCCGAGCGCGACTGGCGCGAGGCCCGCAAGCAGGAGCTTCTGGACAAGATGGCGGAAGCGCTGGAGGTGGACATTCCCCCTTCGCTGATTCACGACGAGGAGCGCGAGGTACTGCGCGACCTGGAAGAAAACCTGCGCCAGCAGGGTATTCCCCTGGACGACTACCTCAAGGGCCTGGAACGCGAGGGCAAGCTGGACGAACTGAAAGAAGACGTACGCAAGCAGGCCGAGATGCGCGTCCGCCGCGGTCTGGCTCTGGAAAAGCTGGTAGAGGAGCTGGGCACCGAGGTGAGCGACGAGGAGTGGAACGAGTACCTCAGTGCCTACGCCCAGCGTTACAACATGAAGCTGCCCGAGTTCAAACAGGCGGTCGGCGCGGACGGCCTGGAGAACCTGAAGCTGCGGTTGGTGCGCGACAAGGCGCTGGCCGAGGCAGCCGCCGAGATCGAATAATCCCCAAGGCCAAAGGAGCGGGCCCGCGGGCCCGCCTTTCTCATCAATGCGGTTAGAATGGAGGCGGATATGATCGTACCGTACGTCATCGAACAAACGGCACGCGGAGAGCGCGTCTACGACATTTACTCGCGGCTCCTCAAGGACCGCATAATCTTCCTGGGCACCCCCATTGACAGCCAGGTAGCCAACACCATCGTGGCGCAAATGCTATTTCTCGAGGCCCAGAACCCCAAGCAAGAAATCAAGCTCTACATCAACAGCCCCGGCGGCGACGTCTACGCCGGCCTGGCCATCTACGACACCATGCAGTACGTAAAGAGCCCGGTGGCCACGATAGTTGTAGGTATGGCCGCCAGCATGGGCGCCTTCCTGCTGGCCGCCGGCGAGCCGGGCCAACGCCACGCCCTGCCGCACGCGCGGGTGATGATCCACCAGCCTTGGGGTGGCGCGCAGGGCCAGGCGACCGACGTTGCCATCCAGGCCGAGCAGATCCTCAAGTCCAAGAAGCTGCTCAACGAGCTGCTGGCCAAGCACACCGGCCAGCCGGTGGAAAAGGTGGAAGCCGACAGCGACCGCGACTTTTGGATGACCGCCGAAGAAGCCCGCGCTTATGGCCTGGTGGACCAGGTGATATCCCGTGAAGACTCCTGAACCCACCTGCTCGTTCTGCGGCAAGACCGCCAGCGAAGGGGCCCGCCTCTTCGAGGCCGGCATGGGCGGCGTTTACATCTGCAGCGACTGCGTGGAGCTGGCGCATCAGCTCATTCAAAGCGGTTCCCCGCCGCCGCCCCGCGAGTTGGAGGAGCTGCCGCGCCCCAGCGAGATTCACGCCTTCTTGAACGACTACGTAATCGGTCAGGAGGACGCCAAGAAGGTGCTGGCGGTGGCTGTTTACAACCACTACAAGCGCCTGCGCCACCCCGAGGCCGAGATAGGCAAGTCGAACGTGCTCCTCATCGGCCCTACCGGCACCGGCAAGACCTTGCTGGCCGAAACGCTGGCGCGTCAGCTTAAGGTGCCCTTCGCCATCGCCGACGCCACCACCCTTACCGAAGCCGGTTACGTAGGCGACGACGTGGAGAACGTGCTGGTGCGCCTCTTGCAGGCGGCCGACTTCGACGTGGAGGCAGCCGAGCGGGGCATCATCTACATAGACGAGATAGACAAGGTGGCCCGCAAGTCGGAGGGCCCTTCAATCACCCGCGACGTTTCCGGCGAGGGCGTGCAGCAGGCGCTCCTGAAGATAATCGAAGGCACAGTCGCCAGCGTGCCGCCGCAGGGCGGGCGCAAACACCCGCACCAGGAAACGATCCCGGTCAACACCAAAAACATCCTCTTCATCCTGGGCGGCGCGTTCGACGGCCTCGAGGCCGTCGTCAAGGCGCGCACCGATCAGACCCCTATCGGCTTCCGTGCCGAGGAGAAAGAATCCGGCGAGCTCGAGGTGATACCGGAAGACCTGGTCAAGTACGGCCTAATTCCCGAGTTCGTCGGCCGGGTGCCGGTCATCGTCCAGCTCCACGAGCTATCCGAAGACGACCTGGTGCGCATCCTTACCG
>Ga0256832_1001638_pt1 | contig 15281 bp, 11 predicted proteins | sample 134614metaG_FD_190534 | JGI IMG/M metagenome (GOLD analysis project Ga0256832, IMG submission 190534) | Hydrothermal vent microbial communities from Lau Basin, Pacific Ocean - 134-614 | ecosystem: Environmental > Aquatic > Marine > Hydrothermal vents | place: Pacific Ocean: Lau Basin | collected...
AGCATTATTTCGACGTGGGTTGTAACGACTTCCTCCTGTAGTCTCTCTAAGGTCAAGTCGTTTTATCTCACCATTCTCTTTATAAAGTAATACAGCATAGTATTTTCCCTCTTTGACCATTTGGTTGCTATCATTAGTTCCATTCCATGTATCATCATAACTACCAGACTCTCTAGTACTCCAATCTTGAATAGTTTTAACTACATTTTTGTTCTCATCTTCTATTACAAGAGAAATCTCTGCTTTTGCACCTAAGATAGTATGGATTGTTGTAGTGTCATTGTTTTCTGTATCGACTGTATCTGATGAGACAGAAAGAGATAAAGACTGCTCTACAACTATCTCTAGTGCATCATAAGTTACTCTTCCATCTGTTGTTGTTACTTTAATCTTAGGATAGAATGTTCCTGCATTGACAAAGTTATGACTAACCGAAGCACTACTATTGCTACTGTAGTCATACACTCCATCACCATCAAAATCCCACTCATATTTTGAAAATCCCTTATTTTGTGGGTCTGTTGCTGTTGCATTAAAATTTACATTTAAAGGTGCTTTTCCTTGAGTTGTTGAAGCAGAAGCTACAACAGAAGGAGAACCTACTGTTGAGGCAAACACTGTAGTTGTTGGTGTAGTATATACAGTACTTGCACCCAAATTATCTATAACACGAACTTTTGCATTAAAGACCCCTTGGGTTGTATATTGATGGTTTATTACTCTATTGGTACTGTTTTCATCATACGTACCATCACCATCAAAATCCCACTCATAACGAGCTATACCATTAGCATCAGTTGCTGTTACTACAAACTGTACTGTTAGTGGAACAGCTCCATTTGAAGGTGTTGACTCTACAGTAACTTGTGGTGGAGAGTTTAAGATATGCACCATCACACTACCTATTACCTCGTCTCCATTTGCATCTACTACTTTTAATGTAACATTATAATCTCCAGGTGTTGTATAGCTCCAAGAGTAACTATTAGCTGTAATGTCACTTCTATCATATCTACCATCACCATTAAAATCCCAAGAATAGGTTTGAATTGCATTATTGGTAGTTACTTTAGGAGAAAAAGTAATAGTTGTAGGAGCATAACTACTTGTTGATGAGGCTATAGGAGTAGCAGTTAATTTATTTTTCTCTTGAACAAAAATATTCATATCTTTTAGAGCTTGATTTTCTGCATTATCTTTAGCTTTTACTGTTATTTTAACAGTTCCAAAAGGTAGAGGTTGTTCGGCAGTTGGGTTATATGTTACTACATTACCATCTCTAGTAATATTCATAGTTTGATTAACATCGTTAATATAAAACTCTATGGAGTCATAATCAACACCAACATCATCATCTGTAATTTTTACTTTTATTACAGTTGTAACATCTTGAATAATCTCACCTTCGGTTAGGTTTTGTAGTTTTATGGTTGGGGGGGTCGTGTCTGAATTTATAACATTTAATGCTTGAATATCATCAATATAGCCAGAACCTTTAATAAAAAATCCATTAACAGCAACAAAAGGATTATCAGGCATAAAAGCATTCCAATCTGCCTCTAAATCTCTTATAAAGGTATGCCATGTTCCATCTGCACTATCTTCTCCTAAACCATAACTAACTTTTCCTCCACGGATTTTACCTTTTATATCTATACTTTGATTAGTATAAGTTAAAAATCGATTTCCATGTTCTGTTGTAATTGGAATATAGATTCTAAATGGTTCATTATACTTCATTGACCATTTAAGTACTTTCTCTGTTTGGTTATGCCATGCTCCAACATAGGATGCTCTTCCTGCTCTGTTACCTAAACGAAAGCCAGTATTTTTTCCATTACCTGTTAATTTAATAACTCGGCTTCCTCTCCCTACATCTTCTATATTTTCAATGTTTGCATCAGTTGTATCTCCATAGATTACCCAACCTATTGTTGCATTATCTTCTGCATCTTCGTATGTTGTTGCAAATATTGGTATAGTAAAAAATAGTATACTTATTAACAACAAAACAGTTTTCATACTTTTATTAAATATTTTCATTTGCTTTCCTTTTTTAAACTTACTACAACCAAATCCCTAAATATTCGGCTCTAATAGATTTTATAAAATAATGCTACTCTCTTGATTAACAGTAGCTTAACTTTTTTTAAAAAACAAAAAAAAATATTAAATATTCTGTTTTATTAGATGTTAGTAATTATATTGAAATAAAAAATAATAATTTTTATTATGTTTTATAGTTATTAATACAATAAATAATCCAAACTACTAGTTCAACTTATTTAAACCCCAAAATAAAAACCGTCCCCTCCCCCTCTTTTGACTCAAACTCTATCCCAATACCATAAGCAGTACAAACCTTATGAACAATATTTAACCCCAAACCAAAACCACCTACTTGCTCTGTTGCTCTATAGAAACGCTCATAGATAGCACTCTGCTTCTTCTTAGCAATCCCTACTCCTGTATCTGAGATAATAAGTCTATTTTTTAAAAGTTTAACCTCTATTTTTCCACCTATTTTATTGTACTTTATGGCATTGGTAACAAGATTATGAAAGAGTCGAACAAAACTCTCTTTATCTATTTTAAAATAGATTTCATCCTCCTCTACTAGGGTCAAACTTACTTTTCGCTTCTCTGCTAAAAGTGTTAAGTAGGTCAACTCCTCTTTGATAATCTCATTTAAAAATAGCTCTTCAACCACTCTCTCTTTTGGCTCCTCAAGCATCAAATAGCTCAAATCTTTATGAATCTCAGAGACACGTTTTGCAGAGAGTCTTATACGCTCTAGGTTTTTAGGGGTATCTAGTTTAGGAGCATCTAAAGAGAGCATTAATGCTGTAATAGGCGTGTTGAGTTCATGAGTACTATCTTTGATAAAGTTGTCCAACTGTACCCGTTTAGCTTGAATAGGTTTAATAAACAGTTTAGCCAAAAAGTACCCAACCAAACTCAAAAAGAGATAGATAGCAATCAAATAGAGCATAATTTTACTCTGTAGATTCATAATATAGTTAGAGACACCCTCTTTTTCAATCACTATACTCTCTACCCCCAAGTGTCCAAAAGTACTTTGATTGACCAATATCATCTTCTTTTTATCTTGGTAGAAATGTTTTGAAAAATCTATCTTATCTTCTATAGAAGAGACAATGGGGTGATTGTTTTTATCGTAAAAGCCTATTTTCCCTTGATATTTGTTTACAACATCTTCTAAAGAAAAAGGTTTTTTACTCATATGTGCATAGATAATTTTAGAAGAGAGTACCGAAGCGTTCATCTGCATCATACTTTTTGTCTTTTCGTAAAAAGCTTTTGACTCATTTTGATAAAAAAGATAAGCAATAACAGCAAAAAGAACAAATGAAGAGCCTAAATAGAGTACCAAAAACTGTAAAAGTGTTCGTCTCTCCTCTTTAATTAAATAGATAACCAACTCCTCGAATGGTAGAGATAGCATCTTCGCCTAAATATTTTCGTAGTCTCTTTATATAGGTTCTTAAAGTCGATGACCCAGGAGCTGTGTCATACGACCAGACATTAACCATAAGCTCATCACTAGAGATAACCTTACCACGGTTATGTAGAAAGTAGGCTAAAAATTCACCCTCTTTTTTAGAGAGAGGTATCCTCTCGTTGTGAAGATGAAGTATATGTTTAGAGAGGTCATAACTCACCCCCTCTCTAATCTGAACAATCGCTTCATTATCTATCTGAAACTGTCGTTTTATATTGTCGATTCGTGCCTTTAGCTCTATCATCTCAAAAGGCTTTTTTAAGTAATCATTTGCTCCTAACTCAAACCCCTCTAAGACATCAGTCGAGCTGTTCATAGAGGTAATAAAGATAGTCGGAGTCTTATTGCCTGACTCTCTCAAATTTTTTAGAAGCTCAAAGCCACTCAAGTTAGGAACGTTAACGTCTAAAAGGAGTAAATCAAATCTCTTCTCAAAGAGTAGCTCTTCTGCCTCTATACCGTCATAAACAGGAGTAACATCATACTCATAGTACTCCAAATGCTCAACAATTACTTCTGAAAGCGTTAAATCATCTTCTAAAAGTAAAATATTCAAGCTTTAGACCTCTTCATCTTTAAGTTTCATAAGTAAAACTAGATTTCTAACACTGTAAAAGCTATCTATCTCTCTCCATCCAAGCTTTGAGACAGCCTCTTCTAGCTCTGGAAATGGTTTATTGTTAATATAAGCTTCAGGTACCTTTTTACCTTCACTTGTATTGGTATAGACTGTTCGAATAGCATAGATATCTTTAGTTAATGGTAATGCTTTTATACTCTTCTCAATCACATCAAACACTCTATCAATATCATCTATAACATTATCAAACTTCTCAACTCCACGATACCCAAAGTTAGAAACCACCACCTGCCAACGTGAACCATTTATCTCCCAAATATCTGTACCAACACCATTTTCAACCTTTTTTCCATGTTCCCAAAAGGCTGTAATGAATGTATGAAGTACATTGACCTCAAATTGCCCAAATGCCGAAGCCAATGCCTCTTCATGTGTTGCATCTTGTGCCACAAAAGACTCTACAAAATGACCATCAGGGAAGAGCATAGTGATGTCCAGTTGTACTACAACCGACTCTCCAAAATCTTCCATCTCAAAGGCTCTTGCTGTAATTCCTGGGAACATTCCATTTGAGAAGAGATACTCCTCCATTGGTTCTAACACCACATCATACTCTCCTAAAATATCTACTAACTGCTGATTAACATCTATATCTAATAGTTTACTCAATTTTTATACCTTATTTTTTTAATGTTAATCATAGTTAAATATCGCTTTAATCCTCTTTTTTCTTGGGGATTAATAGTTTTTTAAAAAATTATTTTTGAAAAAGATGTAGATTAAATTAGAAAAAATAATATATAGAAGAATTAAAATAGTGTTTTAGAAGGGGTGGGTAGGCTTATTGCCTACCTTTTAGAGTTACTCTACAATTAGAATTTCACCATTTATAGTATCACTATCAGTGTTACCAAAATTATCTGTAATAACTAATGTAGCAGTATAGAACCCTGAAGCTGGTGGTACAACATCTAAAGTCACACCTGTTCCTAAACTATCTCCATTATAAAACCACTCATACTTCACAATATTTCCTATAGTACCTGGTGTACTTGCACTACCATCTAATGTTACTGTTGGATTATCTGGTGTTAAAGTTACATTAATATCAGGACCTGCATCTGCATGCATATGTGTTGGATTAGAGATAACAGAGACATTAACATCTACGGTATCACTAGCAGTATCACCTACACTATCAGTAACTACTAATGTAACCGTATAGTCTCCTGAAAGTTTAGGTTCAACATCTATAATCATACCTCTTCCTAAACTCTCTCCATTGTAAAACCACTCATAGTTAACAATTGGTCCATTAGCACCAGCTATACTTCCTGAACCATCCAATGTTACACTTGGATTACTAGCAGTAACATTAACATCTTGGTCTGCACCTGCATTTGCAGTTAAAGAAGCCATTGCATTATCTGACAACATAATATCATCTACTCTACCTGAACCTCGAATAAAGAATCCATTAACAGCAACAATAGGATTATTAGGCATATAGGCATTCCAGTCTGCCTCTAAATCTCTTGAAAAGGTATGCCATGTTCCATCTATACTATTTTCGCCTAAACCATAACGAACCTTTCCTCCACGAATCACACCTTTTATATCTTCACTTTGATTAGTGTAAGATAAGAAACGATTTCCATTTACTGTTAAAAGTGAAACTAGTATAGTAAAGTCTTCATCATACTTCATTGACCATTGAAGTTGTTTCTCTGTTTGATTATTCCAATTATCACTACCTTTTCCATGTTGGTTACCCAAACGGTACCCTGTGTTTTGCCCATTACCCATTAATTCAATAACTCGGCTTCCTTTGTCACTATCAGCTACATTCATAACTGTTGCATCTGTTGTACCTGTATAGATAACCCAACCTGTAGTAGCATTGTCTTCTGCATCTTCATATGTTGTTGCCAATGCTGGTATAGTAAATACTACCATAGCAATTAACAACAAAACAGCTTTTAGATTTTCACTTAATCTTGTCATTCTATTTCCTTTTTTTAAATTTAATTGTAATAATGCTATTCATTTTATTAATATCTACTTAAATATATACAATTATGTGGTAACAAAAAACAATTTAAACCATTTTTCTTTATTAATTGTTAATTAGTAAAATATAACTTAATTATTAAATTTATAACTGATAGTATAATCATCTAAATTAATCCTCTTTTTTCTTAGGATTTAACTCTATAGTTATTCTATCTTCATCAAATATTTTTTGAGCTAAAATTTGTACCTCTTTGGCTGTAATACTCTTGACTAAATCTAAATCACTATAGACACGTGCAAAAGGGTCATTATGCTTATAGTGCATCTCCATAATATCTAACCAATACCAATTTTTACGTAAATTGGTCTCATGTTCTGTCTCATAAGCTTTTTTATAAACATCTAGCTCCTCTTTGGTTATTGGTTTTGATTTAATCTCCTCTATAACCTCTTCTACCATCTTAATAAGCTCATCTTTTCGTTTAGGGTCACATGAAAATCTAATCAACCCACTAGATTGAACCTCTAAGACATCAAAACTAATATTAGCCCCTATGCCATAAACCCCTGATTTATCTTCACGAATTAGCTTACGTAGACGAGTATTGAGTGTTTTTCTTAACGCCTGTGCTATAAAGCTTCTTTTTGTACTATAGGGTACTTTACTCTCATACTGTAGAACTATATGACTAATGTTCTCACTGTTATAGTTTCGACTAAACTCTACGTTACCCTTTAAGTAAGGAATCTCTCGTTTTATAAACATCTCCTCTCTCTTTTTTGTAGGTAGGTTTGCTAAATATTTTTGAGCCAAAGCTTTAATCTCATCGTAAGATATATCACCTACAATCATGACCATAAAGTTATTAAAGTCCGAGAATCTATCTTTAAACATCTCTAACATCTCCTCTTCATTATAACTATCTATAGTCTCATTGGTCTCAAAAACAATACGCTCATTATTTTTACGATAGAACTTTTTAGCCTCTCTAAAAAATCTAGTCTCAGGGTCATTTAGTGCCTTAGTTGCATCTATCTTCAAAATATTTTTCATATTATTGGTAACCCTCTTATCTATTCTTGGTTGGGTTAATTGAAGATAGAGAAGTGCAAACATACTCTCTATATCTTTTCTATTTGCATATCCTGAAATACTCTCTGTTCGCTCATGTATTCCAAAACCTATATGAAAACTCTTGTTACTCAAAATTCTATTGAGTTCAAGCATAGAGTAGTTAGCTACTCCTGAGTTAGTCACAAAACTTGTTGAATTTCTTAGCTCTAAGAGTTTATCTGCCTCATAGAGAGATTCTCCTCCATAGCTAAAACTTTTTAAACCTACTCTATCTTTTGTAAAGTCCGTCTCTTTAAAGGCTACCTTTAGACCATTTTCTAAAGTAAACTCATGAATATCTGTCTTTTTATCGTAACTCTCGCTAACTATCTTTTTAGGTTTTAGCCCATCTACCTTTAACTCACTTGGTAACTTTTTTGTCTTGCTTACATCAGTTAAATGAGATTTAGACTCCTCAATAGCTTTAAGTACCTCCTCTTTAGAGTAGCTCTTACCTGTAGAGTTTTTAAATATAATCACTCTATCTTTAAAGCTTAAAAATCTTCTAAAAAGAGCATTTATCTCCTCTATTTTTATATCTTTTATCATCTCTTTTTTAAGCTTATACTCAACATCATAGTCTATAAAAGTCTGTTCTTGATTTTGTGCATAGTAGAGTAAATCACCCACCAATGAGCTAGAGGTTTGGTCATGCACACGGGCATAATACTTCTCGTTAGAGGCTAACATCTCTTTTTTGATTTGAGCTAAGTCATTTGGAGAAAAGCCATACTTTTGAAAACTAAAAATTAACTCATAAAGCTCTTTAAGAGCAGGTAGTGCATCACCATCTTTGTAAGAGGCTGAAAAAGCATAAGCTCCTCGATATTTACTAAATGAGGTTGAACCAAAATGAATAGTAGTTGCTTTTGGTTTCTCTTTCTCTATCTGCTCCTTAGCTTTTATAGCAAAAAGTTTTGTCATCATAGCATCTACAAGTCCTTTTCTAAAGTCTTTTTTAGTCAGCATCTGGTCTAAACGGTCAAGGTAGTAGACCTCTACACTGTTAGAGGTTACCTCTTTATCCCATACCGTCTTAATTCGTGTTACATTGTTTTCAGGAATAACTCTTGCCACTCGTTTTGGGTGTGAGGTTCTATTTAGAGAGCTAAAGGTTTTTTTAATCATCTCCTCCACTTTTGTAGTATTAAAGTCACCTACAGCTATAAAGTGCATAAGCTCTGGGCTATACCATCGTCTATAGAAATCTTTTGCCCCCTTGACTGGAATATTTTTAATTATCTCCTTTTTACCAATTGGCTCTTTATCAAAGTAGGGACTATTTTTAAAGATAAGAGGCTCTATCTGCTTAAAGATACGCTCACCAACTCCATCTTGAAGCCGTGCCTCTTCGAGTACAACTCCTCTCTCTTTATTAAACTCCTCTTTATCAAAGGTTATTCCCCCTGCCCAATCTGAAAAGACAGTTAGGCTCTTTTCTAAGTTATCTTTCTCTAAAGGAACTGTCAAGATATAAACTGTTCGCTCATAACCTGTATTGGCATTAAGGTCTCCTCCAAACTGAACCCCTATCGACTCTAAGTAGTCAATCAAATCATTTTTCTTAAAGTGTGTTGAGCCATTAAATGCCATATGTTCCACAAAGTGAGCAATTCCAAGTTCGCTCTGATTCTCTTCAAGAGACCCAACCTTTACCAACAGACGTAACTCTGCTCTATGTTTTGGCTTTTTGTTATGCATAATGCTGTATTTAAAGCCGTTAGCAAGTTCCCCCTCTATGACACTCTTCTCTTTTGGAAGAAGTTCAGAGGTAGTTGTATTAGCAAAAATCAAATAGGGGAAGAGTAGTAACAGAAGTATAAGTTTTTTCATAAAGAACCTTTTTTTAAAGTTTATTTAGAAATATACTTCAAATTGGTGAACCAACTGTTAATAAGATTAAATTTAGTTTTTTAAATATAATAAGTCAACTATTTTCATACCCAACTCTTTAGAACTCTCATTTAAACACTCTTCTGCTGACTCCTCTTTACTAAATCCACTAGCTACACCATCTATAAAATCAGATTGTATTTTATTTTTTGTGACAACATCAAAGATGCTAAAGCTTAAATGACAAGTAGTTTTAACAATGGTATTGTCATAAACAGTAGAGCTTTTTTGTCTGATTTTATTAGAAATCTCTATTTTATACCCATTTGTCAAATCCTCTTTTGAAGAGAGTATAAAGCCACTTTGAGTTAATTGTCTGCTAACTTCATCATAAATATCTTGGTTATTGGCAGATAAAAGTATCTCTTTGGAACTACTGATTTTTTGGGTTTTTATAATAGGTTTAACAGATGGAGTTGTTATTTCTGTAGAGTCTTTATCCCATAAAAAAAAGAGACCCAACACAACAAAAGGAGAAGCAAAAAGATAATATTTAGAAGTTTTAACTCTAGTAGCTACAACCTTTAACTCTTTTAAGTTAGTACAATGAACAGCGTTAAATGTTCCTGATTGATTGGCTAAGGCATTAACTAAACCAACTAAGTAAAGTTTTCCTTTTGTAGCATAAAAAACCCCACTTCCTGAAACGCCTTTCATATAGTCTATGGCATCATCTCCAGATGTATCATTGGTGATATTAGACATATCTATTTTAAATGTTTTTTTATCTACAGCATCATCATTACATTTGGCTTTAAAATTGTGTGCTTTGTCTAATCCTGATGGGAAACCTCTAATGAAGTAGTCTCTCTCATACTCTACATTGGAGAAATTGACTCTTATAAAGTTATGCATAGATAAATCTTTTTTATCTATCTCCAAGAGAACTAAGCTTCCCAAAGAGATTATATCAACAGCATAGAGTTCAGCCCTATTATAAAATATAAACTTTACATCATCAGCATCAACTTGATGTTCATTAGCCCCTTTTCCATAAATACAGTGATGTACGGTTAAAATGTATGGTCTGCTTTTATAGCTTATAAGAACACCTGTCCCTTTTTCATTGGGGGTCTCTATCTGAACTGTTAGTTGTTTGATGTTCTCTTTTATCTCTTTTTCAGTCACTATTTTCTCCTAATATTTGAAAGAGAGTATGGTTGTAGATAGATTTACAATTGTATCTCTCCTCCTCTTCACTTGTCAAAAGATGTGTTTTTGTATCTTTGTAATCCTCTTTTGCATAGTTGTAGTAAAAATATATCTTTTTTGATTTGTCACGATATTTATGACACAAAACTCTAGCTAGAGTCTCTATGTTTGGGTGTCCATATCGTCCATTGGTGCTGATGATGTATCTTTGACACTCTACTAAAGCTAAAAACTCTTCACTGGTATGGTATTTACTTCCATGATGTGCCAACTTTAGGTAGTCAACTTTTAATCTATTTTGAGTAGAGTAGCCCAAGGCTTTAAGTGATGAGACCATAATATGGTCTTTGGCATCACCCAAAAGTAAAATAGTCTGCTCTTCATACTTTAGTATCATAGATAGACTTGCTCCATTGGCTGGGTCATCTTTTAGGCGTTTCTCTTTAAATGGTTTCTCTTTTATAAGTTGATAAAAGTCTAAAGAGACCTCCTCTTCTATAATAGAGTCACTTACTAATGCTTCCTCTTTTACATCACCCAAGGTAAAGGCACTATTAAAGACTTCAAGGGCTTCATAAGAGGGAGATAAAAGGGTGATTTGTAAACCAAAAAAGTTAAATGGTTCACTTTCGTTTGTTAGCTCTTTTTTGTTTGTATTTAATCTATTTGAGTTATTGATAAAATCTACCAATGCAATACCATCTGACTCACTAACCAAAGTGGAGTCACTCTTTTTTATCATTTTCCCTGAATTAAAGAAGATATTTTTTACTTTGTTTTTTTGAGAGCTATCGAGTAGTTTTAAAATACCACCTATATGGTCTTTGTCAATATGGGTGAGAAAAACATAGTCTAAATGCTCTATTTTAGCTATATGAGTTTTAATATATTTTTTATAACTGTTTGGCATACCCCCATCTATAAGAATATGGTATTTGCCTTCATCATCTCCTATGTAGGATAGAAACAGAGCATCTCCACTGAATGCTTTTAAAACATGTAGGGTTAGACTTTTTTTATGCATTTTGAATTATATCTAATTAATTTTGTTTTAAAAAGTTCTAAAATGGGACAGGTTTTGGTAAGATAACACATTATAATGTTTTTTATTAAAATTAAAAGGATTTACAGTGACAAAAAAACACTTAACAACACTACTTCTTAGTGCCATTGCATTAACAGCTTGTGGAGGAGGTGGAGGCTCTTCTGATACACCTAAAAAGAGTGACGATGCTACTTCTAGCATTAAAAAATATAAGATAGTAGCTACTCCAACATCAGGTGGAAACTGCCGTGGAGCTAATGGGACAATGGTTATTAACGGTTCTGATGTATCAGGAACCATCAAGACAGGATGGGGTGACAATTTAGTTATATCTGGAACTTATACTTCACAAAGTGGTGACATAGATGGAGGTTTTGCAAAAAACAATAAACGCCTAGCAACCTATAATGGAAATATAAAAAATAACAGTGGTAGTGGAAATTGGTCAGATAGTTTAGGCTGTAGTGGAACATGGACGGCAACAGGAGCATCATCAAATAGTACACCACCAACTAACAATTCAAAAATATTCGATGCACAGAATCTTCAAGGCTATGAAATTAACTATAAATCTGATGGTTTAGTTTCAAATAAAATTGAGTTTACTTGTGATGGGTCATTTAATATAACAGTTTCAAGACATGGTGTAGATGTACCAATTATGAGTGGAGACCAAATAGATATTAGTGATACACTTATGGTTTTAAACAGTGCTATTGATGATGAAAAGAGAACTATTAGTTTACAAGATGGTAACATTGTTATTGGTAAATCGGTTGATGAAGATGGAAATATTATTAAAGAGGTCAAAAAAGTTTCAAGTTGTAATTAAATGAGCATAAGCAAAAAGATAGAAAATATTTTCAAATTGATGGAGCTTTTCGTAGAAGAGAAGATGGTTTGTCAAAATGGAACGGTTTTAGATAAAAGAGGCATGATTGTTGGAAAAACCATTGATGCCGAAGATAGCAAAAATTATGTAGATAGTTTTGATTATGACAGAAGGACTCTTTGTCGTTATCTTAATGATATACAAGAGCTTTACCCTCATATTGTCAAGATAAAAGAGAACCCTACTCACTGTTTTCGGCTCGATAGTGCCTCTACTATTTTTCATAAGTTTTTAAGCAGTAGCGATGATGTCTCGTGGCTCATACAACTTATGTATGAGTCCGACAAAAATCTTTTTGCAAAGTTAGAAGAGGATACAAAAGAGAGACTTGCTAATATTAGCAAAGGAAAAAGAGATATTTTCTTGTTTCAAAACCCATATTTTGACGAGTTGATAGAGAAAGGTAAAAAACAGATTTTTAACTCTTTAAAATTAGCCATAAAAAATAATGAGTATAGAGATATATACTACCACTACAATCAAGAGCGTTTTATTAAAAATGCTCAATGTCTAAAACTCGTCTTTATGGATAACAATTGGTATGTGGCTACTGCCTCTGAAGAGAGAGGTTTTCTTCTGTTGCGTATTGCTTTTATAGAGCGTGTGGAGTACTCTCAAAAAGAGTCTTATCAAGAGAGTCAACTTAACAAATATATTGACTACTTTAAAACCATGCAAAACCCCATGACAAGGTTTGGAGTAGAGAAACAAAAAGCCCATCTTTTGGCTTCACCCAAAATTGCCAAATATTTTAAACCAAATATGAAAAAGTTTCTCTTCTCTCAAAATTTTATAAAAGAGAACAGCGATGGAAGTGTTGAGTTTACCTTAGACTATACTCATGCATTGGAGATATTGCCTTTTATTAAAAGGTGGCTACCCGATGTAGAGATTCTATCTCCTCAATCTTTACAAGATAATCTTATTCAAGATTTAAAAAAATATTTAAAATAGGAAAAAAAATGAAATTAAAATTGATAATAACAAGCATGATAATAGTGCTTTTTAGTGCGTGTAGTGATAATAAAGATGAAGCTAGTGTTGAAAATTTTACAAAAGTAATCAATGAACATTTTAAGCAGAGAGATTTTTGTATTAAACTCACAGATAAAATAGATAAGTTTCCTACTGAAACAAGTAGTGCAACTACTACACTACAGGAGTATAAAGCTTATGAAAAAATGGGTTTTCTTAAATTAACTCCACAAAGAGTTAAATATCAAGGGATGCCAGGTGGTGGAGATAAAGATGGAAAGATTGATGGATATACGGTCAAGTTAACAGAAAAAGGGAAAAAGGCATATCATGATGATAAAAAAGGTAGTTTTACAAGTAAAGGATTTTGTATAGGTCAGTATCAAGTTAAACAAATCTCTAACTATACAACTCCTACCGAGAGAAATGGATTTGTAATGAGCAGAGTAGATTATACTTTAACTGCCATGGATATAGAAGATAAGATAGTTGAAATTGTAAAAGAAGAAAAAGCAAAAGGTCGCTTTTATAGAGCAGAAGTAGATAAGACCAAAGATGAATCCAGAGCTTTAATTTTAACCGAAATGAAAGGTTGGGTGCATGAAAAAGATATGAGACGACGGTAAGAAATATAAATATTAAATGTATGGTGGGATTTTCCCACCAAACTGCTTTATTAAATTTTTACAGAATTAAAAGTAGCTACTATTTTAACAGGTTTTGGTTCCATTTTTGTATAAAAATTATTTATGTTTGTAATAGAAAATTCAATAACTATATTAAACTTATTACCATTTTTTACTCCATCGGATATAAAGGTTAGTTTAGGTGTTTTTCCTTCCTTAGGATTAAAGTCTAAGTCATTCTTTGAATTAAATAATGTATTCGCCATATTATCCCAAACTTTATTTTTCTCATTGGTAATAGTTGTCTCTTTCTGATTTATATTTATCCGAAGCCATTTATCTGTTCTATTTTGAATATTACAAGAGAGTGTTATTTCATCTCCATTTTTCTCTATTTTATCTATCAAGATGTGAAAATATCTATTACTAAACTTTAAAGATTTTGATTTACTTACTACTTTTGTAGAGCTACTTTTTTCAGAAGAACTGTCTGAAGCAGTTGGAGATTTTTGATTATTTTGACTAAGCAAAGTAGCCACTGTCCCTACTTTTGGTATTCTACTAGAGGCTGTCCCAATAATATCTCCTGTCTCTACAGAGATAATACGAGCATTGACTTCTATAATATTTCCTAAGTCAGTAATAGACCCTGTCACCAAAGCGTCAACACCTAATATTTTACCTACTTTTTGCATTGTTTTTGAGTCAATTAATCCCGTTGTTGATAGTTTCTGCTCTTTTAGTACCTTGGAAAGTTGTCGTCTCTCTATAATAGAAAATCCTTCACTATTAAGTTTAAAAAGCTCTGTAATAAGTTTTTCAGGAAGATAGCGTCCTAAATCATTAACATTATCATTGAGGTCACTAAATTCAATAATTGCAAGTTTCTTTTTCTTTTTATTAATCATGCTTTTTGCAATATTTTTTCCTAGTTCTTGAACTCCTGTCTCTAGGTTAGAAGCCCCAAATGCTAGGCTATTGACGAGTAGTAGACTCAATGCTATTTTTTTACTTTGTTTTACAATCATTTTTTTCCTTTTTTTGATTTAAATTTTATTAAACGGTACGTTGGGAAACGCATATACGTCAACTTAAGGTTTATATCCAAAATAATATTGGAAACAGTGTAGGTCGGGTTGCCCTCATCTCGACATAAACATGCATAAATTGAAAATTTGATACAACAAAACAAAATTGGCAAATATATATTGAACGATAAAATATTTATTTATGCCGATTGGTGTCGGGATGAGGGCAACCCGACCTACAGACTGCCATCTTTTTTAAATAAAGTAAGCTTCTACTTTATTTAAATTATGGCTTAGGTTGACACGTATGCGTTGGGAAACGCACACTACCCATTATTTAATAGGTATGTCATATAATTTTACCTCTATATCTTTTCCATTAACTGTATAGTATGCTTTTAAATTAAATAGTGTTCCTAACTCGTTATTACCATAAAAGT